>Ga0256842_1000605_pt1 | contig 31527 bp, 31 predicted proteins | sample 4559240metaG_FD_185973 | JGI IMG/M metagenome (GOLD analysis project Ga0256842, IMG submission 185973) | Hydrothermal vent microbial communities from Guaymas Basin, Mexico - 4559-240 | ecosystem: Environmental > Aquatic > Marine > Hydrothermal vents | place: Mexico: Guaymas Basin | collected... | reverse complement strand
ATGGCAACTAGACATCATGCAAGAATGGCAGTTGTAAGTTTACTTTATGCTTATGACTTGGGAAATGGAAATATAGCACAACATACAAACGAGATTTTAGAAGAAAAAAAAATTCGTAACAAACAAAAAGATTTTGCACTTGGACTTTATGAAGGTGTTATGCAAAACCTTGAAGTGTGCGATAAGGCGATAGTAGAACATCTTAAAGATTGGGATTTTGAGAGACTTGGAAGTATTGAGAGAGCTACACTTAGGCTTGCTGCTTATGAGATACTTTTTGGGGAGCTAGATAGTGCTGTAGTTATAAATGAAGCAGTTGAAATTACCAAAGCTTTTGGAACGGAGCAGTCACCTAAGTTTATTAACGGTGTTTTAGATGCAATCTCTAAAGATAAATAAAACATGTTAAAATCTTTTTTTCTGTTTTTGTTTTTTGGAAGTTTAGTTTTTGGTGCAAATCAATGTCTCACATGCCATCAAGGGATCGAGCATATCAGAGATGAAAAATCTGGTATGATGAAAGCTATTTTGGATGTTGCAAAGAAGGCTGGGCATGTGGGTAACGACTGTATAGTTTGTCATGGTGGTAACCCAGAAGCTAAAACAAAAAAAGAGGCTCACTCATCAACTGTAAAATATTTTTTAACACATAAAGGTCCAAAAGAGTTTTACCCAGCACCGGGGAGTACTTGGATAAATCAAAACACTTGTGGCATGTGTCATCAAGAGCAGGTTGATGCTCAGATGAATTCACTGATGATGACTGAACAGGGTAAGATTCAGGGGGCTTTATGGAGTTTTGGAGGCAAAGAGGGTTATAACCATAACATAGGAAACTATAAAACTAAAAATCCAAAAGATTTGCATTCGAGATTAGGTACAAAAAAATATCAAGAATATATGCAAAAACTCTCAAAACTGGAGCCTCAGGCATTTCCAAAAGAGATGAAAGAGTTACCACCTGCACCAACTGCTGATGAGGTTGAAAAAGACCCGTCTTTGGCAGTTTATACCTATCTTCGCCAAGAGTGTTTGAGATGTCATACTGGTACAAAAGGTCGCCAAAAAAGGGGTGATTTTAGAGGTATTGGGTGTTCATCATGTCATATACCTTACTCAAATGAAGGATTTTATGAGGGTGGTGATAAATCTATAAACAAAAAAGAGAGAGGTCATCTGCTTGTTCATTCTATCCAATCTTCACGAGATACAAAAGTAAAAGTACATGGGCAAAGTTACAGTGGTATCCCAGTTGAGACATGTTCCACATGCCATAATCGTGGAAAACGCATAGGTGTTTCTTACCAAGGTTTGATGGAGACAGCTTACAGTGCTACTTACGATGCTGATGGTAACGGACAACCAAAACTTCACACAAAAAGATACCTGCATATGCAAGAGGATATTCATTATCAAAAAGGGATGTTGTGTCAGGATTGCCACACTTCAGGCGATATGCACGGAGATGGTTTTTTAAGTGGGGCAAATGCTGGAGCAGTTGAGATAGAGTGTCAGGATTGTCATGGTACAACTAAAAAATATCCTTGGGAACTTCCTATTGGATACAGTGATGAGTTCAATACAACTGCGGCTACTGGAAAGGGCAGAGGTGTTAGCAAAACAATGGCTCAGTATCTAAAACAAGGTAGTGTAAACCCTCCAAAAGATGGCTATTTGCTTTCAGCTAGAGGTAATCCACTCATCCATGCTACAAAAGATGGCAATAAGATTGTGATGCACCTAGCGAGTGGTAAAGATATAACTCTAAAACCGTTAAAACTTTTAAAACAAGAGGAAAAATTATCTAAAAAAGCACTTTTAGCCATGGATGGTATCTCAGCTCACACGGACAATATGGAGTGTTACACATGCCACGCTACTTGGGCGCCACAATGTTATGGATGCCATGTAAAGATTGATTATTCAAAAGGTAAACAAAATCCAGATTATCTTAAATCTTCACACGATCATGATTTGCATGGTAGAGATGGGATTATGAGAAAATCGTTAAAAAAATATCTAGTTGATGGAAAAGTTAGTGAAACTAGAAGTTTTTTAAGGTGGGAAGATCCTGCACTTAGCCAAAATGGAGAGGGACGAATCAGCCCAACCATCCCAGGGTGTCAAACAACTATAACTGTGATAGGTAAAGATGGTAAAGCACTTTTGCAAAATCATATATTTAAGATTCCAAATGTTGAGGGTGCTGGGGATGAGGGACAAAATGCTATAGATATGGCACCTATCCAACCACATACCATCTCAAAAGAGAGTAGAAGTTGTGAGAGTTGTCATTCACTGCCAAAAGCTTTAGGATATGGTATAAGTGGCTCAAAAAACACAAAAGACCCATCCATAAATACTATCATAGATATTATGAGTGCTGATGGTAAAGTTATGCCAACTATTGTAGATGAACAGATACCTGCTATTGAAAATCTGCATGTGGACTACTCTAAATTTTTGGATGAAAATGGTACACAACTTCAAACTGTTGGACATCATTATAGATTATCTGCTCCACTTTCTAAAGCTCAAAGAGATAAAATTGATAGAAGTGGTGCATGTTTGTCGTGTCATCAAGACATACCAAAAGGAAACCTTGCAGTATCGGCTATGACACACATGGCAAAGATGTTAGAAGTAAATATTGACAACAAAAAACATCATGAGATATTAAACAAAACTTTAAATATAGCAGCATGGATTCAGGTGATTGCTGGGATATTTGTTGTTTTTGTTGTGATAATATTTATATATCTGAAATTTATTAAGAAAAGACCGATAAATCCAAAAAATGTAGGGTGGAAATAATTTGAAAAGATTAACCAAGAAAGAAGCATTAGATTTAATAAAAAATGCAGATTTAAAATGCTTGGGTGAAATGGCAACCAAAAGAAAAAAAGAGTTGCATCCAAAAGGGATTACAACTTTTGTGGTTGATAGAAATATAAACTATACAAATATCTGCTGGGTTGATTGTAAATTTTGTGCATTTTATAGACATGAAAAAGATGCTGATGCTTATGTTTTAACATTTGATGAGATAGATAAAAAGATAGATGAACTTTTAGAGATTGGTGGAACTCAGATACTTTTTCAAGGGGGAGTACATCCTAAATTAAAGATAGAGTGGTATGAGGATTTGGTGGAGCATATCCATACAAAATATCCAGATTTGACCATACACGGTTTTAGCTCTATTGAGATAGATTTTATTGCTAAAGTCTCACGAATAAGTGTGCAGGAAGTTTTAAAAAGGCTAAAAGCTAAGGGTTTGGCTTCTATTCCCGGTGCTGGTGCTGAGATACTTAGTGATAAAGTTAGAGATATAATCGCACCAAAAAAGATAGATTCTGATCTTTGGATAGATATTCACCGTCAAGCTCATAAACTTGACATTATGAGTACAGCAACCATGATGTATGGAACGATTGAGAGTGATGAGGATATAGTTGAGCATTTTGATATGATAAGAAATTTACAAGATGAAACAGGTGGATTTCGTGCTTTTATTATGTGGAGTTTTCAAAGTGCAAATACTGAGTTGCTTCGTCAGATTCCAGATATGAAAAAACCATCACCTAACCGTTATTTAAGACTTTTAGCAGTTGCTAGACTCTATCTTGACAATGTGCCAAATATCCAAAGTTCATGGGTAACTCAGGGTCCATACATTGGACAGATGGCTCTTAGATGGGGAGCAAATGATTTAGGTTCAACCATGATGGAAGAAAATGTAGTAAGCTCTGCAGGGGCGAGTTTTAAAATGGCAAAAGAGGAACTTGTAGAACTCATAGATGATATAGGTGAGATTCCAGCTATAAGAAATACAGCTTATAAAACTTTAGAGGTTTTTAGATGAGAAAGATAATTTTAACAATATTAATAACAGGACAGATGATAATGGCAGCGACTATAAAACATATTGAGGTAGATGGTTTAAATGTACCAGTGATTTTTGAGAGTGATAAACGACTTCCTCTTGTAAATATGCAGTTTATTTTTACAAATGCTGGAAGTATCCGTGATACTACAAAAGCTGGTCTCGCAAAGATAAGTGCCAAGGTTATGAATGAGGGAACTTCAAAGTTCGGTTCATCTGCATTTGCTGAGGCATTAGAGGCTAAGGCGATTGGTATCTCATCTTCAGTGGGTAGTGAAACTTTTGTTATGGAGGTTAGTTCACTCAAAGAGGAATTTAATGAAGCATTAAAGTATGTTGATATGCTCTTAAAAGATCCAAACCTAACACAAAAAGCGTTGCAAAAAGTAAAAACTACCACTATTGGTTCTTTGACTGCTAAGGAAAATGATTTTGATTATGTTGCATCAAATGAGTTGAAATCTATACTTTTTAAAGGTACACCACTTGCAAATCCATCTTCTGGAACTATTAAAAGTGTTGAAAGTGTAAATCTTGATGATGTAAAAGAGTTTTTAAAAACAAATCTTGTAAGTTCAAAACTTATAGTGGTTTTAGGTGGTGATGTTGATTTAAAAGATATAAAAAGTAAGATAATTAAAATCATAAAAACTTTACCAAGAGGTGAAGCAACTAAAGTTAAACACTATGATGTTATAAAAACACCTAGGGAAGTTGTGTTAAAAAAAGAGACACAACAAGCTTATCTGTATTTTGGTTCACCTTATAATATGAGGGTTGGAGATGAAAACTACTATAAGGCTAGAGTTGCTACTTTTATTTTAGGTACTGGTGGTTTTGGTTCAAGGCTTATGGAGGAGATAAGAGTTAAAAGAGGTTTGGCATATTCAGCATACGCTAGAGTACATGTGAGTAAATCGTGTAACTACTTTAATGGTTATCTTCAAACTAAGATAAATTCTCTTGATGAGGCTAAAAAAACTGTAAAAGATGTTATAGCTAAGTTTGTTAAAGATGGTGTAACAGAGGAAGAACTAGAACAAACTAAAAAGTTTTTGCAAGGAAGTGAACCTCTTAGGGTTGAGACAATGAGTCAGAGGTTAAATCGTTCATTTATGGAGTATTATAAAGGTCATAAGTTAGGTTATTCTGTTAATGAATTAAAAAAGATAAACGCTCTAACACTTAAAGACTTAAATCAGTTTATAAAAAAACACTATGAGATAAATCAGCTTAGTTTTTCTATAGTTACAAAATAATCATTTTAGTTGTGAAAAATATGACAAATTGCAAAGTTTTTTATTACCATTAAGGATGATTATGCAAAATTTAGCACAAATACTTTTAACTTTTATCATTATAGTAAAGAGTTAAAAAACTTGAAGAAAAGTAAACTGTGAAACTTACAAAAGAGGTAGAGCAAAAATTTGCTAAGCTTGGTATAAATAGTTTTAGTGAATTATCTCTAATTATTCCCCATTCATACGAAGATTTAAGGCTTAAAGATAAGCTAATCCCACATGCCACACAACTTATAGATGCAACTGTGGAATCTGTCTATAAATCTGCTAATTCCATACAAATAACATTTTTTGTACATAATTTTTCTCATACAATTCAAGGGGTTTTATTTCGCCCAAAACCATATATGATTCATCAGTTTAAAGTTGGTGATAGAGATTATTATTATGGCAATATTGAGTGTAAGATGGGGCATTGTTCTATGAGTATGCCAAAAAAAGTATCAAATATAGGAACGATTACACCCAAATACAAATCTGCTCTAAGAAACGATGCTATGGGGAGATTTATCAAAGCAAATCTTACATACCAAAACCTAAGAGATGAAGGTTTAAAGGATGAAGTTATAGATGAAGTTTTAAAGCTTCATTTTCCAAAAGAGATACAAAAGGGGTTGTGTGAAAAAACTCTAAATGCACTAAAATATGTAGAGTTGTACTCTTTTATGAAACAATTATCAAAAAAAAGAAAATATTTTAAAACACATAGTTGCACATGCCAAGACTATAAAAGTTGGGCAAAAACTTTGCCATTTATTTTAACAGATGAGCAGATAAAAACAATAGAAGATATAAAAACAGATTTGAGTAAAGATGTGGCTGCTAAAAGGATGATAGTTGGTGATGTTGGTAGTGGTAAAACCATGGTAATACTAGCAAGTGCTTTTATGAATATGGCCTCTCGTTCTATCCTCATGGCACCTACAACCATACTAGCAAATCAACTTTTTGAAGAAGCACAAAAATATCTTCCACATGCCAAGGTGGTTTTAGTTACCAACAAAACAAAAAAACAGCCTTTGGATGAGTTTGACTTTATCATTGGCACACATGCCTTACTTTATCGTCAACTTCCACATGCCACACTTGTGATGGTTGATGAGCAGCATCGTTTTGGGACACAACAACGAAATATGTTAGAAAAACTTGTGAGTTCAGGTGATAAAAAACCACACTATTTACAGTTTTCAGCTACTCCAATACCAAGAACTTTGGCCATGATAGAGACTGCGCATATAGATGTCAGTCTCATAACTTCTACACCATTTCAAAAAAATATACAAAGCAAAGTGATACATAAGGAAGATTTTAAAGACTTATTGGGACATATAAAGCAAGAGATAACTAAAAATAATCAAGTCCTTTTAGTTTATCCACTTGTTGAGCAAAGTGAGGTTTTGGAGTATCAAAGTATTGATGAAGCTAGGGGATATTGGGAAAAAAACTTCGATAATGTTTATGTTACACATGGTAAAGATAAGGCAAAAGAGGAGGTTTTAGTTGATTTTAGAGATAAAGGGGATGTTCTCATAGCTACAACAGTTGTTGAAGTTGGCATATCTCTTCCTAGGCTTTCTACGGTTGTTATAGTTGGTGCTGAGAGATTAGGATTATCAACACTTCATCAACTACGAGGAAGGGTAAGCAGAACTGGTTTGCAAGGGTATTGTTATCTTTATACAAATCAAAATAGCTCCAAAAGATTGGAAGAATTTGTAAACACCTCAAGTGGTTTTGACATAGCAAATATGGATTTAAAATATAGAAAAAGTGGAGATTTACTAAAAGGAACTCTTCAAAGTGGAAATCAGTTTAAGTTTGTTGATATGGCAGAAGATGAAAGTATTGTAAAAAGTGTTAAAAGAGATTTACACTTAGATTCTAAGTCAAGCTTTAAATGATAAAAATTATCATATTGAACTTGATTTAGAATTTAGCTGTATATTTTAGTAAAGTCCAAATTTACCGTCGTTTCTTTTGTAAAGAACACGAGTTTTGTCTTCGTTATCTAAAAAGATTTCAAACATTTTACCATTTTCTTTTAAGTCTGCTAAAACATCTTCAACTTCACGAGGTTTGTAAAGATCTAATTCAACTGGAACTATCTCATCTTCCTCTTTTTGTTCTATCTCTTTTATATCTATATTTTGAAATTTTGCTTCATTAAGACCAACTTTGTGATGTTGAGTGTCTCTGTCATGTATGCGACGCATAGCTTTTTTAGCTCTATCTATCGCCATATCAACAGCAACATATAAATCACTATTGTTTTGTTTAATAACGATAGAGTTTTTGTGAGCAAGATTTATCACAAACTCAACAACAGAGTGTTCTTTACCTTTTTTTGTCTGAGTAGAAGCTATAACATTAACAGAAATAATATCCATATTGTATTTATTAAGCGCTTCGATAGATGTAGTTATGTGTGCTTTTATAGCATCTGTGAGTTCTAAATGTCTTCCCGTTAGAGAGATATTCATGAAAAATCCTTTTAATATTTTAATTTTATGATTATAACATTTAAATATGTATATTTTCTAAATTTTATACTTAATTAAAAAAAATGTGTATAATACATCTCAAGGAAAATATATGAAAATAGCAAAAGATATAACACAACTGATAGGAAATACTCCATTAGTAAGATTAAATCTTCCATCTAAGCTTAGTGGTGCAACCATACTTGGTAAGTGTGAGTTTATGAACCCAACAAGTTCTGTAAAAGATAGAATAGGTTTTAATATGATTCGTCGTGCTATGGAATCTGGGGATATTACAGCAGATACAACTATTATAGAGCCAACAAGTGGAAATACAGGTGTAGCTTTGGCTGCTTGTTGTGCTGCACAAAATCTAAAGCTTATTTTAACTATGCCTGAATCTATGAGCATAGAAAGAAGAAAACTTTTAAAAGCTTTAGGTGCTAAACTTATTTTAACACCAGCTGATAAAGGGATGGATGGAGCTATCTCTAAGGCTAAAGAGTTGCAAATTTCTACTAACGATAGTGTGATTTTACAACAGTTTGAAAATAGTTCAAATCCAGAGATTCATTCACTTACAACTGCAAAAGAGATTTTAAATGATACAGATAAAGAGATTGATGCTTTTGTCGCGGCTGTTGGGACAGGTGGCACTCTTACGGGAACAGCAAAAACATTATTAAAAGAGGTATCAAGCATAGCTATCTTTGCAGTTGAGCCAAAAAACTCCGCGGTACTCTCAGGTGAAAGTCCAGCTCCACATGCCATACAAGGTATTGGTGCTGGATTTATACCAGATATATTAGACACAACAATCTATAAAGAAGTTATAAAAGTTAGCGATGAAGATGCGATAAAAACTGCAAAAATGTTAGCTAAAAGTGAGGGTTTGCTTGTGGGTATCTCAGCAGGTGCAAATGTATTTGCTACAATGGAAGTTGCTTCACGAGAAGAGTTTAAAGGTAAAACACTTGTTACAATCCTTTGTGATACCAGTGAGAGATATATGAGTACGGCACTTTTTGATGAGTAATTATTTTTTAGAAACTATAAAAGCAGTTGATGGTGAGATTTTAAATATAAAATATCATCAAAAACGATATGAAAGTGTTTTAAAATCTCTTGGATGTAGCGAGTTTAAAAATCTACTTGATTATTTAGAAGCTCCAAAGTGGGGAGTTTATAAGTGTAGATTGGTTTATAGTCCACATGCCATAAATGTAACTTACGATGAATATAAAAAAAGGGAGATAAATACTTTTAAACTTATATTTAATAACGAGATAGAGTATGCTCAAAAATCACTTTCAAGAGAAGATATAGATTTGCTTTATGAAAAACGGGTTGATTGTGATGAGATACTAATCATAAAAAATCTTTTTGTAACTGACACTTCCATTGCTAATATAGCTTTTTATGATGAGCATCTTGGCAGGTGGGTTACTCCAAAAAATCCACTTTTAAAAGGTACAACAAGACAAAGACTTCTGGATGAAGGTAGATTGTGTGAAGCACAAATCAAGGTTCACGAACTTAGAAAATTTACAAAAGTTGCCTTACTTAATGCCATGATAGGGTTTGATGTTTTAGATAGATATGAGTTTTTGGTATAATTATGACACAAAGGATTACAAGTTGTTAGAAAATATAATAAAAGATAGCGATTTTGCGTTAATGATGCAAAAACATTTAGAGGATATGATAATTCTTTTTTTTGAAAAAGAACAAAATTTTGGAATATTGTGTAAAATAGAAGATGTTTCATTTGAACCAGAGTTACCACAAAATATAAATGAAGAGTTTCGTTCTTTAACGCTTTTTTTCTTAGCTGGTTATACATTTGAAACAGCACGAATAGTGGATGATAGTTTGGTTTTTGAAGCTGGATTTGGAAGTGAAAATTTTGGTTCTTTAGTAACTGTCCCTATGCTTAGTATTATGCAAGTTATCGTTGATGAAACACCAGTACTTATAAATTTAGCAACCTATAAGCAGATAACAGAAACAACGACAGATAAAAACATAGACAAAGAGATAGATAAAAATGGGGTACAAAACTCAATGAGTTCATTTTTATCAAATCCAGAAAATTCTAAATTTATAAAGTAGAGTTAAAAAACTCTACTTATACTTTATTTAAAGAGAGTAGGTAGTGAACAACACTATCTACAAAAGCATCATGTTTTCGTTCTTTTAGGTAGGCTATGTAAAAGTTTCTTATGATTTTGTGGTTTTTAAGTCTTGCTTCAAAAAGTGTACCATTTTCTATATCTTTTTGTATCACATGGCGTGAGATGATAGATACAAGAGGTTTCTCTGCATTGCTATCAGAGTTGATGATTGATTCTTTTATGGCAGTTGGAGAGTTCAATACGGCAAAAACATTAAAGTTACTACAATGAACCCCAATTTCCTCAAAAATTTCAGAATATAGCTTTCTTGTATGGGATTCTTCATCACGACAAATCCAGTTAAAATCAAGTAGATTTTCTGCTTTTACATTTTTTGGTAATACTTGATTGGAAAATAATACCAACTCATCTTCAATCCATTCTCTATATATGATTCCATCTCTAAATTCTGGTGATTCTATGAGAGCAACATCTATCTTTTTATCTTCGAGCTTATCAATCACTTCGGCTGATATACCTACATTCATAAAAACATCATTACTAATAAGGTCTTTAATCTTTTGAACATAGTTAGGAAGTATGTAGTTACCTATGGAATAAGATGAACCCATAACAAAGGCAAACTCTTTATTTATGATTTTAAGAAGTTCTTTCTCTGAATTTACTATGGCTTTTTCAAGTTTTTGAGCTATTCTAAAAAGATCTTCACCCTCTTTGGTAAGCAAGATACCATTCTTTTTTCTATCAACTATTTTAGTGTCAAGATAATCTTCTATAAACTTTATCTGCTGAGTTACTGCTGGTTGAGAGATCCCTAGTTTAGCAGAAGCTTTAGAAAAACTTTTCTCTTTGATAACCATCAAAAATGTTTGCAATTTTGCAAAATCTTTTAACATAATAATTCCTATAAGTTTAAATAATACAAAAATTATAACTCAAAATTATAATTAATGCAATAGTTTTGTAATAATAATTTAGTTATAATAAATCTAGTAGAATTAAACTTTTAAAAAGCAGTGTTAAAGATGGAAAAAATATTTACAAAATTAAATGAGTCACAGAGTGGTGCAGTTAGACAAACAGAGGGTCCAGTCCTTATTTTAGCGGGTGCTGGTAGTGGTAAGACGACGACTATTGTCTCAAGACTTGCTTATCTCATAGAGGGGTTGGGCATCCCAGCTTCAAATACACTAACGCTAACTTTTACAAATAAAGCTGCCAAGGAGATGAGAGAACGATCACTAAGTATGATGAGTGATGTAACATATCCACCATTGTTATGTACATTTCATAAATTTGGGCTTCTTTTCTTAAAATTTCACATACATCTTCTAAATAGAAAAAATAACTTTGTAGTTATAGACACAGATGATAAAAAAAGGATTATTAAAAAGATAAATTCTGAGATAGCAACACCACTTATTGCAAGTGAAATTTCACGGTATAAAAACTCTCTTTTATCACCAGATGATGCATATAAACAAGCAGAACTTTATAACTATCAACAAATCGCAAAAGTTTATGAAGAGTATGAAGAGTATTTAAAAGAGAACAACCTTGTTGATTTTGATGACTTGATAGCCTTAACATATAAAATTTTAGATGAAAATCCACAACTAGCACGAGAAACTTCTCAAAAATATCAATATATTATGATTGACGAATATCAAGATACAAATGAATTACAACTAAAACTTTTACAAAAACTTTGTACTGCACATAATAATATTTGTGTAGTTGGTGATGATGACCAAAGTATATATGGTTGGAGGGGAGCGCATATAAGAAATATTATGGAGTTTCATCAAGATTTTAGTGGCACTAAAGTTTTTAAGATAGAGGAAAATTACCGTTCCCGAGAACCCATCCTTAAAGTTGCAAATGCACTCATAGAACATAATCGTTCAAGACTTGGTAAAAAACTCATTGCAACTCGTGGTAGTGGGGATGATGTAACTATAGTAAATTCAAATGATGAAAATGAAGAGGCAAGGAAGGTAGCTTCTAAAATCTCTAAACTTATCAGTTCGGGTGTAGGTGCTGAAAATATAGCAGTTTTATATCGTGTAAATGTTTTGAGTCGTTCTATCGAAGAGGGCTTAAACCGTGCTGGAATTGCCTATAAACTTGTTGGTGGTCAGAGGTTTTATGATAGAGCAGAGATAAAAGATTTAATTTCATATATAAGAGTGATAACAAATTTTCATGATGATTTTTCTTTTAAGAGGATTGTAAACAAACCAAAGAGAGGCTTAGGAAAAGCAAGTATAGACAAGCTAGAATTGGCTGCTCACACAAATGAGACATCTATATACGAATATGTAAAGAATGTACCCATAGAGGAACTAGAGGTTTTAGTTAGAAAGAAAAATGCTAAAACACTGAAAACTTTTATAAAAGATATTGAGGAGGTTTCACAGGTTGTTCAAAAATCTTCATACGATTTTATAGATTTGCTAGAGGAGACTTTTCATCTAAAAGATATATATAAAGGGCATCAAGACGAATCCGATAAGATTTTAAATATGGAGGAATTTTATGGACTGTTCCGTGACTTTATTATAAAATCCCCAGATGCACCACTAGACGAGTTTTTAAATGAACTTACACTTCAAAGTGAACAAGACCAAGTTGAGGGTGCTAGTATCTATATGATGAGTATCCATGCTTCAAAAGGTTTGGAGTTTGACCATGTTTTCATCATAGGCTTAGAAGAGGGATTTTTACCACTTGTTGGAGATGGGAGTGACTTAGAAGAGGAAAGAAGATTAGGTTATGTTTCTTTTACCAGAGCCAAAGAGACACTAACTCTTTGTCATGCTGGAAGCAGATTTTACAAAGGTCGTAGAAGTGATTTGGACAAAAGTAGGTTTTTTAATGAGGCTGGACTTTGTGCTGGTTCACTTAAACTTGAAAAAAATACAGCGTTTAAAAAGGGTGATTTGGTTCGTCACAAAGTTTTTGGTGCTGGTAGGGTTATTGGGGTTAGTAAATCTGGTAGAGAGTTTAAGCTCAACATTAACTTTGCTGGTACAAAAAAAGAGATATTGGCATCATTTATAGAGAGATTATGAATAGACTTTTTGTAGCATACAAGCCTTCAGGGATTGGTTCAAACCTTTTTTTATCTAAGTTAAAGAGAAAGTATAACAACAAAAAAGCTGGTTTTTCTGGGACGCTTGATCCTTTTGCAAAAGGTGCTTTGATTATAGGTTTTGGGAGCCATACAAAGCTTTTTCGTTTTTTGAACAAAACTCCTAAAACTTACAGAGCTACACTTTGGCTAGGGGCAAAAAGTGATAGTTTAGATACTGAGATGATTGAGCATGTCGAGATTTTAAAAGAGTTCCCACATGCCAAGATACAAGAAGTTGTAAAATCGTTAGAGGGTGAACTAGAGTATGAGCCTCCAATTTTTAGTGCAAAAAAGATAGATGGACAAAGAGCTTATGATTTGGCAAGGGCTGGTAAAGAGTTTACACTCAACAAAATCAACTCAACCATATATGAAACAAAGTTACTAAACTATTCACACCCTTTTGTAACATTTGAAGCAACAGTTTCTGAGGGGACTTATATCCGTTCTCTTGGTCTTATCATAGCTAAAAGGCTTTCTTTGGCATGTGGGAGTTTGAGTGCTTTGGAAAGATTGAACGAGGGGCAGTTTTTTTATGAAGATGAAAAAGCGTTAGATATTAAAAAATCTCTTAATATTCCATTAAATAGATACCTTGGAAATAGTGAAAATATCAAATATGGAAGAGTTATTGCTTTAGAGGATTTAGAGATACAAAAAGATGGTTGTTATTGGCTGGATAATGGTGATAACATCTCTGTTATAAATATACAAGATAATGAAGTAAAATATGAATTAGGTAGGATTTACACATGCTAGTATTGGCTAGAAAATTAGATGAGTCTATTGTGATTGGTGATGATATAACTGTTAAGATTATATCTGTGGATAAGGGTGTTGTAAAAATAGGGATTGATGCACCATCTGATGTTACAATCCTTAGAAGTGAGTTGATTGAAGATGTTAAAGAGTTAAACATAGCCGCTTCAAAAGAGGTTGGTGTAGAAAACTTAAATCTACTTAGCAAGATACTAAAAAAATAAAAAATCATGAAGTTATACAAAGCTTATGCCAAAGTAAATATTTTTTTAAAAATCACAGGTACAAGGGATGGCTATCATGAGATAATCTCAAGATTTATGAGAGTAGATTCTTTGTATGATGAACTTTGTTTTGAACCAAAAGATGAAGAGGCATTTAAAATTATAGGTAATTTTTCTTGTAAAACAGAACAAAATACTATCTATAAAGCATATATGGCACTTAAAAAATACACAGCTTCAGCTTCACTTGAAAAACTGATGAGGACACATGCCATAAGGGTTGAAAAAAATATTCCAGCTTTTGCAGGGCTTGGTGGTGGAAGCAGTGATGCTGCAACTTATCTAAAAATGTGTAATGAAGTTTTACACCTTGGCCTTAGTCAAAATGAATTAGCACAGATTGGTTTAAGTGTTGGTGCAGATGTTCCTTTTTTTATATATGGCTACAAAAGTGCAAATGTAAGTGGAATTGGAGAGATAGTTGAAGAGTTTGATGAGAAGTGTTTAGACTTGGAAGTTTATACTCCTAAGATTGAGATTTCTACACCAAAAGTTTATCAGCTATATAGAGAAGATTTTTATAATCCCATAGATGGTTTTAAAACAGAAGACTTAAAACATACAACTTCACTAGAAATTTTAGATACCATGAGTGCAGATGAAGCAAATGATCTTTTTAAACCAGCGTTACAACTATACCCAACATTAAAAAATCATTATAAAAAAGGTTGGTTTTTTAGTGGGAGTGGAAGTAGTTTTTTTAAAATCTAAATTTTTAAGAACTCTTGAATTTATATTATTGTAGCATTCATCATACAATATAATAGGTTTGCTTTATGGAACACTTTTTTAAATATCTCAGTCTGATTTTAATAATTTCTCTTTTTATAACTAACTCTTTGTCTGCAGATGAATCTGAAATAGATGATTTACTAAACATGATATCCATTAAAGATGATTTATCACAAAAAACAAAGCTAGAAAATGCTGGTATATCTTATATTTATACAAGAGAAGATATACAAAAGATGCAGGCTCATAGCTTAAAAGACATACTAAAGTCAGTGTACCCAGCTAGTTACAGGGAAAATAGTTATGGATTGTCTGACCCTTTCATGATGTCTGCTCATATACCGTTTATGAGTGGTGGCATGAGAGTCTATATAGATGACCAAGAGATTACTCCAGGGCTTTATGGTAGTGGTATGATTATCTATGGAGATATGGATATAAATTTTATAGATCACATTGAGATATACATGGGCAATCCAACTTTTGAATTTTCTATTGAACCTGCTTTTATAATCATAAAATTGTATTCAAAAAATGCACAAAGAGACGGTGGTAATAAGGTGTCTTTTAGTGCTGGTAGTTATGGTGCTAGGTCTGGTTATGGTTATAATGCCATGGAGTTAGATAGTGGTTGGTCGTATTTTGCATATATTTCTAGTGTTAATGATAAAAGAAAAAAATATGACAATAAAGATGCAACAATATCAAGAGATAAAAAAACCACACACTTCTTCAGTTCATTGCAGGATAATAATAATAAAATATTAGTAGATGTTATTGCACAAAAAAGAGATGCATTTATATCACAAAGTTTATTTGCTTCTCCAAATCGAAGTGAGATAGACACCCAGTATATCCATGTAGGTTATAATGGTTCGAGTGACAATCTTTCTTATTCTTTAGTATTTGATTCGCACAATGCACAATCATATTTTAATGATAAAAATGAAAATACTATAAAAGCAATCAATGTAGCATTGGGACAAAATTTGCCATATATGATTTATCAGGATTTCGATTCTCAAAGTTATACGGCTAGTTTAAAATACAAGATAAAAACTACTTCTAACGATTTTTTAGTAGGGTTAAATTATAGATATAAACATTTTATATTTAAGGATGTATTATATAATGATACTGAATTACCAAAAGATGAGCATACAAACCAAACAACAGCAACACTATTTTTAGAAAATCAATATAGTCTTAGCTCAAATCAGATTATTACATTAGGTGGAACATACGCTAGTGTTACAAATAATCACTCTTCTCAAGATGATGATCTGTTTTCTTTTAGAAGTGGTTATACATACACAGATAAAAATTTAGTCTCTAAAACTACTTTTGCTCATATTGAAGTATCTCTTGATCCTTATCTTGTAAATAGTTTAACATTTTTAGCATATCCAGATGAAAAAGTGCCAAAAGCTGAGTACAATGTTTTTATACAAAATGTAAAGTACAAAAAAGATTCAAACTTATATGAATTTATCAATATTTGTAATATTGTTAGGCATGCACTTGTGCCAAATGAAAATGGTCAATTAGAAGCTTATTCTAGGAACCTACTTCAAGAAGAAGTTTTACTTAGATATATAAGAGAGTATAACACTTTTGATAAATTAGAATTAGATGTAGGCATGAATTATGTAGATAAATTACCAAATGGTATAAATCTTGTTAAAGGATATTTTGCAACTATTAGAAATTTTAATACATATAAAAAATTTGATATTTTTAATGAAATTTTATTTAATAGAGATACCTTGATGAATGAAAATTTTTATGATTATAGTGCTGGGGTTATATGGCATAAAAGTGATGATTTGAGTATCTCTGTAAAAGGGACAAATATATTTAATAGAGCTAGAGAAGAGCGTTATGCTACACTTTCTTTAACAACATTGAAGAGTGAGGATAAACCATTAAGTGTATCTCCCATTGATAAATCTTTTATGATAACTGTTGAGTACACTTTCTAATGAAAAAAATATTTTTAATATGGATTTTTCTCCATCAAATATTATTGGCAAATAGTAGTTACGAACTAAAATTATATGAGAAGGTTTTACCCTCTATTTTTACGAAACTTCCTATAAAAGTTTTTGTAGATAAAAGTACCAAAAAGCTATTGAAAGATAGTGATAAGTTTGAAATCGTTTCTGTTTGTAATGATGATGTTGTTTTAGTGATAGGAAAAAACTTTCATAATCTATCAGCAAATTGTAAAGAAAAACCTCTTTTTGCAACAAGTTACAGATGGTATAAAAACTATAAAAATAGTTTGGGAGCATTTTATTGGAGAAAAGGTCGTCCTCAGCTTCGATTTAAAAAAGATACATTTAAACGATATAATATTAATCTGCCGGAGGATTTGATGAGGTATGCACAATGATAAAGATATTAAAAAAAAGAAAGTTAACAACATATATATTTAATGTAGTAGCTTTAGTTGTACTGTTGGGTTCTGTTGTTATGTATGTGTCATTTACCAAAACGAGTAATTTTGTGCAAGATAGCAATATGTACTCAAATATTGAATATATAGATAATATTACATCAAATGTGGCTAAGCTTATTTTAAAATCTACATCATCAGATATTTATCACAGTTTAGAAAAAGATAAAAGTTTAAGAAAACATCTTGAAGAAGCTCTAACGCTTCTTATGACTAAAAGATATAGATATGTTTATGTTGTTGACAAAGATAATGAAGATACAAATAAATTTAGATTTTTATTAGACGGTTCTACAAATATAGATGATAAATCAGAATTTAAAGAAGATTATGTACCTTTAAATTTGAGTCAGTGGGAAAAAGTTTATAAAATTAAAAAATCTGTATATTTTAAGCATAAAGAGATGAAAAATTTATGGTTGACTTATCTAAAACCTATTATAATAAATGGTGAGGTAAAAGCAATTGTTGCGATAGATTTCTCACTTGAAGATCATAAAAGCATTACAACATCTTTAACAATGTTGAATAATATATTTGAATTATTTATAGCATTTTCTTTTTTTATATTTTTGGTTATTATAGCTTTTTCGTATATAGATGACAAAAGGATTAAAGAGTTAAAGTTAAAATCAAAAAAGATAGCAGAATTTAACAAAACACTACAAACAAAAATCAAAGAAGAGGTTGAAAAAAATAGACAAAAAGATCAACAAATCATACAACAAGGTCGTTTAGCTCAGATGGGTGAGATGATTAGTATGATAGCTCATCAATGGAGACAACCTCTTGCAGCTATTAGTAGTACAAGTGTAGCGTTGCAACTAAAAGTACAACTTCATACTCTCAAAGATGAGGATGTGGTGGAGTTATCTGGTAATATATCTAAGTATGTTCAGCATTTAAGTTCAACTATTGATGACTTTAGAGAATTTTTTAAATCAAACAAAGAGAAAAAAGATGTAACTTATGATGAACTTATCTCTGGTGCGTTAAATATTATAGAAATTTCCATTTTAAATAAAAATATAGCTTTGGTTAAAGAATTTAATTCTAAAATGGTATTTCATACATATTCAAATGAGATAAAACAGGTTATTTTAAATCTGCTAAAAAATGCAGAAGATGTACTTTTAGAAAAAAATATAGAAAATCCAAAGATTGTTATCAAGACTTATGATAATATTTTAGAAGTTCGTGATAATGCAGGTGGAATTCCACAGGATATAATTGATAAAATATTTGATCCATATTTTTCAACAAAAAAAGAGAAAAACGGTACAGGACTTGGATTGTATATGAGTAAGACTATTATAAATGATCATTGTGGTGGTACTCTTAGTGTCAAAAATGATGATGAAGGTGCAGTATTTACAATACAACTAAATGCTTTAAATAAAGGAAGTTAAAATTGGGCGAAACGATAGCAAGAAATAAAAAAGCTTATCATGATTATTTTATAGAGGAAAAATTTGAGGCTGGACTTGTTTTGTCTGGTAGTGAGGTAAAAGGTGTCCGTGCTAAAAGAGTAAATCTAAAAGATAGTTTTATAAGATTTGTAGGTGATGAAGCATTCTTGTTTAATGCGCACATAGGAAGACTTGAAACAACTCACCATTTTTATGGACATGAAGAGAGAGGAAGTCGTAAACTTTTACTTCATAGAAAACAGTTAGACAGGATGTTAAAAGCTACAACTAGAGATGGATATACAGTTGTTCCACTTCAGCTTTATTTTAACGATAGAAATATAGTTAAAATTCAGATTGCCATAGCAAAAGGTAAACAACTGCATGACAAGAGGCAAGATTTAAAAGCTAAAGATCAAAAAAGAGATATAGCTAGAGCTATGAAAGACTATTAAGGAAATTAGATGTCTATTTTTCAATTATTAATGCTTGGTGCATCAGCTTACTTTGCATTTAAAATTTATGAGCATATTCAAACACTTCAAGAGCCACAACTAAATGAAGACCATACAGTGGTTTTACCTGATGATAAAGTAGATGAACTGATACAACTTGGCGATGAATCAAGAGAGAAAAAAGATTTTGATAGAGCTTTGGCTATATATAGTGAAGCTAAAATAAATCAACCACAAAATCCAGAAATACTCTTTAAGATGGGTTACACTATGAGTCAGCTTGAGAGATATGATGAGGCTTTGGAGTATTTTCAAAGTTCTTTGGAGTATGATGATAAAAATCCTTTTACTTACTTGGAAATTTCCAAGATATATAAAAAGCTTGAAGATGAAGAAAAAGCACAAAGTTATTATGAAAGGGCAGTTGAATTAGATGAAAATATCAGAGATTTATAAATTTTTAGACAACCTCTCCCCATTTGAACTTCAAGAATCTTGGGATAATTCAGGTCTTTTGCTTGGTGATTTTAATCAAGATATACAAAAGATAGCCTTGAGTATAGATGTTGATGAAGCGTTGATTGATTCTTTGGATGAGAATGTTCTGTTGATTACACATCATCCCATAATTTTTGGTGGTTTAAAACAGTTGGAGTTTAGTAAATATCCAGCAAATCTAATCCAAAAAATGATACAAAAAAACATCTCAAATATAGCGATGCATACAAATTTTGATCAAACACATCTAAATGATTTTGTAGCAACTAAAGTTTTAGGGTATGAGATAGTTAAAAAAGATGGTTTTATAGCTTATCTTGATGTTGATGAAGATTTTGATAAATTTGCAAAAAAAGTTGCTTCTGTATTTGGTCTTGCATATGCCAAATGTGTAAAATGTTCAAATAAAGTAAAAAGAGTAGCTTTGACAACTGGTTCTGGCGCTTCATTATTAAAATCTATTGAAGCAGACTGTTTTTTAACAGGGGATGTGAAATACCACGATGCTATGGAGGCTAAAAGCCTAAATATTTCACTTATTGATATTGGACATTTTGAAAGTGAACACTTTTTTGCAGAAATTTTGCATACATATTTGAAAAATTTAGGTTTAGAAGCTATAATTTCATCATCAAAAAATCCTTTTACATATATTTAAGCGATTTTAATCCAAAAGGAGACTAATGAACCAGCACTTAAAACAACTAATCGACCTTTCAAAAGTTGATAAAGAGATTGATGCGTTTGAACCTCAAATCGAAGAGGCAAATGCTAAATATGAAGCTGCTTTGGCAAAAAAACAAAGCATCGATACAGATATTGAAAACTTAACTAATGAGATCAAGGAAGAACAACTTAAAAAACATAAGAATGAACTTCACTTAGCTGAACTTTCTCAAAAACTAGAAGACAACTCTAAAAAGAGTTCTGAAGTAAAAACAGAAAGAGAGATGAAATCTCTTCAACTTGAAGAAGAGATAGCAAAAGAGCAGGTTGCGTTTGCTAATGAAGAGATAGCAAGACTTGAGAAAATTATAGAGATGAAACAAGAGCAAGTTGAAGCTGCAAAAGAATCTTTGGTTGAACTTGATTCAAACTTGGAAGCTGTAAAAGCTGAAGTTGATAAAACATTAGAAATGATTAACAAAGAGAGACAAGAAGTATTTATTAAAAAAGAAAAACTTCTTTCTAAAATAAATCAAAAAGGTTTATCTTTTTACCAGAAAATTCGTCGTTGGGCTAAAAATACAACGGTTGTAACTGTTGAAGATCAAGCTTGTATGGGTTGTCACATGGTTATTAGCGATAGAATTTATGCAGATGTAATACGAGGTGAAGATATTGTAACTTGCCCTCACTGTGGTCGTATTTTACATGTGGAAACAGCTAACGAAGAGTAGGCTTACGCTAAACTTTGAGTCTATTTACCCTTTTTTATTATGCTTTGAGTGTTGTGCTATATCTTATAGCACTTCCACTTTTAGTATTTCTCTCTTTTAAATCAAAATATACAGAGTCAATTCCAGCTAGATTTTTTCTTTTTAATAACAAACGATTTGAAAAAGAAGATGGTGTTTGGTTCCATGTTTGCTCTTTTGGTGAAGCAACAGCTTTAAAACCTATATTAAAGGCACTTGAAGGTGAAGATGTAAAGATAACAACTATAACCCATACTGGGCAATCACAAGCTAGAAAATATGGTGTAGATGTCAGATACTTACCTTATGAGATGTTTTTACCTTTTTGGACAAAAAAACAAAGAGTTTTAGTGGTTTTGGAGGCTGAATTTTGGTATATGCTTTTTGTTGTTATGAGAGCAAAAGGTGCAAAGATTATCCTTTTAAATGCAAGAATATCTGAAAAAAGTGCAAAAAAATATCTTCAGTTTGCTTGGTTTTATAAAAAGATATTACGGCATGTGGAAATTATTTATGCTCAGAGTGAAGCTGATAAAAACCGTTTTTTAGCTTTAGGTGCTAAAAACATAGAAGTAGTTGGAAACATTAAACTAGCAGGTGAGATTAAAAAAACAAAAGATTATAAAAAGCCACATGCCGAAGTGATAGTAGCTGGAAGTACACATGAGAGTGAGGAGGAGTCAATCCTTAAATCTTTTGTGGAGTATAAAAAATTTCAACCAGACGCAAAGCTTATCATAGTTCCAAGACATCCTGAGAGATTTGAGAGTGTTTATGATTTGATGAAAAGTTATGCTCAAAAAAATTCACTTACACTTTCAAGGTTTTCCACATGCCAAGAGTTTGAGAGTGATTTGATTTTGGTAGATGCTATGGGTGAATTAAATAATATTTATGCCATAAGCGATATAGCGATAGTTGGTGGGGCATTTAAAAAAGGTGTAGGTGGACACAACCCGCTTGAACCTGCAAAATTTGGTTGTAAAATAATTACAGGTAAACATTTTCATGACCAAAGAGAGTTGTACAAGTATGTTCATCATGTTCAGTATGTTCAAAGAGATGAGATACATAAAGCACTTAGGGCATGTGCAGATTTACCACCATCAATGGTTGAAGAAAAAATAGACTTAAACAGAGTGATAGAAAAAATAAAACAAAAAAGAGAAAAATAATGGAAAAAGCATATAAAATATTGGCACAGCAAATAGGTGTCTCAAACAAAGAAGCAAAATCTATGATAGATAGAGGCTTGGTTTATGTTGGTAATAAAAAGGTGATGATAGCTCGTGGAGAGATAGATGAAAAAACTATCTTTAGAGTTATTAAGATAGAAAAAGCAAAAATACTTTTTGAAAATGATGATTTAGTGGTGGTTGATAAACCAGCTTATATAAATTCAGATGAGATAGAAAGACAGTTTAAACCTGCAAAACTTTTACATAGACTTGATCGTGAAACAAGTGGTGTTTTGATGTTGGTTAAAGATGAGGATTTTAGGTTAAAAGCTATTAAAGAGTTTGCTCAAGATAAAGTTTATAAAGAGTATATTGCTTGGGTTGAGGGGATAATAAGTGAACCCATAGAGGTAGATAGACCAATCTTGACTCAAAAGAAAAATAACAGAGCCTATTCAAATGTTTCAAACAAAGGTAAAAGTGCAAGAACAGAATTTTTTCCAGATATAGTTAGTGGTGGTAAAACAAAAGTAAAATGTATCATTCATAACGGAAGAACACATCAGATTCGTACTCACCTTCGCTATATAGATCATCCAATAATAGGTGATGAACAATATGGTGGTAGAAGGGCAAAAAGGGTTATGTTACATGCCCATAAAGTAAGACTTTTAGGGATGGAATTTATATCTCCTGAACCAAAAATCTTTAAAGATTTTCAATAAATATAAAGTAAGATTTAGTTACAATTCACCACTTTTAAATAAGGATAATTATGTTTGGTACTTTAACAGATTCGTTTACAAATGCGATTAAAAAGATTCGTTTTCATGATGATGAAAAGGCTCTCACTAAAGCTTTAAATGAACTCAAAAAAAATCTTCTAAAGGCAGATGTAAATCATAAAGTTGTAAAAGAGTTGATTCAAAAAGTTCATCTCGGAACTAAAGCTAAAGGGATTGGTAAAGATCAGTTTTTAGAAGCTATGAGAGAGGCTTTATATGGGCTTTTAGAAGTTGGTGGAAACAAAGGTTTTATTTTTGCACCAAATCCACCAACTGTAATTCTTATGACTGGGCTTCAAGGTTCTGGTAAAACAACTACAACTGGTAAACTCGCAACTTATCTGAAAAATAAGCAAAAAAAAGTACTTGTAGTTGCAGCCGATTTACAGAGACTTGCAGCAGTTGAACAGCTTCGTCAAATTACAAATCAAATAGAGGTTGAACTTTTTGAAGATGAAGCAACCAAAAATCCTGTTGAAGTTGTAAAAAGTGCTATTTCTTATGCTAATTCAAAACTTTATGATGTTGTTCTTATAGATACAGCTGGACGATTAGCAATTGATGATGAGCTTATGGACGAACTATCAAATGTTAAAAAAGCAGCGACTCCAGATGAGATTTTTTATGTAGCAGACTCTTTAACTGGTCAAGATGCCATAAGAACAGCAACAACATTTAAAGAAAAAATTGGCATAGATGGTGTGATTTTGTCTAAATATGATGGCGATTCTAAAGGTGGTGTAGCTTTAGGACTTTCTTCTCAGGTTAAAGTACCTCTTCGTTTTATCGGTATGGGTGAGAAGATGGAAGACTTGGAGGTTTTTATACCAGATAGAGTTGTGAACCGTCTTATGGGGTTTGGAGATATTGAAGGTTTAGCTGAAAAAACAGCAAATATCATAGATGAAAAACAAGCTAAAAAACTCACCTCAAAAATCAAAAAAGGCAAGTTTAATTTCAATGACTTTTTAGAGCAGATGGAGTCTATGAAAAAGATGGGTTCTATGAGTTCTATTATGGGAATGATACCTGGTATGGGAAATATGAGCAAAGCTATAAAAGATTTTGATTTTGAAAATTCTAGTGAGCTGAAAAATATAAAAGCAATGGTTTCCTCTATGACAATCAAAGAGAGAGAAAATCCAGATCTTTTAAACAACTCAAGAAAAATTAGGATAGCAAAAGGTTGTGGGCTTACCCAAGTTGAGATAAATCGTATGATAAAGCAGTTTAAAAATGCTGGGAAAATGGCTAAAAAGTTTTCAGGTAAGAACGGTATGAAACAACTTCAATCTATGATGGGTGGAGCTGGTGGTATGCCTAACCTCCCAAGATAGAGTTAAGAAAAATTTAGATATAATTCCACCATCGTTTTGGCTCTTGAAATAATCCCTCTGTGATTAAGAGCTGTATATAACGCCAAAAGGCGGTAAGAGGCACAATAAACTACTCGTATTTTATTCTGCAAATATACCTCCAAAAAATATTTTAATACTAGGAAAACAAATGACAGTAATTAGACTTACTCGTATGGGAAGAAAAAAACAACCATTTTATCGTATCGCGGTAACAGATAGCCGTAAAAGAAGAGATGGTGGTTGGATTGAACTAATTGGACACTATAATCCAATGAATGATGAAAAAACTTTAGTTGTTGATAATGAAAGACTTGATTACTGGTTAAGCGTTGGTGCTAAAATGAGTGATCGTGTTAAAAAGATAACAGGTCGTTAATTATGATTTCTGATTTTGTCGCACAGTTTGCAAAACTTATAGCTTCACACCCTGAAGATATAAAAGTAGAAGTAAAAGAGGGCGATGAAATAACAGAGATAGTTCTTTTTGCAAATCAAGCTGACATCGGTAAGCTGATAGGTAAAGAGGGTAAGATGATTGGTGCTATAAAAACTGTTATTTCAGGCTGTAAAGCTAAAGATGGTGTGAGTTATCGTATCAATGTCGAAGCAGTATAAAGAACAACTTCTTCATATCGCAACTATCGGCAAAACTGTCGGTATTAAAGGTGATATGAAATTTCATATTAAATGTGATTTTGATGAACAGTTTTACAATGGAGCATCATTTTTTACAAATCTTAAAAGAGATATTACGCTAGGTGATGTAAACCTTGAAAAAGGTCTTATAAAAGTTGCAGGTGTAAATAGTATTGAAGATGCAAAAAAATACACAAATGTAAAACTTTTTACAACTAGAGATGAAACTAGAAAAAATTGTCATCTTGAAGAAGGTGAGTACTTTTTCTTTGATCTTGAAGATTGTGAAGTTTATGAAAATGATAAAAGGCTTGGAAAAGTCAAAGAAGTTGAGAGAATAGCAGTGACAAATTATTTAAGCATAATTACAGATGATGATTTGGTTAAAGATGGTTTTGCAAAAAGTTTTTTAATCCCTTTTATTGAACCTTTTAAACAAAATGTAGATATAGATAAAAAAGTCATCACTGTATCTGGTGGTATAGGTATTTTAGAAGCATCTTGATGAAATTTACTTTTGTAACTCTTTTTAGCAACTTGATAGAAGGTTATTTTAGAGATTCTATTTTAAAAAGAGCTATTGATAAAAAACTTCTTGAGATTAATTATTTAAATCCAAGAGATTTTAGTACCAATAAGCATTTTAAAGTAGATGATACTGCTGTTGGTGGTGGTGCAGGGATGGTTATGAATCCTCAACCATTATACGATGCACTCAGTGAATTGAAAAAACAAGATGAAAGTGTTCATGTAATTTTTTTAACTCCTGTTGCAAAACCATTTCGTCAAAATGATGCCAAAAGATTGGCAACTAAGACCCATGTAGCTTTTGTGAGTGGAAGATACGAGGGGATTGATGAGAGGGTTATTGAAGATTTTGCTGATGAAGTTTTTTCTATTGGTGATTATATTTTAACTGGAGGAGAATTAGCTTCTTTGGTTATGTGCGATGCTATTAGTAGAAATATTGAAGGTGTTTTGGGAAATAGTGATTCTTTGAGTGTTGAGAGTTTTGAAACGCCACTTTTGGAAGCACCATCATTTTCAAAGCCTAAAGATTATAGGCAAAATAGTGTTCCTAAAGAATATTTAAAGGGAAATCATAGTAAAATTCGCTCACTAAAATTAGCCCTGTCTGAATGTAAAACTAAGTTTTTCAGACCAGAGCAATTCATAAAATACAATTGCACTAGTGCAATGGGCTTTCTAGTAAAGAAAACCAAGTAATATTGTATAAAATTAAGGACTATTTATGAGAAATAAGTATATAGAAAACTTTGAAAAAGCTCAAGTATCTGAGAAAACTATTCCAGATTTTCGTGCTGGTGATACTGTTCGTTTAGCAGTAACAATTCAAGAAGGTGATAAGTCTCGTGTTCAAGCATATGAAGGTGTTTGTATTGCAAAAAGAGGTCAGGGAACTGGTCAAACTATCACAGTTCGTAAAATTGGTGCAAATGGTATAGGTATTGAGAGAATCTTTCCACTTTACACTGATTCTATTGAAAATATTAAAGTTATTCGTCGCGGTCGTGTTCGTCGTGCTAAACTATTTTATCTTCGTGAACTTGCTGGTAAAAAAGCTCGTATCAAAGAACTTAGAAGAAAATAATCTTCTAAGTTTTACCTTTACAAAACAACACAAATTATCTTATAGAAATTCTTCTTTAAAAAAAAATCAAAATTTTTATCTAATTTAAATTTAATAATAGTACAATCTCTTATGAACTATTTTAATGATTTAGAAACTATTATAAAAATCAATTCTTATACTCAAAATAAATTGGGTGTAGATAGGGTTGGTATAATATTTGACAATTGGTTTAGAGAGCTTGGTTTTGAAGTTGATATATATGAGAGAGAAAATATTGGTAACCATCGGTATTATAAATCAAAAAACATAAAAAATGCTAAAAGACTTCTTCTTCTTGGTCATTTAGATACAGTATTTCCGCCAAATAAGTTTGAGCATTATTCCCATGATGAAGAATGGATTTATGGAGCTGGTGCTTGTGATATGAAAGGTGGAAATATTGTACTTCTTGAAGCTCTTCGTGAGATAAAAAAAGATGGTATAGATATACAAAATATAGATATTCTTTTTGTTAGTGATGAAGAAACAGGAAGTGATGATTCTAAACATCTAACTACAAAATTAGCAAAAAAATATGATTATTGTTTTGTTTATGAAGCTGCTGGTAAAAATATGGAAGTTGTAACTGGCAGAAAAGGTGTTGGTACTTTTTTTATAGATATAGATGGTAAGGCTGCCCATGCTGGGAACAACTATACAGATGGATGTGATGCAAACCTAGAAGCTTCTTGTAAACTTCAAAAGTTGGTAAAACTTACTAATTTAGAGTTAGGGACAACTTTAAATGTTGGAAAAATGTATGGTGGGATAGGTGCAAATACAATATCCCCACATGCCAATTTGACTTTTGAATTAAGATATAAAACAACAGAAGAAAAAAATCGCGTTTTAGACAAAATTGATGAAATCGTAGAAACATCTTATGTTGATGGCACCAAAGCAACACTCAGTGGTGGTATTCAAAGAGATGTTATGCAAATAACTACTTCCTCATTAGAACTGATTGAAAATATACAAAAGATTATATCTACAAAATTGAACTATGAAGATAGAGGTGGAGTCAGTGATGCTAATATTGTCAGCTCATGTGGAGTTGTAACTCTTGATGGGTTTGGACCTTTTGGTGATGGAGATCATACTGTGCATGAAAGAGCATTAAAAAGTAGTTTCGCTAGTAGAATAGAATTAAGTAAAATGCTATTTAAATATTTTATAGAAAAATTAGATTTTAAAGGGTGAAGAGATGGCAAATAGAAAAATAGGAATGTGGCTTTATAACAATGGTGGTGGAGATAAGATAGGTAAAAAAATTATTAAGAAACTAAAAGAGAGGGATATAGATACCGTAAATGATTTAAGATTGCATGATTGCATAGCAAAAAATGGTCATATTATACATAATGATTTAAATCTAAAAGTGGATAAGCTGGATTTGTTTTTTTCATATAATGCTGGTGAACAAACTCAATATCAAATGTATCTTTATCAAGCATTAAACAGGGTTATCCCTATGATAAATTCTTATGATGCTTTTGCTTTAACTGAGGATAAATTTCATACAGCTTTTGTTTTGAGAAATAATGGTATCCAGACAGCTGATTATAAGCTTTGTCATAGAGATAATGGACAAGAACTAAAAAAAATCATTAAAAAATGGGATAAGATGGTTTATAAACCAACAGATGGTTGGGGTGGCTTGGGTCTTACTAAGATTGAGAATGAAGCGAGTCTTGATATGTTGATGCCATTTTTGAACCAGATGGATTTAAGATATTTCTATGTTGAAAAATTTATAAAATATGATAATACTGATTTTAGAGTTGATGTTGTAGATGGTAAATTTATAGCTTGTTATGGTAGAAAAGCAAGTGCAACAGACTGGAGGACAAATGTTACAAGTGGTGGCTCCGTATTTCTAAGAGAAGCTAATGATGAGATACAAAGAATTGCTATTAAAGCTTGTGAAGTGTGTGGTGTAGATATAGGTGGTGTAGATATTATTTATGATTTGGAAAAAGAGGAATATGTTGTTTTAGAAGTTAATGGTATTCCAGCTTTTGCAACGCCAGAACAAGAGAAACTAGGTTTAGATTTTAATGATAAAAAGATAGATTTAATTGTTGATTTAATTGATACAAAGACACGCTCAGTGAGATAAATTACCTCTTTTGAAGCAATATTTTAGTAGAATGGTGTTTTTAAAATTGCAATATTTGAAGGTAAAAATTTGAGACAACAATATACTTCTTACAACGAATGTGTAGATTTCTTTAGGTCTGCACAAAAAACAAATCCAAATCTTTTTAAAGTTGAATCCATAGGAAAAACTTGGGAAGATAGGGATATTATAGCTGTAACAGTTACAAAAGACATTAAGACCAATAAGGACAAACCAGCACTTTTTTATACAGGTACCATTCATGCACGGGAGTGGATAGGAATTGAACTTAGTTTAAGTTTTGCAAAATATATTTTAGAACATATAGATTATGATCCACAATTAAACACACTTTTAGATAGAGCAACTTTATATATGGTGCCATGTGCAAATCCAGATGGGTTTGAGTATTCAAGAAACCATTTTTCTTTTTGGAGAAAAAATAGAAGAAGAAATAGAGATGGAAGTTTCGGAGTTGATTTAAATAGAAATTTCGAGGTTGGTTTTGTTGCAAATAAAGATACAACTTCAAATGTTTATTCTGGTCCAGCACCTTTTAGTGAGCCTGAAACACAGGCTTTGAGGGATTTTGTATTAGAACATCAAAATATTACGATTGCACTTGATTATCATTCGCAAGGTAATGTTTTTTTTCCAGCACATAATTTTATACATGAAGATGCAATTGATGCAATAGATTTAAACCTCTTAGCTGGTAATATGGCAGAAGAGATAAAGAAAGAATCAGATCGTGAATATGGTATCCATATGGGGAAACCTCCAGTTCATTTAATTTCAGGAAGTGGTAGAGAGTTTTATTATGCTCAGGGTGCATTGGCTCTAGTTGCCGAAGTTGGAACTAGAAATATAAGTGATTATAAAGAACATATGAGTGCAAATATTGATGAAAATATTCCAGCTTTGATTTTTGCATTATCAGAAGTAAACAATTATAAAAAAGAGGACACTTTACCTAGAATTAGAAATTTTATAGCAGTAGATATAAATTCAAAAGAGATTGAATTATCTTGGGAATATGAAGATGATGATACAGTGTATTTTGAGATTTATCGTTCTAAAAAATTAAAAGGTTTTGCTCAAATTTCAAATAGAATAGGGATGACAAAGTTAAAAACATATACAGATAAAAACTTGTCTTCATCTACAAACTATTACTATTATATACGATCTGTTTGTAAAGAGAAACAGATAAAATCACCTTTTGCACAGATGTGTAGTGTTAGAACAAAACCAGCAGACAATATGTTTTCTAAAATTCTTTATCCTCAAGCTGAAAAGATAGGTTATGTTGGGGAAAAAACGAAAAAGAATAGTGAACATTTTGGTAATAATTCAATGTTTGTTGGTTATTCTCAAAGTAAAGGGGAGTGTTTGGGCGTGTGTGGTTTTTCTCTGGCTACGATACCTGAAAATGCTGTGATAACAAGCGCTTCAATATCTTTTTATCCTATGAATAGAGTTTCTGTTCAAGTTGAGAGTTATGGTGAATGGAGAGTTGGGCAAATGGATGATGGAGGGATAGATAACCTTAATAGTTTTAATGAGATTAAAAATGCTAAAATTCTTTCATATATAGATAGACCAACTGGTTCTGCTCAATTATCACAAGGTGTGTGGAGAACATACAAGTTCGCTGCACAAGAGATAAATGTATTGCAAAAATCTCTAAAGAGAAGGGAAGCTTATTTTAGAATGGAAGGTCCATCTTCTCTTCCTCTTGATAGAGCTTCTCAGCTTATGCAATGGGATATTGGTTATGGAAAATTTAGTGGAGGACTTACATATAGACCAAAACTTGATATATCATATACTATTGATGATGCTAAATTAGATTTGCAATCAGTTAGTGAATATACCATTACTAAGGATAATTTTTTAGATTCAAAGCTTGAAGTTGGATTTGATGAAAATGGAGACGGAAAATATGGATACATAGAGTTTGATTTATCAAATTTACCAGATATGGACAATACTGTTATATCAAATGCTTATATAGATATAAATGCAAATAAAGTAAATGCTAACTCATTGCGTTTTCATATAGAGATGATAGTGCCTTTTGATAGTGAAAAAACATATGAAAAGATTAAAAATGTAGATATTATTGAACGCATAGGGTATGATGTTAGTATAGTCGATATAAAAGATAGTTCTAAGCAACGATTTGTTTTTGATACATATGCTATTGAAGAGATGTTAAGTTATGCAAATAAAAGTCCTAAAGTTGTATTTCTTGTTTCAGCTTCATCGCAAAAACCATTTTGTAAATCTCAAAGTGTGGATTGGTGTGATGTAAAACGAAAAAAAAGACCATCTTTGGTTATTAATTATATAAGAAAGCGTAGAAATCCACCTGAGAGTGTAAAAAACCTTAGACAAACAGTTGAAAATGGAATTATAAAATTGGAATGGGATATTCCAGATGACGAAGCTTACAGAGGGGCAATTGTTGTTAAAAATCCTTTTAAAATCCCATGTTCACCTTATGATGGTCAAAAACTTTATGGAGGTTTGGATAGTTATACATATGATAATTTTGGAGATAAAAATATACATAAATATTATGCTGTGTTTTCTTATGACGATGTTCCAAATTTTTCAGAAGCTTCATATATAGAAGTTAATTCTTAGGAAAGAATAGGAAAAAAGATAGCATAAAACGCTTCTTTTTTCATTTTTCAAAACTCCAAATAAATTTAAGCAAAACCTAAGCAACAACCCCCTATAATTCCCATCCACAAACAGAGACACATCGAGTTGATGAGTCGATAGACTGTTTGAGATCATTGAAAACTAAGCAAGTAATATACTAGTTAGTAATAACTACTAGTTAAATATTACTTAGA
>Ga0256842_1000604_pt1 | contig 31552 bp, 34 predicted proteins | sample 4559240metaG_FD_185973 | JGI IMG/M metagenome (GOLD analysis project Ga0256842, IMG submission 185973) | Hydrothermal vent microbial communities from Guaymas Basin, Mexico - 4559-240 | ecosystem: Environmental > Aquatic > Marine > Hydrothermal vents | place: Mexico: Guaymas Basin | collected... | reverse complement strand
AGGGAGACAAGGGAAAAAATCCCTTGACTATGTTAATGTAACATAGGTGCTAAGATGCACATAAGCAAAGTTACGAAGATAAGCTTATCCATAAAATCTCCCTTATAGTATTCTTGGAGGGCAAAAAAAAAGGTTGTAATGGGGATCAATCCATAACAACCTTTTTACCACTCCATAGAACACTATAAGTTATCTTCGTAGCCAAAATTATATCTAAAAAAATTAAACAAAGGAAAAAGATGCAAAACCTTATAGAAGTAACATACAACCAAACAGGTAAAAGTAAATATTTAAACCATCTAGGTATGAGAGAGATGCAACAAAGAGTTTATGCTAAAAGAGATGAGAAGTATATACTTCTAAAAGCACCACCAGCATCTGGAAAGTCAAGAGCATTAATGTTTGTAGCACTTGATAAGCTTTTGCATCAAGGTATTAAAAAAGTTATAGTTGCTGTTCCTGAAAAGTCCATAGGTGGTTCATTTGGTGATGCTGACTTGTCCTCTTTTGGGTTTGAGTGTGATTGGGTAGTTAGTGATGAGTATAACCTTTGTACTATAGAATCATCTAAGATGAAAGGGGATATTTTTAGAGAGTTTTTAGAAAATGAAGAAAATATTATTATCTGCACTCACTCAACTTTAAGAGTTGCATTTGAAACGATAGATGAAAAGAAGTTTAATGATACACTTGTAGCTATAGATGAGTTTCATCATATAAGTGCTAATGATGCAAGTGTTTTAGGTAATGTTATGAAAAATATCATAGAAAACTCTAATGCACATATATTTGCTATGACAGGTTCATATTTTAGAGGAGATAGCCATCCTATACTTTTGCCTGAAACTGAGGAGAGATATAAAAATGAAAAATAGTAAAAAAAAGCTTCTTGAAGTGTTAGAAAATGACCCTTTTAACCTACTAAAAACTAAACCAAAACTATCTAACCATAGAGATATACCAAAAATAGTTTTAGACACATTTTATGAGATAAATGAATTTTATAGGAAAAATAACCGTGAACCACAAAAAACAGATGATAGGGCTGAAAGAACTCTTTGTGCAAAACTAGAGGGTATAAGAGAAGATTCAAACCAAATGTTAATCTTAAAAGATTTAGATGAGTTTAATCTACTAGAAACAGAAGATAAATCTACTGATATTTTCACTTTAAAAAATGTAACAAAAACTTTAAATATGCCAGATTATTTTGCAAGGCGAAAAGTTTGTAAAGACTTTGAGAGTTTTGAAATGCTTTTTAATGAGTGTCATAATGACTTACAAACATCTAACCGACAGATAACAGAGTTTAGAAGTGAAAGGTTTATAAAAAAAGGTTTGTTTTTTATCATCAAAGGTGTTATGGGTTATATTGCAGATATTGGGGAGAGTAAAAAAGTAAAAAATCGTCGAAATGCAAGGCTTAGGTGTATCTTTGAAAATGGGACTGAGTCAGATATGCTTCTTAGGTCATTATCGGCAGAGTTTTATAAAGATGGGAAGATTATCTCTCAGTTAAATAGTGAGGTAGTAGATGATTTTATAGTAAAAAAAGATGATAAATTAAATGGTTATATATATGTTCTAAAATCACTAAGTCAAGATGATAAGATAAAAAATATACAAGATTTGTATAAAATAGGCTACTCAACTACAAAAGTAGAGCAACGGGTAAAAAATGCAAAAAATGAACCAACTTATCTTATGGCAGATGTTGAGGTGATAACAAGTTTTAGATGCTACAACCTAAACACTCAAAAACTAGAAAAATTACTTCATCAATTTTTTGGTAGTAGTTGTTTAGATATAAAGATAATAGGACACGATAAAAAAGAGCATACTCCAAGAGAGTGGTTTATAGCACCGTTAGATGTTATAAAAAAAGTTGTTCAGTTAGTTGAAAATGGGGAAATAATTTTTTATAAATATGATAGTGAAAATCAGAAAATAATACAAAAATAAGAAGTTTTATACAATAATATTGTATAATCTGCCTTTAAAAAGGATGATAAGCCAAATATGAAAAAAACAATAAAACTTTTAAAAAAATATGATGAACTAACAATTATAGATGCAGAGTTAGATATATACTTAGAAATCCCGCATTTGGCCTATGCAGAGGTTAAGAAAAAAGATGGTGGTAAAGCGCTTCTTTTTACTAATGTAGTTGATGGTAAAACTGGAACTAAGTTTGATGAGCCAGTTTTTATGAATGTGTTTGGTTCATATAAACGGTGTGAGCTTCTTTTTGGTCGTACTATTGAGAGTGTTGCTGATGAGATAACAAACCTTTTACATATGAAGCCACCTAGTGGGTTTATGGACAAAGTAAATATGGCAAAAGACCTTTTTTCACTTAAAAACATCTTTCCAAAAAGATTAAAAGGTGAGGGTACTTGTCAAGCTGTAAAGTATCTTGATGATGCTGTTGATTTAGCAAAATTACCAGTTCTTACTACTTGGGAGCAAGATGGTGGAGCTTTTATAACTATGGGGCAGGTTTATACTCAGTCACTTGATGGTGAGATGGTAAACCTTGGTATGTATAGACTTCAAGTTTATGATAAAAACCATTTAGGGATGCATTGGCAGATACATAAAGATAGTTCACACTTTTTTGACCAGTACCAAAAAGCTGGTAAAAAGATGCCAGTTTCTATAGCTATAGGTGGAGACCCACTTTATACTTGGTGTGCTACTGCTCCACTTCCTTATGGTGTAAATGAACTTCTTATGTATGGGCTTATTACAAAAACACCTGCTAGACTTGTAAAATCTCTTACTACACCTCTTTATATTCCAGAAGATGTTGATTATGTTATCGAGGGTTGGGTAGATACTGATGAGTTAAAGATTGAGGGTCCATTTGGTGACCATACAGGTTACTATACTTTAGAAGAGCCATATCCTGTTATGGAAGTTAGTGCGATAACTACTAAAAAAGACAAAGTGTTTTTAGCTACAGTTGTTGGTAAGCCACCTTTAGAAGATAAGTATATGGGTTGGGCTACTGGTAAGATATTTTTCCCACTTTTAAAAACTACTGTTCCTGATTTGCTAGATTATCATATGCCAGAAAATGCTGGTTTTCATAACCTTATATTAGCTAAGATGCGACCACTTTACAAAGGTCATGCAAAACAATTTATGCATGCTTTTTGGGGAGCAGGGCAGATGAGTTTTGTAAAACATGCAATTTTCTTAGATGAAGATGCTCCAAAGTTAGAAAACTATGAATCATTAGTTAAGTATATACTTGATAGGTTTACTCCTAAGTCTATGTTTATAACTGAGGGTATATTAGATGCACTTGACCACTCTTCACCTGAAACTTTAGTTGGTGGAAAGTTGGGTATAGATGCAACAAAAGCTAACAAAGTTGAAGCACCTCAAGTGTTAGGTGATGCAGAATTACTAAAAAAAGTAAAAGAGTTAATCCCTGATGCTACAAATCTTCATCAGTTTATGAGAAACACTAAAAACCCTATAACTGTTATATCTGTAAATAAAACAAAAAATGCAAAAGAGTATTTTGAAGATTTAGTTTCACTATCTCAGCATATAAGAATAGTTGTTTTTGTAGATGAAAAAAACAATGATATTTTTAACTCTTATATGTTAGTTTGGAGAGTTACAAACAACATAGATGCTGTTCGTGATATATATGTATCTGGCTTAATGGTTGGTATAGATGGAACAAACAAAAATGTATTAGACGGTTTTTCTCGTAGATGGCCTGATGATGTTGATTGTACACCTAGTGTTATAGAATCTTTAAAACAAAAAGGTGTTTGGGATTTTGAAGATACTTTAGCTAAAAAATACCAAATATAGAGTTTTAGTTTTTAACTGTTTTTGGAATTTTATAACTAAATAGTGTAGAACCATTTTGAGAAATTACACTTGGTTCTATATTATGATTTTTACATATAAAAGATACTATATCTAGTCCTATCCCCATACCTAGTTGTTTATAGTTTTCTCTATAGCCATCTTGAAAGATTTTTTTAGGATACTTTATCGTGCTACCGATATTATGAGATTTAAATATAGCATATTCATCTTCATTTATGAGTTCTATCGTTACAGTAGAGTTTTCTTTTGCATATTTTATGGCATTGGATAGAGTGTTATCTATAACTCTTTGTAAATCAGATTCTGGAATTTCTATAGTGCTTTTTTGAAAATTTTGAAAGTCTAATTTAATATTTTTACTATTTGACAGATAATAAAAATAATTTATTCTATCTTTTATAAACTCCGATAATTCTATAGTGATAACCTCTTCAACATGAGTTTTTTGAGATAAAGAATAATATAAGTCATCATATACTGTCTGAAGACCTCTTGAAGCTATTGTTATAGAATCTGTGTATTTTGTGTTCCCATATTTTATAGTTTGCATCTCTAAAGAGGTATTTATAACTGCTAGTGGATTATAAAGTTCATGGTATGATCTACGAAGTAATGATTTTAATGCTTTTAATAGCATCCCTTTTTGAAGATGTAATTTAACCTTAGCTAAAAGTTCATCTTTTATAATTGGTTTTGTTATATAGTCATCTCCTCCAGATTTAAAACCTTTTATTCTATCGTCTATACCAGTAAGAGATGTTAAAAAAATAACAGGTATATCTTTATACTTAGGATTACTTTTTATAATTTTACATACTTCATAACCATCAATATTTGGCATAATAATATCTAATAATACAAGATCAAAATCATATAGATTTATTCTTTGTAAAGCTTCTTTTGCATTTGTAGCTACAACTATCTCATAATTTAATGGTTCTAAAATATTTATAAGAATGGCTAAGTTATCAATTTTATCATCTACTATTAGTATATTTGGATTCATATAATTGCCTTTTTTATAGCTTCTAAATCAACTTTTTTTAAAGATGATATTAAAAAATCTTTAGATTTAGAATTATTTAGTTCTAAGATTAGATTTTTAAGGGATGTATACATACCATTTTCTGCCATATAAAGTATGCTTTCTTGATTCTTTTTTGAAATATCTAAAGTGGAGATTTTAAATGCTTTATAAATAGTTTTTTTCTTAGTTGTTATATTGGTGTACCCTGATAATGCTCCGATAATATGCTCTTGGGTAAATGGTTTAGGTAGCCAACAATCAAATAAAGATGTGATGTCATGTGCTTGATTTTTAAGAGCACTGATAGCTATAAAATATGCTTCACATCCTAAAGATTTTAACTCTTTAGTTGTGACTGAACCATCTATACCAGGCATAATCATATCCATACAAACTATATCTGGTCTAAAACCATTACTAAAAATTTTTATAGCTTCTTCACCATTCATTGCTGGAATAATGTTACAAGCTAGTGTACTAAAAATATTATTCATTATATTTATATTATCTATAAGGTCGTCCACTATTAGTATGTTTAGATTGGCAAACTTTTTTAAATTTACTTGGGTCGACTTATTTTGTTTTATCTCAATGTTGGCTTTTGTTGTTGTTGTATCAGTTATAAGTGCATCTATCCTATAAGCTGCATTTTTTATCTTTTGTATATGCTCGTTTTTTGTTTCATTGTTTGATATAAATTCTGCATGACTAATTATCTGATGCAGATAATTGCCTATTTCATGTGATATTTTTTTATCCATTTTTATCTCTAGTTTTTTGATAATACTACCATTATAATTAAATATTAACCTTAAAACATAATTTTTTTAAAAGGAGTAGTTAAAGGTATATTAATTATAATACAAAAATAAACAATTTTGTTAAATATAAAAGGTTTTAAAATGAAAGTTCTTTTACTAGAAGATGAACATATCTTAAATGCTAATATTAAAGAATTTTTAGAGATGAAAGGTTTGGTTGTAGAATCATATACTGATGGTGCGGAACTTTTACAAACTTCAGATTTTAATGTTGATATAGCATTATTAGATATAGAAGTTCCTGGAGCAGATGGCTATGAAGTGATAGAGTGGATAAAACGTTTAGATAGTAATATTCATACTATATTTATGACTGCATATAAGGATATACAAAGTATAGAGAAAGCTTATGGTTTAGGTTGTGGTGATTATATAAAAAAACCGTTTGATTTACTAGAACTTTGGTTAAGGATTCAAAAACTTTTAGATATACAAAATAGTTCTAAAATAAAATTTAATGATGATTTCTTTTACGATATAGAAGAGATGCAATTATATCAAAATTCAAGATTGGTAAAATTGACTAAAATACAAAGAAAAATCTTAAAATCATTTATAAAACATAAAAACCTAACTGTTACATATGAGATGCTTATAGATGAAGTTTGGGATAATATTTTTGTAAAATCTAACACAATAGCCACTCATGTTAAAGATATTCGAAAGATTTTACCACAAGGTCTTATCGATAGTATAAGAGCAGAAGGGTATCGGTTAAATATAGATTATTAAAAATATGACAAATTGCAATATTTTTAACAATATTTTTATTTTTTGCATAAGATATTAAAATCAAAATTATGCAGAGGTTATCAAGATGATTGAAAGATTTTATTTAAAAAATTATTTGAGCTTTAATGAAGTTGAGATAAATTTAGCTTCAGGTCTTGTTGTTTTTACTGGTCCTAGTGGTAGTGGTAAATCTCTTTTAATGAACTCTATATTAACATCAGTAGGGGTTGCTAGTTGTGAAGCTTCTATATGTGAATCAAATGTTACTTGGGATTTGGATGCTAATGACTTGGGTATCGAAAATGAAAATATAAACACTTTTAAGCATGTAAAAAAAGGTAATTCAAGACATTTTATAAATAACCAAAGTATATCTAAAAAAATCATTTCAAAATTGGCTTCAAACCATTTAAGGCATCTTAGTTTAAAAGATTTTAGTGATTTTGAAAATTCAAACTTACTATCAATCATAGATTCAAGAATCCAAAATAAAACAAAAAAGATATTTAAACTAAAAGATACTTATCATCATATATTTCATGAGTTTAAAACTGTTAAAAGTGAACTTTTAAAATTAGAAGAGCAAGAAAGAAAGATAGTAGAATTAAAAGAGTTTGCATCTTTTGAAATTAAAAAGATAGAAGATATAAATCCAAAAATATCAGAAGATGAAGAATTATTAGAGATAAAAAAAGAGTTATCTAAAAAAGAAAAAGTAACTCAAAAAATATCTTCAGTATCGGTAATATTTGAAAATGAATATCTAGTTTTTGATGTTTTACAAGATTTAGATGTAGATAGTTCTTTTTTTGATGATGCTATGAATACTCTTAGAGTTATCTTAGATAATGCCTCTGATAGATTTAATGCACTTGAAGATGTAAATGTCGAAGATGTCCTAAACCGTTTAGAAGAGTTAAGTAAGTTAAAACATAGATATGGAAGTATAGAAGAGGTTCTTAAGTATAAGGACAAAAAGATTCAAGAGTTAAAAGATTATGAAAATATTGAGATAAATAAAAAAGAGTTACAAAAAAAATATGATAGTTTAGAATCAAAAATCTATGAATTAGCAGAACAATTAAGTAAACTTAGACATACAGAGTTAAAATCATTCAATAAAGATTTAAATAGATACTTAAAAGAGCTATATTTAAGAGATGCTAAAGTAAGTTTACAAACTAAATGTTTAGATATAAATGGTACAGATGAAGTTTTGTTAGAACTTAGTCAAACAAGTTTACAAAAAGTAAGTACGGGGGAATTTAACAGACTTAGATTAGCAGTTTTAGCACTTAAATCAGAACAGATGAATAGTAATGGTGGAGTTTTGATGTTAGATGAGATAGATGCAAACTTAAGTGGTGAAGAATCTATGAGTGTTGCAAAAGTTCTTAAACAGTTAGCTTCAAAATTTCAGATATTTGTAATATCTCATCAACCACAACTAACTTCTACAGCAAATCAGCATTTTTTAATCTCAAAAGATGCTACTATATCGAAAGTAAAAGAGTTGAATTTTGATGAAAGAGTTTATGAGATAGCTAGAATTATAAGTGGTGAAAATATTTCAGATGAAGCAAAAAAATTTGCAAAAGAACTTTTGGAGGTAAATGGATGTGTTTAGTTATATCTATAGTTATGTTGGTACTAGGTTTTAACTTCTATTTTGCTGGAAATCTTTTAGCATCTATTGGTTCACTGCTAACTTCTGCATTTTTTATATGGTTGATGATAAAAAATATACAAAGAGTTAAAAAAATTAGAAAAGAAAAAGGGTCTAAGGATGTTGGTTGATACTCATGTTCACCTAGATGATAAAAGATATAATGAAGATTTAGATGATGTTTTAGATAGAGCAAGAGAAGCAGGTGTTAAAAAGTTTATAATCCCTGGTGCTGATCCATCAACATTGGATAGAGCAGTAGAGATAAGTCAGAAGTATGATGATGTATACTTTGCTATAGGTGTTCACCCGTACGATGCTGATAACTTTGCATCATTAGATTTTGAAAAGTATATAGACCATGATAAATGTATAGCTATTGGGGAGTGTGGACTTGATTATTTTCGTCTTGAGGGTAGTGATGAAGATAAGCTAAAAGAAAAAGAGTTACAAAAAAAAGTTTTTATATCTCAGATAAATTTAGCTAAAAAGTATAAAAAACCATTGATTGTACATATCAGAGATGCATCTAATGATTCTAAAGAGATTCTTTTAGATTATGAAGCTAGTGAAGTTGGTGGTGTTTTACACTGTTTTAATGCAGATGAACAACTTTTATCGTTAGCAGATGAAGGTTTTTACTTTGGTATAGGTGGGGTTTTGACATTTAAAAATGCTAAAAAGTTAGTCAATGTACTTCCAAAAATACCAATAGAAAAGCTTCTTATCGAGACAGATGCTCCATACTTAACACCAACTCCACATAGAGGGGAAAGAAATGAACCGTTATATACAACACTTGTAGCACAAAAAATATCAGAGATTTTAGATATACCTTTAGAAGATGTTGAAAAAATCACAACAACTAATTCAGAGAGACTTTTTTAAGTGATGTTTTTCTAGCTTAATTTAATCTTAATTTAATATATATTTATATATAATAAATATCCTAAAATTAAATTATAAAGTTACATATTGAAATATTTCTTATTGCTATTTTTACCAATAATCTTAAGTGCTAACCTATATTATACTTCAAACCATAATAAAGAACTTTTATTATTAGAGTCTTTTGATATTAAGCCATCTTTTTTGTATGACCCAATTTTGAATAATATGAGAAATGAAAAAAAAGGTGTTTCTAAAAATAAACTTTTTTTTCAAGCAATGAAAGATGCTTATATATTTATACCATCTATAAAAAATATATTGGCTAAGTATGATATACCTCAAGAGTTTTTGTATCTTGCTATGGCAGAATCAAACTTTAGTACAAAAGCCTACTCAGTGAAAAGTGCTTCAGGTCTTTGGCAATTTATGCCATACACTGGTAAACTTTTTGGTTTAAAAATAGATGAATATGTAGATGAAAGAAAAGATTTTATAAAATCAACAAAAGCAGCTTCAAAGTATTTGTCATCTTTACATAAAAGATTTGGTAAATGGTACTTAGCAGCTATAGCATATAACTGTGGTGGTGGTAGACTAAAAAAGGCTATTGAAAGAGCTGGTACTGATGAACTGTCTGTATTGCTAGACCCTAAAGAAAAGTACCTACCTAAAGAGAGTAGATTTTACATAAGAAAGATAGTAGCGCTTGCACTTATAGGTAACGATGAACAGTTTTTACTTCATAGTGAATATGAATACCTTTTAAATAGAGCAAATGCTTACTCTGTGGCAACAGTTAAAATACCAAGTGGAGAATCACTTAAGAGAATCTCTAGTATTATCAATATGCCTATAGATGAATTAAAAAAGCTAAATAGACATCTAAAATACGATTTTGTTCCACCTTATGCAAAAAAATATGATTTATATATACCATATATAAAACTATCTGAATTTAAACAAAACTATAAAAGTACATCTATTAAAAATATTTATAAAGTTCATATAGTTAAAAAAGGTGATAATCTTTGGAATATAGGTAGAAAATATAAAGTACCATATAAGATTATAATAGGTTTTAACTCTTTAAAAAGTGCTAGATTAAGATTAAAACAAAAGCTTATAATACCTATAGATAAGCATAAAAAGATAATAAGTACAAATACTAAATCTTATTATTTGGTAAAAAAAGGTGATTCTCTTCGTTCTATCTCTAAAGCATATAGATTAAGTGTTAGAACATTAAAATCATACAATAATTTGAAAGGAAACCTAATCAAAATAGGTGACAGGTTAAAACTTTATGAATAAATTATATATATTTACTTTTATAATTGTTGGGGTTATTTTTTCAGGATGTGGTAGTTCTTCTAGTGGTTATAGAAACTACTCTTATTCTAAACAAAGAGATAGTTATAGTCAAAATCCAAACCATCATAGAACAGTTTACTCAGCTAATAAAAGTAGTCATAGTCCAGTAATGGATGCTAAGACATATTCTCATCCAACTATGAGACCTTATGTTGTTCGTGGTATCAAATACTATCCAACTACTGTTCGTGTTGGAGATAAATTTAGAGGAAATGCTAGTTGGTATGGGCCAGATTTTCATGGAAAGCTTACATCCAATGGTGAGCGATACAATATGTACGATATGACAGCAGCTCATAAAACACTACCTATGAACACAATAGTAAAAGTTACAAATCGTCGCAATGGTTTGTCTACTGTTGTTCGTATCAACGATAGAGGACCATTTGTATCTACAAGAATTATAGACCTATCTAAAACAGCAGCAAGTAAGATAAATATGATAGGAACAGGGACAGCACCTGTAGAGTTAGAGGTTTTGGGTTTTCATGTTAAAGGTAAACGAAATATACCAAGTAAAGTAGAACTTAAAAAACATACACAAAAAAAGTCTATGGGCTACTTTGCTCTTCAAATAGCATCTTTTTCAGATATAAATGGTGCGATAAGAACACAAGAAAGATACAATGGAACAGATGGTTATAAGACCATTATCCAAGATGTTCAAGTTGGAAATAAAAGGTATTTTAAAGTTTTACTTAGTGGATTTAGAAGTGAACAAGAAGCAAGAGATTACAAATCAACTTGTCAGTTTAAAAATGCATTTATAGTAGGACAATAAGGGATAAAAATGGTTACTAAAACAAGAACAACAAAAGAAACAGATATAACAATATCGTTAGATTTAAATGGAACAGGTAAAAGCAACATAGATACTGGTGTTGGTTTTTTAGACCATATGTTAGAGAGTTTTTCTAAACACTCGCTTATAGACTTAGATATAAAGTGCGATGGTGACACACATATAGATGATCATCATAGTGTAGAAGATATAGGTATAGTTTTAGGTTCATTGATAGCAGAAACTTTGTATCCTATAAAAAATATGGAAAGATTTGGTAGTGCAAATGTTGTTATGGATGAAGCTTGTGTAGGTTGTGATATAGACCTTAGTCATAGACCATTTATAGTTTTTGAGTTAGATTTATCTGGTAAAGTTGGTCATTTTGATACAGAACTTGTAGAGGAATTTTTTCGAGCATTTGTTTTAAACTCTTGTATTACTGCACATATTGTTCAGGTTCGTGGACGAAATCAGCATCATATTATTGAGGCTTCATTTAAAGCTATGGCTGTAGCCCTTAGAAGAGCAACTACCAAAAATGAAAAGATTGGTATACCTAGCACAAAAGATGTTTTATGATAAAACTTATAGTTTTAGATGTCGATGGTTGTTTAACTGATGGTAAACTTACATACTCAGCAGATGCTATAGAGAGTAAAAGTTTTAATGTTAAAGATGGTCTAGGTATTGTATCTTGGAATAGACTTGGAAATCATACGGCTATTATCACTGGTAAAAAGTCTGCTATGGTTCATAAAAGAGCTGAAGAGTTAGGTATAAAACATCTATATCAAGGTATAAAAGATAAGCAAAGAGTATTAACAGAGATAGTTGATTCACTAGATTTAGATTTTAGTGAAGTTGCTGTTATAGGTGATGATTTAAATGATTATAATATGCTTAATCTTGTAGATGAAAGTTTCACACCATTAAATGGTGTAAAAGAGATTAAAGAGATTGTAAAAACTACACTTACATATAATGGTGGTGATGGTGCAGTTCGTGAGATGATAGATATCTTAGTAGATAAAAACTCTCAAAGAGATGTTTTTATGGCTTTATGGATATAGAACTTTATGAATATTAATCTGTTTTTTGCTTTTGTTTTTGCTGGACTAATGGTTATCTTTGTTTTTTTTCAACCAATGAAACTAAAAGAAACTAAAAATATAGAGATTGCAACTGTTGAGACTTATGGTTTTGTGATTCATCAGTTAGATACAAAAGGTTTAACTAGGATTATAAAGGGTAAACAAGCTTTTATATATAAAGATAGATATAATATACTAGATGTTGATTATACAGATGCTACAAAAGAACAAATAGTTAATTTAAAAGCTAAAAATGGTATATATAAGGATAAAACTATAAAATTGAGTGGCGATGTTAAGTATACAAGAGATGATGGTTTAGTATTTAAATCGCAAAGTTTAGATTATAATGAAAAAACAAGTATTTTAGAAACAGATGATAGATACATAATGTATAAAGATAAAAATAAAGTTATAGGTAGATCTTTTAGATTGGACAATAAGTTAGATAAAATTTATTCAAAAAATGTAGAAGTTGTATATCAAATAGGAAGTAATTTATGAAATATTTAGTAGTTTTAATGATGTTGTTCGCATCTTTAGTAGCTCAAGAGTTAAAAATCAAAGCAAATGAGTTTACTACAGATGAAAAAAAAGGTATATCTGTATTTACAGGTGAAGTAGATATAATTAGAAGTAGCGATGAGTTAAAAGCTTCAAAAGTAACAGTCTATACAGATAAACAGCATCAACCAACTAAATTTATAGCGATTGGTAATGTTTCTTTTAAAATAACAACACAAGATGGTGCTAAGTATGAGGGTAAGGCTCAAAAAACGATTTATAACCCTATAAAAAAAGAGTATTATTTTTATAAAAATGTATACTTAAAACAGATAGATAATAAAAAAGAGATTATTGGTGATGAAGTAGTTTTAAAAACTATAGATGGTCAGGCTTATGCTAAGGGTGCTAAAAAAGAACCAGTAATTATGATATTTGAAATAAAGGATAAATAATGGTAGAGGTAGTTGAATCAAAGTTTATAACATCTGCACCAAACATAGCAGGAGCTCCAGAATCTGAAGAGCAAAATGAAGTTGTTTTTATGGCTCGTTCAAATGTAGGTAAAAGTTCACTTTTAAATGCACTTACAAACCATAAAGGGTTAGCGAAAGTTTCATCGTCTCCAGGTAAGACGAGACTTATAAATTATTTTGATGTTACTATGATAAATAGAGATGACTCAAATAAAATCTTAGCAAAATTTGTTGATTTACCGGGGTTTGGTTATGCAAAAGTTTCTAAATCTATTAAGAGTGATTGGGAAAAGAATCTTACAGATTATATATCTCAAAGAGAACAGATTAAGCTTTTTATACATCTTGTTGATTGTAGACATCCACATCTTGATATAGATATTTCTGTGGCTGATTTTTTACTACAAACTTGTAGAGAAGACCAACAAATATTGCAAATATTTACAAAGATAGATAAACTAAACCAAAAAGAGCAAAGTGCTTTAAGAAGAGAATTTCCAAAAGCTTTAATGGTGTCTAGTGCAAAAAAACGAGGTACACATAAAGTAAATAAAATTATTTATGATATATTAAATGAGGTAGATAATGCAGATTGAGTATGCTAAAGCTAAACTTAGTGATATCGCTAATATGCAAGCTTTAATCGCTCCAGAAGTAGAATCTGGTGTTATTTTACCTAGAAGTGATGATGAGTGTGCTACAAATATCCGTTCATATCTTTTAGCATACAATGGTGATGAATTAGTTGGTTTTTGTGCATTACATATACATACTGCATCTTTAGCAGAGATAAGGTCTCTTATAGTAAAAGAGGATAAAAGGGGTAAAAATATAGGTGAAAATCTAGTGCTTAAATCTCTTGAAGAAGCAAAAAAATTAAAATTAAGAAAAGTGCTTTGTTTGACATATAAACAGTCGTTTTTTGAAAAACTTGGGTTTTTTGAAATACCAAAAGAATCACTACCCGAACATAAGATTTGGGCAGATTGTATTAAATGTAAACATTTCCCAGTATGCAACGAAGTATCTCTAATCAAAGAACTTTAACACCATTTGTATATGCCATAATCTTTATGGTATATATAGGTTTAAGCAGTATCTATCTTTTTTTACCACCATTACTATCAGTTTTATATATATTGTTTTCTAAGTATTTAAAAGAGGATGATACTTTAAATCTTGCTATTGTATCGTTTTGTCTTATCATATTTGAAGCTGAAAAAAGTTATCTACTTTTTAGTAGTATTATATACTTTATACTGATATATAGGTTTTTTATACCTAAGTTAAAACAAAGTATAGGTTGTAAATCATGTGTGAAATTTATAACTGTAATCATAGTGTATGTTGGTTTTTATATGTTTAGTATGCTTTTATCAAATGTATTTTTATTTCCACTACCAAATATAGACTATTATGTGATTTATTATATAATCATTGAATTTTTTATAGTGAGTATTTTATGAAAACTAAATTTATAATAACAGTCTTTTCACTTATATGGCTAACAATAATCTCAAGAGTATTTTTTCTTTCTGTTCAGTCAAATGGATACTATGAAAAACTATCTCAAAACAACACTATAAAAATAGAAAAAATAGCACCAGTAAGGGGTGAAATAGTAGATAGAAATAATAAACCTATAGCTATAAATAAACTTGGTTTTAAAATCTTACTAAGACCACATCTCCGTTCTAAGAAAAAATTAAAAATATTTAATGAAGAGATTGATAATCTTATAAAATTTTTTCCAAAACTAAATAGGGATAAAATCATAAAAAACTATAAGAGGGTAGATTCTTACTACAATCATGATTTTATAAATATTGTTCATTTTATCTCTTATGAAGATATGATACCTGTTTATTCAAAACTAAATCTTAGAAAAAACATACAAATAGTGCAATCTCCAAAAAGGTTTTATCCATACTCTGAAGTAGCTGCACACCTTATAGGTTATGTTGCTCGTGCAAATAAAAAAGATAATAAAAAAGATAAATTACTAAAGCTTATAGGTTATACAGGTAAAGCAGGTATTGAAAACTATTATAACACATATTTACAAGGTCAAGCAGGGTATAAAGAGATAAAAGTAAATGCTAGTAATGAAGAGATAGAAGAGTTATCTTATAAGAGTGCTATAGAAGATAGAAAATTAATCTTAACTATAGATATGGAACTTCAAAAATATATATCTTCTTTGTTTGAGGGTAAAGCTGGTGCAGTTATAGTTATGAATGTTGATGGTTCAATTCTATCTGCAAGTAGTTTTCCTGAGTATGATATAAACACTTTTGTTACAGGTATCACACATAAGATGTGGAACAAATTATCTAACTCTCTTGATAAACCATTTACAAACAAAATTGTTCATGGTTTATACCCACCAGGCTCTACTATAAAAACGGGTCTAGGTCTTATATATATAACAACTGAGATTAGTCCATCAGCTACTGTTTATTGTAATGCTAAGATGCCTTTAGGAAAAAGGGTATTTAGATGTTGGAAAACTAAAGGGCATAAAAAAACTGGGATTATAAAAGCGATAAGAGAGAGTTGTGATGATTATTTTTATAAGGGTAGTTTACAAGTTGGTATAAAAACTATGAGTGATGGTCTGAAAAGATATGGTTTAGGTAAAGAAACAGGGGTAGATTTGCCAAATGAATTTTTTGGGACAATTCCATCAAGAGAGTGGAAACGAAAAAAGTATAATCGCCCTTGGTATATGGGAGAGACTGTAAATACATCTATAGGGCAGGGTGATGTTTTAGTTACACCGTTACAAATAACTCAGTTTACAGCTTTAATGGCGACTGGTCATCTCCCTACACCACATTTTGCTAAAAAGATTGGTGATGTTGTATATAAAAATAAGTATCAAGAAGTTTTAACAAAAGAGGAGTTGAAAAAATTACCAATCATACAAAAAGCTATGTTTGAAGTGTGTAATTATCCTAGTGGAACAGCTACACATTACTTAAGTTTAAATCCAAAGATAAAAATTGCCGGTAAAACAGGAACAGCACAAGTTGTAGGTATATTACAAAATATAGAAGAGCGACAACTAGAACATGAAATGTCTTACTATAGTCGTTCCCATGCTTGGTTTACATCTTATGGACCATATAAAAATCCTCAGTATGTAGTTTTAGCAATGGTTGAACATGGTGGTCACGGTGGTCATGCAGCAGGTGAGATAGTTTCTAAAATATATAATAAACTTTATGAACTCAAATATTTAAAGCCATAGAATTTTGTATAAATAAAGCTAAAATTATAAGTAAAAATATAGCTCCAGCTTTGTTATAAATCTTATTTGCTAGTATAAATAGTAAAGTTATAGAAGCAAAAGCCATGATAAGCATATCAAATTTTGTAGTTGTTAAGTTTACTACTAAAGGGTTTATCAAAGATGAAGCACCTAAAACCATAGAAAAATTTGCTACATTTGAACCTATAATATTTCCTATACTCATCTCAGCATTACCTTTTTTTATAGCTACAAGAGAAACTACTAACTCAGGTAAAGATGTACCTAAAGAGATAAGAAAGATACCTATAATCCACTCGCTTATACCAAAAGTTCTAGCTATATTTGACCCACTCTCTATAACAAAATTTGCTCCTACTATAGTAAATGCAAACCCTATACCTAAAAGTAAAATAGTTTTACCCCAGTTAAACTTTTCATTTGCTAAGTCTTCATCTATCTCACCCTCTAGGTCGTCTTTTGCACTAGAAAATAAGAATATTATATAACTAGCCATAAGTAGAAGAAATAAAATCCCATCAAATCTACCTATAACACCATCTTGAATCATGATAAAAAAGATAACAACTGGTAAAACTACCCATGCACTATCTAGTGCAAATAGGTCTCTTTTTGGATTCATATTTTTTGCTATTAAAAACACCACACCTAAAACTAAAGTGATGTTAAAGATAACACTACCAACTACATTTGCTATGGCCATATCACTTTTACCAGCAGATGATGCCATCATAGAAGCTGCCATCTCAGGTAAGCTTGTTCCAAAGGCTACAAGTGTAGCACCAATCACAAAATGTGATATGTTAAAGTGTAGAGCGATTCTTTCTGATTCTTTTATGATAAAGTCAGCCCCATAGATTAAACCTGCCATTGCAGATATAAAAATTATAAAATCCATTGTTATCCTTGTGTTCTTATGATTAAACTTTTTGGTAGGTTAAACTTTTTTATAAGTTTTTCCTCTTCATCTCGCATCTCACCATTGTCTACTTCATGGTCATAACCCATAAGATGAAGTAAACCATGTATAAAAAGTAAAGCAAGTTCATCATCTGTAGTATGTTTTAGCTCAGTAGATACATTTTTTACATAGCTATCTGAGATGATGATGCTACCTAGTGGACTCATAGGCATCTCTTCGTAAGGAAAACTTAGTACATCTGTACTTTTATCTATATCTCTATGGAGTTTATTTATCTCTTTTATCTCATCATCAGATGTTATAATGAGTTCAATATCTTTGTTTGTTAGTGAAGAAGCTATAGTGTTTAAAAGCAACTCATTTATGGTTAGGTCTGTTTTATTTTCTAAATCAATCATAAGAGGAATTATATCTAATTGTTCGTAATTAAGTAAGGGGATGATTTATGATGCTAAATAAAAAATCTAACATCATAAAATTTATAAGTAGATAATACTGTTTAACCAGTGATATTTAGATTACCACCAACTCCAGTTTTTTGAGCAGTCATCTCTTGTGATTTTTGAGCAACATCCTCTAAAATCTTTAAATCTTGCTGACCTCTCATAACATCTGTATCTTGAGCTTTTTTTAGTACCTCTGTTTGCAGTTGTGATGGTGCTTCTGTAGATGTACTAGTATTTACAGCTACTGATGATGAAATATCCATAGTAAACTCCTTTTTTTAATCTATACCAATTATATACCTATATTTGTTATAATAACCTTATGAATAATATTATAGATAAAAAAGCAGTTTGTGTTATGAGTGGTGGTATGGACTCAACACTTAGTGCTTATATGATGAAAAATGATGGTTATGAGATAATAGGTGTTCATTTTAATTATGACCAAAGAACACAAAAAAAAGAGTTAGAATGTTTTTACAAGATATGTAACGATTTGGGTGTAAAAGAGAAGTATGTACTTGACTTGGACTTTTTTAAACAGCTTGGAGCATCAGCACTTACAGATAAAAGTATAGCAGTGCCTACAGGTGGACTAGAAGAGGGTGTACCTGTTACTTATGTACCTTTTAGAAATGGTATCTTTTTATCTATGGCTGGGGCTATCGCAGAAAAAGAGGGTGCTAGTGTTATTAGTATAGGTGTTGTTGAAGAGGACAGTAGTGGTTATCCTGATTGTAGAGAGAGTTATATAAAAAGTATGCAAGAGAGTATAAACTTAGGTACAAAAGATGAAACAAACATAACTATAAGTATGCCACTTGTAAGTTTAAAAAAATCACAAATTGTTCAAAAAGCATTAGAGTTAGAAGTACCACTAAAACATACTTGGAGTTGTTATCAAAATGAAGATAAAGCTTGTGGTGTTTGTGATAGTTGTAGATTGAGATTAAATGGTTTTAATCAAGCAGGAGTAAAAGACCCTATAGATTATGAGTAAATTTTTATTTCATGGTATTGAGATTCAACACATCTGTAAGGCATCTTTAAAAAACAGTTATATAAGCATCTCAAAAGATTCAAAAGTAGTTGTTAAAACTCCTAAAGTATCTAAAGACTTTGTGGAACATTTGTTAAACAAAAAACAAAACTGGATACGAAAACAACTTTTAAAATTAGAAGAAAATAAGCCTATAAAAGTAAATCTTCAAGATGAAGTTTTACTTTTTGGTAAGATTCATAGTATAAATGCTATAGAGGTAAAGATACTAAAAGACTCTCTTCAAAGATTAAGAAAACCAACTAAAGAAAATATATTAAAATGTTATAACAGATTTTACAAATCAACAGCACAGATTTATTTAACAACTAGGTTAGAGTATTTTTCTAGTTTGATGAATCTTAGTTATAGTGATATAAAATATAAAAAACTTAAAAGTAGATGGGGTAGTTGTAGTAGTTCTAAAGTTATCACATTAAATACTGAACTTTTAAAACTGGAAAAAGAACTTATAGATTATGTTGTGGTTCATGAGTTGGCTCATTTAGTTTATATGAACCACTCAAAAAGATTTCATAGTCTAGTAGAGTGTTATCTACCAAACTCAAAACTTTTAAGACAAAGATTAAAAGTAGTTAATATTGTATCTACTTGATGGAGCCCACATCATCCAACCACTTGTATTGACATCTTCTGTTGCTTTTATCTGTTGTTTTATCTCAAATTTTTTATAATATCTTCTTTTGTGTGCATAATCTCTAAAAGATTGTAACCAAGGTCGCATCCTTTTTAAATCTATCACTTTTTCATTATGTTTTAAACTTCTATATATAACTATATAAGGGTGTTCAGATGGGTGTTTTACATTAAATGAACCTTTTGAAAAACCTGATGGATAAAGCATAGGAGATATATAGTCAGCATGTTTAGCTAATGTTGGTATTGTTTGACCGATGCCAACATCACCTTTTTCCCAACAAACATTTCCATAAGTATCTACAGATATAAAAGTACCATATTTTTTAAGGCGACTTTGTGCAAGGTCTAAAAAGTCACCTATCGCTTTTGTACGATTTTTTTGAGTATTTTCTTTTGGATACTTTAAACCTTTTTTAGCAGGAAAACGGATATAATCAAAGTTAATCTCATCAAATCCAGCCTTAGCAGCTTCCTCTGCTATGCTTATAGTATACTCATGGCTTCTTTTGTCATAGGGGTTTACCCATGCCATCTTATCACCATTTCTCCAAATCTTACCATTTAGCTTCTTTATGGCATACTCAGGATTATGAGATGCTTGTAACTCATCTTTAAAAACAACTATTCTAGCTATAGTATATATGTTTTTTTCTTTCATAAGTTGCATAAATTTACCTATGTCATCTATGGTTTTTTGTTTTGAAGCACCATATCTATTTGCTTGTTTAAAATTTGTTTTAAAAGATGTTAAACCATGAGCATTTTTTACATCTATAACTAAGGCATTAACTTTTGTTTTATCAACAACATTTAGAACTTTTTTTATGGTTTTTGAGTTTAAGTTTGCACCCCAAAATGTAAGGTAAAGTGCTTTAACTGTTATTGGTTCAAGTTTTATCTCTTTTTTTGTATAGTTACCATCAAACGAAAACCGTCTATAACCATAAGCTTTGATATGGTAAGTTGTATTTTTATCAACTTGAAATGTACCATTTATATCAGATTTTATAGTGTTAATGGCATCGTTTACCATAGCACCCTCTATAGGTTTAAGAGTTTTCGCATCTATGATTTTTCCATTGTAAGAAAAAGCTGTTACTTGAAAAATCAAGCTTAGTAAAAGTAGTAGTTTAACGCTCATTTAGATAATACCTCAAATTAATATCAGAATATTTTTTAGATAGATTTAAGTGTTTTTCTATAGAAGCATAAACTCTCTCAAAATCTTTATTTTTAGCACTTAGTTCATCTATAACTTCAACTAAAGCTTTTTTACCAGCTTTAGTTACATCAGTTGGAAATTTTGAAAGAGTGATATCTAACTCTTCAAGTTTTTTAAGTGCTTTAATGTTTTGTGCATGAAATTCATAAGTCATATTTGCATTCATCTCGCTAGATGCAACCTCTATCATAGATTGATGCTCAAAAGGTAGTTTAGCCCAAGAGTGTTTGTTGAAAGTAAGTTCAAGTATAGAACCAGGTTCATGCCAACCAGAGTAATAATACGGAGCAACTTTGTAAAAGCCCATCTTTATATCGAGTGCAGGTCCAACCCATTCAGTTGCATCTATAACACCTCTCTCAAGTGAAGTGTATATCTCTCCAGCTGGTAAGAGTATAGGGTTTACTCCCATCTTGGCAAAAACTTCACCACCAAGACCTGGGATTCGCATCTTTAAGCCTTTCATATCTGCAAGAGAGTTTATCGGTTTTCTAAACCACCCACCCATCTGTATATTTGTATTTCCACCTAGAAAAGGATGCAAGTTGTATTTTGCATATTGTTCTCGCCAAAGTTCAAGACCACCACCATAAAGCATCCATGAGTTTATCTCCTCAGCAGTAAAACCAAAAGGGATTCCACTATAAAGTGAAAAAGCAGAATTTTTACCTTTCCAATAGTATGGACCTGAGTGAAAGGCATCTATCTGTCCACTACTTGTTGCATCAAAAACAGCAAGAGCAGGGACTAGTACATTTTTAGGGTAGATTTTTATCTCTAGTGAACCACCACTTATATCTTTTACTCTTTGGGCAAATTTATCTACACCTGTTCCCATGATAGGAAAGTGTGCAGGCCAACTAGTAGCTAGTTTTATAGTTGTTTTTTTGTTACGGTTTATATTTACTCTTTTTTTATCAGCATCTGTTTTTTGTGGATGCTTTGAGTAGTCTATGGCTTGTCGGTTAGTATCGTTACAACCACTAAATGCTAGTACAGCAGAAGCAGTAGTTGTAGATGTTAAAAATTGTCTTCTATTCATAGATGCAATTGTACCAAAATTATTAATCTGTTAATGAGAAAAGTATAAAGTATGTTTTTTGCCATACACTATCGTTGTCATCACTAACCATTAAAAAAAGGTTATTTGTTAGTTTTGTAAGTCCTTCGTAATTGTCTACAAATTTGTCTTTATCACTATCTAAAACCAGTAATTTTTCCATACTACATATATCTTGTTTACAATTTTTAAGATTTAGTTTACTTAGTGTTATAACTCTTCTAAATTTAGTCCAATCTCTTTCTAAAACTAAGATGTTATTTTTGTCAAAAAACTCAAGTTCAGTAATTAGACCAGAAGCTTTAACTGAAAAAACTTTATTTTTAGTAGTATATATTTTATGAATCTTTTTCCCTAAAAAAGGCTCTTCTGGAGCAGTTATAAAACCATATTTATCTGAGTAAGTTAGTGATTCAAGAGCTTTGTTTTTTGATTTGTAATTGTCTATATCTTTTAATACTTTAGGAATTTTAATCTTTTTAATCTTAATCCCATTAAGTGAATATTTTTCAATTCTAGGTTTTTGTTCAAATGAGATATAAAGTTTGTTATTTAGATAAACTAAGCCCTCGGCATCTCTTTTTTTCTTTTTTAATCTAACTGAATTTTTATTTTTTAAGTCATAACTTTTTATAAGTTTTATCATTTTAATTTTATTATTTTCTATTTTAAAATCAAAATGATGCAAAACACCATAATCACTTAATCCATATAAAACTTTTCCATCATAAGCTAAGGCAGATAGTTCATGAATATCATTAGACTGAAATTCATAAGTATCTAGTATGGTTAGTTTAGCATTTAGTGTATATAAAAGTACAGATATTAATAGTATAAGTTTCATTATTTATTCTTTTTTATAGTCTAAGTCACCAGCTACTGATTCTTTGTCATTTATGATTTTTTCTATTTGAAGTTTAACTTTAGCATATTTATATTGCTCTTTAAACCCTTGTATCCTTCCACCTGCTGCATTTGGATGTCCACCACCATTTGCCCACTCTTTTGAGATTTGAGATACACTTACTTTGTTGTTTGCACGAAGACTCATCGTTCCTCTGTAGCTAACATCTACGATAAAATCGTATTCAGGGTAAGTTGTTAAAAAGCCATTTCCTATGATAGAAGTATTACCAACTCCATAACTTAAATAACCTCTATAACCTTTGTAGTAGATAGTATTTGTACTTTTTAATGCACCTAAAAGCTTTACAATGTACTTAGTTGCTAAGTTGTCTAAAGTATCATTTTCTTCAAGTTTAAAAAACTCTTTTTTTAGTAGATGTATATTTTCATCTAAAAGGATATTTGCATCTTCTTTATCTATGTATTTAGCAGCTTCTTTTAGTAGTGTTAGTTTATATTTTGAATCTTGTGTTGCAAACATTACACGGTTTAATTCTCTTGTTTCATTTACTAAACGCATACAAACTTTACCATATTCAAAGTTATCAACTTCATCTTGTTTCCATAGATCAACAGCATTTACAATATCTACAAATTTTTCCATCCATAATGGTTCATCAAATTCAAAGTTTTCTTTTACATAATCATAAGTGATTTTTGTAGCACATCTAGTTGTATCTAAAAAGTACCATTCGTATTTGTTAGCACTATCTTCACCACTTCCATGATGGTCAAGTAGAGTTATCTTTAAGTTTTTATTGCCCATATTTACTTTTTTAACTTCATGATTAAGCCATTTTGATTCATCAGCTGTAAGGTTGAGGTCTGTTATCAAAATAAGTGCATCTTGTTTAGAGTTATTGATATTTTCTAGCATCTCTTCTAGTTTTGCTTTTACTTCTGCTCCATAGTTAGCATTGTAATTATTAATCTTATATGGAGTAAACTGCATAATAAGCTGACAGCTATAACCGTCTAAATCTATATGTGACAAATGGTGTATGATTGTATTTTTCATTTTTTTCCTTTAATTTTTAAGTTGTTATAGATACAGAACCCATCACTTCAAAAGTGGCACTTGAGTCTATTTCTGCATGAGATAAAACGACAATATCCAGAGAAAATCTCTCAAATATTTCGGCTACACTTTTTCTTAGAGTTGGATCAACTATGATAACTACAGGTGAGATGCCTTTTTGAAGTAGGGCAGTTGCCTTTTCACTTGCTGCTTGGATAAGTTGGTTTATCTCGCCTACATTTAACATAAGGTTTCTTACACCATCTTGTTCTTGTGATTTTTCAAGAAGTAATTGTTCTGAATTTGTGTCAAATGTTAAAAGTCTTATAACACCATCTTCACTAGCATACATCTGTGTAATGATTCGAGATAGTTTTGAACGAACTTGTTCAGTTATAATATCTACATTTTTAGTGTACTCTGCTATATCTGCTATAGTCTCTAGTATAGTAAGCATATCTTTAAGAGGTATTTTCTCATGTAATAATGCTTTAAATATTCTTTGAATAAGCCCTATAGAAGCCACTTTTTCTACATCAGTAATGATAACAGGGAAATCAGCTTTAATCTTGTCTATAAGAGTTTGAACCTCTTGTCTAGTTAGTAAGTCTTCAGCATTTTTCTTAACAAGTTCACTCATATGTGTAGATATAACAGTAGCAGGGTCAACAACGGTATAACCATTTATAATAGCATCTTCTTTTTGTTCTGGTTCTATCCATATAGCATCAAGTCCGAAGGCAGGTTCTTTAGTTTCTATACCATTAACCTCTCCAGTTGCCATACCACTGTCCATAGCTAAAAACTTTTCAGGCATAATTGAACCCTCTCCGATGGAGATACCTTTTAAAAGGATTTGGTACTGTTCAGCTTCAAGATGCAGGTTGTCTCTTATACGAACTTGAGGCATTAAAAAACCAAAATCACTAGCAATTTTTCTTCTCATTGAACGGATTCTCTCAAGTAAGTCTCCACCTTGAGAAGCATCTGCTAATCGTATAAGTTGATAACCAAGAGTAAGTTCTAGCATCTCAACTTTTAGTATATCTTCAAGTGCTTTTTCCTCCTCTTTTGCTATCTCCTCTGGTGATTTAGTTGGTTTTTTAGGTGCTTTACCCTCTTTAATAGCTTGTTCCTCTTTTTGTTCTTGTTGTTTAGGTGTTAAAATCTCTTCTACATTAAGTATATTAAATTCACCTTTTTCAAACTTATACATAGACCATCCAAGAGATGCAAATAAAAATCCTACTAACCCCATAGAAGCAGTTGGAAGACCTGGAACTAAAGCAAACATAATCATAATAGCTCCAACTATCATCATAACTTTTGCATTACCCATTAGCTGGTTGATTGTACCCTCTGCAAAGTTATCACCATCACTAGATGAGCGAGTTATCATAATACCAGTTGCAGTAGATATAATAAGTGCAGGAATCTGCCCAACTAAACCATCACCAATGGTAAGAAGTGTAAAAGTAGAAGCACTAGCACTAACATCCATGTCATGTTGAAAAACACCGATAAGAAATCCACCAATGATGTTAATAAGTGTAATGATAATACCAGCAACAGCATCACCTTTTACAAACTTAGAAGAACCATCCATAGCACCATAAAAGTTAGCATCTTGAAGTATCTCAGCACGGCGTTGTTTAGCTTGAGCATCATCTATAAGACCAGCATTTAAATCAGCATCAACAGCCATCTGCTTACCAGGCATAGAATCTAGTGTAAATCTTGCTGCTACCTCTGCAACTCTACCAGAACCTTTAGTGATAACCATAAAGTTTATAAGCACTAAAATAGCAAATACAATGATACCAAGTACAAAATTACCACCAACAACAAAATTTCCAAAACTTGTGATAATATCACTAACGGCATCTGGACCTTCATGACCATGACTTAAGATCATCCTTGTAGTGGCTATATTTAAGGAGAGCCTAAAAAGAGTTAAGATAAGTATGATGGTTGGAAAAGTTGTTAAGTCAGTTGGTTTAGGTATATAAAGGGAGATAAGTAAAATCAAAACTGCTAAAGCCATAGATATAGTTAAAAATACATCTAAAATAGCTGATGGTAATGGAACGATAATAATCGCCAAAATCATCATAACAAACATAACAACACTTAAATCTCTTTGTCCTATAAGGAAATTAAGAGCAGTTCCTACTTGTTGTTTAGCTGTTAGTTTTCTTGCCAAGAGTTAGTCTTCTATTAAGTCTGCTAAAGATAAATTTTCTAAAAAACCATCTATTTTTAATTGCAGTTTATTTAAAAATGGCCATATTGAACAAGTCTCAGCACGATTTGATGGACATTCATTTATAGATGGTGAACACTCAAATACAGCAGGAGCTTTACCCTCAACAGAAGATATAACACTTAACATACTAATATCGTTAGTATCTTTTGCAAGTGCAAATCCACCATTTACCCCTTTAAAAGATTTTAAAATATCATTTTTTGCAAGTGCTTGTAATATTTTTGCTAAAAAACTTTTAGGTATATTTAACTCTTTAGCTAATTTTTCACTACCGATAGGCTCTTGTTTTTTAGAGATGATTATAAGAGATAAAATAGCATATTCACTAGCTTTTGTTATTAACATTTTTATACTTTTAATTGAAATTATAGATATTATAGCAAAATTTAGATATAATTTCACTTCAACTTCTTAGCTAGTATAGTTATTAAGTTAGATTATTATACCCATCAGGAGGCTATTATGGCTTTAGATCAGGCGAAAAAACAAGAGATTATTTCAAAATACGGTCGTAGTGAAACAGATACAGGTTCAAGTGAAGTTCAAATTGCACTTTTAACAGCTAGAATTGTAGAATTAACTGAACACTTAAAAGTTTTCAAAAAAGATCATGCATCAAGACTTGGACTACTTAAATTAGTTGGTCAAAGAAAAAGATTAATGAAATATTACAAAAGACAAGATAGAGAAGCTTATAGTAAACTTCTTGCTGATTTAGGTGTTAGAGATAACATCTAAGTTCTTTTACTCTTATTAGAGTGGTTTTAATCCCTATCTTTAGGGGGTTCTAGCTACTTTAAGAAAACTTCATAATTAAAAAAAAAGCCACACTTTTAAACCACAAATTAGCAAATATTTATATTATCCTTATTCAAAAATTTTGTTAAAATTACAAATATTTAATAAAATTAAAGCAAAAATTTATTAACTTCAGTTAAACTTTCAAGAAGTAAAATAAAGGAATTTTAGTTGGAAAATATCCCACATATACCAGTTTTATATAAAGAGGTTATAGAAACTTTTAAAGATATAGATGGTGGCATTATTATTGACTGTACTATGGGTTATGGTGGTCATAGTTCTATGATACTAGAATCAAATCCAAGTATAAAACTAATTGGGATAGACCAAGATCAAACGGCTATAGATTTTTCTACTAAAAGGTTAGAGCCTTTTAAAGATAGAGTTGTTATAAAAAAAGGGCGATTTTCATCTGTTATAAAAGAGATTATAGCTGAATATGGGGCTGATTCTATAAAAGGTGTTTTAGCAGATATAGGGGTTTCTTCACTTCAACTTGACCAAAAAGACAGAGGTTTTTCTTATGAGAGTGAAAACCTAGATATGAGGATGGACAAAGATGCACCTCTAAGTGCTTATGAGGTTGTAAATGAGTATTCACAAGATGAACTTGAGAGAATTTTACTAGAGTATGGTGAACTTAGAAATTATAAAAAAATAGCATCTTTTATAGTACAAAATCGTCCGTTTAACTCAGCAAAAGAGTTAAGTGATGCTACAAAGCCACTTATGCCAAGAGGTAAAAAAATACACCCAGCAACACTACTTATGCAAGCTATCCGTATAGAGGTAAATGATGAGTTAGGGGAGTTAAAGTCTCTTTTACAAAGTCTTTACGATGCAAAACTAGAAGATGCCATCATCTCTATAATCTCGTTTCACTCTCTTGAAGACAGAATTGTAAAACAAACATTTACCAAATGGGCTAAGAGATGTATATGTCCACAAGAGATTATGAGATGTGAATGTGGTAATGATAATGCCATAGGTAAAGTTCTAACAAAAAAACCACTTGTAGCAGATAAAGAAGAGTTAAAAGAGAACACTAGAAGTAGAAGTGCAAAGATGAGAAACTTTAAGGTTATAGATAATGGCAGATAAAGATGAACTTTTAGATGAAGTTCAAGATATACTTTCATCAAAAAAGAGATTAGATTTTGAGTATTTTGCTTATGTCTTTTTGTTTATGAGTTTTTTTCTGATGTTAGCTTTTCCAAAAGTTTACTTATCGGAACAAATCTACTTTAAAAGTCGTGATATAGCTAAACTTCAGGGTGAACACGACACTTTAAAAGAGGAAAATAAACTTATCCATGCATCTGTTGAAGAGATAAGGTTTCAAAACCAGATTTTAGATACACTTTTTTGATAAGTAAGAGGGCATAAATAATTTCATAACCAATGAAGCAAGAGGCTATAAGATATGAGGCGAAAATTCGCAGGAGCTACTAGTAGCTTTGCTATGCCCTCTTACTTATTTCCAATTTAAAGGAACAAAAATGATTCGCCGTTTTATAGAATTTTCCATAGATAAACCACTTTTAAATCATATACTTTTAACATTTATAGTTTTACTCTCAATCTTCGCATATATAAACATCCCTAAAGAGATATTTCCACCTATGCACATGGATAAAATCACCATATCTGGTGGTTATGTTGGTACAAGTGCAGATGTTTTAGATAAGATGGTTGTAAAGACCATAGAGGATGATTTGCAAAATGTTGATGAACTTGATGTTGTAAAAACAACTATAAAAAATGGATTTTTTTCTATGTCGATAGATATAAAAACAGGTTCTGATAATATAAGTGTTTTAAATGATGTTAAAGACATCATAAGTAGTGTAAAAAAAGATTTACCTGCAGATATGGCTGAACCAATAGCCAAGATAAAACTACATAGTTTCCCTTTAGTGTTAATCGCTTTAGCTGGAGACAAAAGTAAGAAAGAACTTTTAGAAAAAGCTGATGAACTTAAAAGGGAACTTAGTCGTTTTAAAAATTTGAGTGAGATAACCATCCGTGGAGATGCTGATGAAGAGTTAGTTATAACCATCAACGATAAAAAGATACAAGCCTTAGAACTTCAATCATCTCAAGTTGTATCTGCACTAAAAAATCTAAGTTCAATTTTCCCTATAGGTACTATAAAAGAGAAAGGTTCACACCTTTATATATCTACATTTAATGGTGAAAAAACGAAAGAAAATATACAAAACACAGTGATAAGTGTTGGTCAAAGTAGGGTAAAAATCGGAGATATAGCTGAGGTAGATTTTAAGCTTAGTGATGAGTCTGAACTTTCACACTACAATGGTATACGAAATATATCGTTAAACATTGGTAAAAGTGAAAGTGGAAATGCTATAGAATTAGTAAAACAAATCCGAGAACTTTTAAAAGAATCAAGTAAAAAAAATCCTGAATTTAAGTATGAGATATATACAGATACATCTGTATGGATAAAAAATCGTCTAAATACAGTTTTTGCAAATATTATGTTTGGACTTATGCTCGTGTTTATCGCTATGCTAGTGTTTATAAATCGTGGTATTGCTATGGTTGTAGCTATAGGTATACCTATGAGTTTTATGATAGGTTTAATAGCTACAGAGTTGATGGGAGATAGTCTAAATATGCTTTCACTTCTTGGTGCATTGATAGCATTAGGGATGTTAGTAGATGAAGCGATAGTAGTAGCTGAAAATATTTATAGGCATCTTGAAAATGGTATGGAGCGAAGAGAGGCTTGTATAGTTGGTGCTACTGAGATGTTTCCAGCAGTTTTAACTGCTACTCTTACTACAGTATTTGCCTTTTTACCTATGCTTTTAATGACTGGGGAGATGGGTATGTTTATAAAAATCATACCTATTATGATAACGGTTTTACTTTTATCATCTCTTTTTGAAGCATTTTATTTTTTACCACTTCATGCACATGATTTTTTAAGGGTATCACATGACGAGAGTGGAACTAAAAAGCTTTGGAAAAAGTTAAATGCACTACATTCTAAGGTGTTGCATTTTGTATTTAGAAGAAAGTATATATCACTTTTTGTTATGGTCTTTACCATACTAGCTTTAACTACAGTTCTTATAAAAAACTCGAAGTTTCAATTATTTCCAGATTTTGATAATACACAAATATATGTTTATGGAAAAGTAAATATAAATAGTGAACTTAAAGATACAGAAAAAATAATAACTATGTTAGAGAGAAAGATTTTAGATAGTACAGATAAAAATAATGTTTCATCGGTTACATCTGTTATAGGTTTTAAAATGGACTCTAAAAAGCATGTTGAAAATGGAGATAATCTTTTTCATATATTTATAGACTTAAAAGAGAGAGCCCCTGTAAATATGTTTGACAAATACATAAGTCCATACCTTTCAGTAGAGTATGATAAAAGTGTTTTAACTAGAACTAAAGATGCTTATACTATAGCAAAGCACTTAAGAGAGGTTGTTAAACCATTTAAAGAGTTAAAAGATGTTGATGGTATGGTTTATGAAGAACTTGTTGTTAAAGTACCAGGTGCTGGAGTTGTAGCATCTGATATAGAGATCAGTTTAAGTGGTCGAAGTGAACAAGATGTACTAAGTGCTATAAAAGAGTTAGAATCATCTCTAAATGCGATAGAAGGTGTGAGTAATATATCTGACGATGCAAATCTTGGGGAGAAAGAGTTAAAGCTTCGTGTAAATGAGTATGGGCAACAGCTAGGCTTTAATGAAGAGTTGATTTCTCAAGAGTTAAGATCTTACTACTTAAAAGGTGAGTATTCTAAAATATTTAATGAAAATGGCTTAGTAAGGGTAAAGATACAAAGTGGTATAAATGAAAAGATAAATTCTATAAACACTATAGATGTTCATATACCATCAACAGACCAATATGTGTCTTTAAAAGATGTATGTGATTTTATAATGGTTCAAGGTTTTGTGGCTTTGAAAAAAGAGGATGGCATCCGTATGCGAACAGTTGTAGCATCTCTTGATAAAAGTATTAAAACATCTACTGAGGTTATGAAAGAGTTAGAACCTTTGTTTACAAAATTAAAATCTGATGGTTATACTATAGATATAAAAGGTGAAGAAAAAGAAAATAACAAAAACAAAAGAGAGATAATGCAATCTGCTCTTATAGCAGTATTTTTGATCTTTATAACTCTTGTTTGGTTGTTTGACTCCATAAAAAAATCACTTATAGTTATAAGTACGATACCGTTAGTTTTACTAGGTGTTTATTTTGGTCATTTAGTGATGGGTATAAACCTAACGATGCCAGGTATGATAGGTATAGTAGGACTAGCAGGGGTTGTAGTAAATGATGGTCTTATAGTTGTAAGCTTTATAAAACATGTAAAAGATACAGAAGAGTTGATGCAACAAGCTGGAACAAGACTAAGACCAATCCTTTTAACATCATTGACAACAGTTCTAGGACTCTCAACTTTGATGTTCTTTGCATCAGGTCAAGCTATGATACTACAACCTATGGCTATTTCTCTTGGTTTTGGTATAGCATGGGCTACGGTTTTAAACCTAGTGTATGTTCCTCTTTTATATGCTGTTTTATATGGTATAAAAGAGCCGAATAAAGGTAAAAAATGGTAACTTATGCACAAAATGAAGCTTCATCAACTGATATATCAAAACAATTTGGGCATTATCTTTCAAATGTTTCAAATGGTATAGTTGAAAAAAGGCTT
>Ga0256842_1000603_pt1 | contig 31555 bp, 27 predicted proteins | sample 4559240metaG_FD_185973 | JGI IMG/M metagenome (GOLD analysis project Ga0256842, IMG submission 185973) | Hydrothermal vent microbial communities from Guaymas Basin, Mexico - 4559-240 | ecosystem: Environmental > Aquatic > Marine > Hydrothermal vents | place: Mexico: Guaymas Basin | collected... | reverse complement strand
AATATAAAAATAGAGGTTCTTTAACAAAAGCTGAGTTTAAAATATCAGATAAAAAACTGTATCTAATGAGAAGACGAAAGGGAAAAGTAGGTTCTGATTTAGGAAAAACAACAGGTTGGATAGATAGAGCATTTTTACAAAAAAAAGGTGTAGAAATGATTGCTGGAGTTTCATACGATAAAATAGAAAACAATAAATTTTATATAACAGTAAACGATGAAAAGCGAGAACTAGAAATAGATACTCTTTTGATTTGTTCTGGTCAGGAGAGTTATAATCCATATCTTGAAGAATTAGAAAATATGGAAGATATTGCCACTTACTCAATAGGAGGAGCTAAGAAATCAGCAAAACTTGATGCTAAAAGAGCAATTAAAGAAGGAACGGAACTTGGGCTTGAAATTTAAGACCTTGCAATTGAAATTGCTTGTGTTGCCATCTTTTTAATAGAATCAACAACTGATACATTAGCCTCATAAGACCTTGTTGTTGAAATTAAATCTACCATTTCCATTACAGGGTCAATATTTGGGTAAGCTACATAACCATCTGCATTAGCATCAGGGTGATCTGGTTCATATACCATTCTAGGAGGTCTTTTATCTTCTTCTATAGAGTTAACTTTTACCGAAGAAATAGAATTTTCTTCATCTACATCGTTTAAATCTGTATCAAACATAGATTCATTAAATCCCATATTTGCATCTTCTCCTTCAGGAAAAATTTCTTCTAGTTTATTAGCTTCAAAAACAGGCATTTTCTTTTTATAAGGGCCTCCTTCTTTGGTTCTTGTAGTATTAATATTAGCTAAATTACTCGCCACAGTATTAAGCCTAGTTCTTTGAGAGCTCAAACCGTCATGTGATATTCTGAATGCTGTAAAAAGATTCATATTTCCTCCTATTTGCCACCGTCAGTAGCTGCATATTTTAGCAAGGCAAGTTTTTTATTTAAAACAGTTACTTGTGCATTATATAAAACCGAATTTATTGATAGTTTTGACATTTCTTGGTCTAGGTCAACAGTATTTTTATCGTTATTTGGGCTTGCATGAGGGTCAAAGAATAATTCACCTTCAACTTCATCAATATTTAATTCATCTGTAATATGCATTTGATCTGTTGAATTAATATTAACTTCATTATCTTTATTTTTATCTAATAATTCTTTGAGTTGTTTATCAAATGAAATATCCATAGGAGTATAGCCTGGAGTATCAATATTAGAGATATTAGAAGATATGATATTTTCCCTTTTTACTCTTAAATCAAGAGATTTTCCAACAGTATTGATTAAATTATCAAATAGTTTATTGTTTAAACTCATAAGCCACTCCTATTAATTTTTATTTCTTTTAGTTTTTTTAAGTTATGCTTATATTTTTCGTGTTTTATTACATTTTTTATTTGAGTTATCCAAAAATCATCATTAGTTTTTGTGGTATTAGTCACCACTTTATCCTTACTTGAGATAGCATTGTTATTTTTTTTCTTTTCTTTTATCTTTTTTCTCCTTTTGTTATATTTACTAATATAATTTTCTAAAATAAATATTCCTTTATCATAATATCCATTTCTTATCCAAGATAGACCTATTTTATAAATGATATGAGATTTTTCCTCAGTTTTAGGATATTTAGCTAAGAATTTGTTTAAAATTATAATAGATTTATCATATTCTTCCATGTAATAGTAAATTTCACCTGTTTTAAGCAGTATTTCCTGATTTTCTTTAATTTCTTGAGCTTTAATATAGTATTTTAAAGCAGGACTATATGCTCGTTTTTTAAAAAAGAAATTTGCGATTTTATTATTTATTCTAAATTTTTCTTTTTTATCTAATTCTTGTTTTTTCAATGCTTTATTATAATTTCTAATGGCATTTTTATACTTATTTTTTGCCCAATAGTAATCTCCTAAAAATCTAAAATTTCTATAATTAAACTTAAAGCGTTTATCCTTCATTTTTATATAATTTAAAACATGTATTGCTTTATAGAATTTTTTTTCATTTAAATATGCATAAGCTAATTTATATAAAAAGTATTCTTCGTACACAAAGGGTAGTTTTTTAGTTAATATATAGTTTATTAATTGTGTTAATTTTTTGTATTGTTCTAATTCATTAAGACTGTTGATTATAATGTATGTCAAACTATAATATTCTTGATGTAACTTTATTATTTCAGAATCATCACTATAAATTTGATAAATATTCGTGTATTTTTTTGATTTATATTCTGTATAATAAACTGCATATATTATTCTATCTATCATTTCTTTAGCAGTTATCATTAATGTTGTTTTGGGATAATCACTTAATAATTTCTTTATTTTTAAATATGCAACTAAATAATCTTCTTTGTAAAAATAAATCTGAGCTTCTCTAAAAATTAGTTCTTCTCTTAATGTAGAATCAGTTAAATACTGTTGCATAATATTAAATTTCTGAGTTAATTTATCATCATCATAAAAATTTCCTTCATACTCATCTATTCTTATTTGTGCCAATTGGCTTCCAATATCTTCACCATGAAAAAACTTTTCATTATTTTTAAAATATTTTTCTACTTTATCATAATTATATTGATACAAATAAGTATCTGAAATTCTAACTTTTGCATATTTTACAAGAGAAATATTTGGAGTTAATTTAATAACATTTTCATATATTTTTCTCGCTTTAGCGAAATTTCTTTCAAAAAATAAACTATCACCATAAGCAATTAGATAATAGGGACTAATAGGATAAGATGTGTATTTTGAATATTCCGTTGAATGCTCTTTTACTAATTCATAAGCTTCTGCAATATTGTGTTCTTTTAAATAAAAACCATATAATTTATAAAGTGTATAAATCTTTAGCTCATTATTTGGACTTCTTTTAATAATTGTTCTTAATTTATACTTAAAATTTTTATATTTACCATTACTAAAATCGTTTAATGCATCTTCATATAGAAATCTATAATAATATGGAGAATCAGTGTATTCATTAATAATCTTTTTAATCATTTCTTTACTATCACTTAATGCATCATTTTCTTTTGAGCATAAGTACATAAATACAACAGCTCTGTCGTTATAAGAATTGCTTGGGTTTTCTTTTATTAATTTTTTAAATTTTATAATTGATTCAGTACAATTTTTAATATTTTCTTTTTTTAATCTAAAATCTAATTCTGCATCTAAGTATTTTAAAAGAGTCAATGAACTTCTATCAATATTAGTTTTCATAAAAGAATTAAGAAGCTTTTTAGCCTTTTTATACTTGTTTTCACTATAAAGAGCTATAATTTGATTATATTTTTTGGCAACTTTATTTATAGAATATATTTGTCCTAATGAAAGATTTTCAACTTCTTGTTCTGGCAATACTATATTAAAAAAATATGGAACAAATATTAAATTATGATTTGTTTTTAATGGAACTATTTTTAATCCTAAACCAATAGGCATTGAAAAATAATTATTTTCTATTTTATAATCATAAAAAAAGTTGATTTTTGATATAAAAATTCTAAATAATAGTAATTTTTTAGTTTCCTTTAATACTTTAATGTCATCTATAATGTTATCATTATATGCTAGTATTTCTGATTTAAATTTTTTAGGGGGATTTTTTACTTCTAAGTCAATATATCTTTTAAAGTAATTCTCTTTTACTTTTATGCGAGTATCATTATTAATTGCTACTTTAATTTTAGTCATATTCCCAAATAGTTCAATATCAAGTTTTTTTGCTGTTATTGTTAATTGAAATAAAAATATAATAAAAATAAGTGTTTTCATAAAACCTCCTCCCAATTATATAGCATTTTTTTTTCCTTATTTAAGTTTTAGTTTATGGAAATAATATTGTAGTAACAAGAGTATGTTAAATGGAGGAATCATGCCTAGATTAATTGATATACTTGGAATTGGAAGGAGTGGATTATTTGCTTCTCAAACAGGAATTCACACTGCTGGACATAATATTTCAAATGCTAATAATGATAAATATACTCGTCAAAGAAATTCTTTTAAAACAAATAGACCCGAAATAATCAGAAATGGACAACTAGGTCAAGGTATAGAGTTAGAATCTGTAACAAGAGCCTTAGACCCTTTATTGGAAAGGCAAATTGTGAGTCAAAAATCAATCTTAGGGGAATTTTCTTCTCAATCATCAGTGTTAAGAGATATAGAAATGTATTTTAATGAAAATAATGGAAATTCTATATCAAAATCTATGGATAAATTTTTTAATTCATGGAGAGAGCTATCAAATAATCCTTCTGATACAACATTAAGAATGGATGTTTTAGAAAAATCAGAGCAACTTACAACAATGTTTCATAAAGATTATAACCATATTTTTGACTTGCAAAAAGGTCTAAATATTGACATAAAAGGAAAAGTTGACGAAATAAACCAATTAACAGAAAATATTGCTACCTTAAATAAAAAGATTCATGGTAGTGAATCATTGCCTTCAAATGCTAATGACATGCGAGACCAATTAGATGCTTCTGTTAAAAGAATTTCAGAATTAATTGGAGTGAATGTCTTTACTGATGAAAAGGGATATACAAATATTTTAACAAGCAATGGTATTCCTTTAGTAACAGGAAGTGATTTTAATACTTTAAAAGGCCATATCTCAACAAATGGGTTAATGGAAATTCATCATATCAGGCCAAATGGTCAAGAAACGGATATAACAAATATTATTGATAGTGGGGAATTAGGAGGCCTTATTTATGTCAGAGATACTACTTTAGAAGGATACAAAACGGATCTAAATCAACTTGCATTTGAGTTTACAAATCAGGTAAATACTATACATCAAACAGGTTATGATTTAAATTCAACAACAGGAAATAATTTTTTTGCAACTTTAGTTTCTCCTGCTTTTGCTGCAAGAGATATTGATTTATCAATTGCTGTTTTAGATAATCCAGACGGAATTGCTACTTCTTCTCAATTAGATATAAATGGTAATGTAGTACAAGGTAATAATGAAACGGCTTTAAATTTAATAAATTTACAAAATTCTTTAACTATGAATGGAAATAGTCAAACATTTAATCAATATTTTAGAGGCTTAGTTTACCAAATTGGAAATGATAAAAAAGAAAATAGTAGTTATATTGAGGTAGAAACATCTAAAGAGGAACAATTAAATAACTTTAGAGAATCAATTAGTGGTGTTAGTATTGATGAAGAAATGATAAAAGTAATTGAATTTCAGCGTTCTTTTGAAGCAAATTCCAAAATTATTAAAACAACAGATCAGTTATTACAAATTGTTTTATCTTTAAAGCAGTAGGTGTTACAATCAATATTTATGATTGCTATAGATATTAGGTTATATTATAAGTATAGAATATCATAAATTAAATTGATTTATTACACTAGATATTTTATAATACTAGAATAGCTTAGCGGGGGTTAATATGGCCAATAAGGACAGAAGTAAGATTTTTATAAAAAATGACCTTCTTGAAAATTTAGAAAGAAGTAAAAAAGGAAATTTAGATAAAAACTTGAAGTTAAAATTACAAAATGGTCTAACTTATCAATTAACTCCTGCTGTAAAATTTAAAGAAAAGCTAGTTGGAGAATTAAAAGATGATTTAAATGGTAAATTTTTTACTTATGAAGAACTTGCTATACATCAATATGATGTTTATATGGATACGGCAATAATAAATGATGAAACTGTTTATTCTTTTGAAGAAGGATTTTCAGGTGTATTGTTAAATTCAGGGCAAACTGATAAAAAACTTGAAATTATTAAAAAACAAATAGACGAATCAATAAAAGAACATAAAGAACTTAAAAAAGTTATGAATTCTTTAAGCAATGCTTTATCAAATGAAACTTGTGATTGTTATAATGTGGATATTTTACTTGAACATTTTATGAAATTGTTAGGACTTCATTTAAAGCGTGAAAATGATTTTTTGTATAATGATTTTAAAAATAATACAAAGTTAAAAACATTAACTAATATATATTTAACAAGTATGGATTTAATCAACAGTTTGGTTATAGATTATTATAGAAAATGGCAATCAGTTGATACTACAACAGAAAACAAGGATACTTTTTATGATGAAACTAAAGATATTATCAGAATTTTAACTGATAGAATCAAACAGGAAGAGAGTGTGCTGTTTCCTGCACTTTTAAATTGACTAGAATTTAATCCAATAATCTAGAATTAATCCCATTAAAGTTTTTTTATTTAAAGAGCTTTTGTCTGAAATACCCATTCCAAATAATGCTCCTGCATGAATCCCTGATGTTTTATTAAGTTTCATACCATAAACAAGTTTCATTTTTAAATTGCCATCACCGAAACCCGGTGCTTCCTCGCCTTTTGCTTGAAGATTTGGAACATCATAATACAATTGAAACTTAACCATCATTCCTGGAGCAACCTTATAACCAACTAAGCCAGTTAAATTAAGTAATAATGCTTTAGGGCTAGTTACAACATCACCATCTTTTTTTTCTAGGCTATAGTATAAATTAGTCCAAAATCCCCAAAATAATTTTCCTGGAGTATGGCTGTCAATTGCAAGGTTTAAACCAAACGCAATAGCTTGCTTAAAGTTTGCATCATCACTGTTGCTATTATCACCTACAGTTACACTAGTCATTTCCATAAAAGGTAAAGATAAATATGGTGCAACAGTAATATCTATAGAACCTATGTTTTTAGCATATACAAATCCTAATCTTGGAGAACCAAATGTTTTGCTTGCACTCATATCGTCACCAACAGAAAATCTTGTATAAAGGGGCATACTTAATGCTACATGCATTTCATTGTTAATTCCATAACCAAAATGTAAACCAGCTGCTTGAGGGCTTAAAAAGCTATAAGCACCTAATTGAGCAACATCAATAAGTATTTTGCTATCACCTTCTTCAGGGGATACCATTTTAAAACCAAGTGAAGCACTTGCTTTCATTTTACCGGTTCCAATTGCTTTACCCGCTTTAACTTGAGTATTTTGAGCAAATGCACTTGAAAAGATCATTGCAACAACTGCAATAAATAGAAATGTAAGTTTTTTCATTTTTTCTCCTTAAATAAAAATAAACATAACTTATAGTATTTATTTAGTGTTATTAGTTCAACTTTTTTGATATTGTTTTTAGGTGGTTACAAATTATTTAGAAAAGGGACATCGTAAGTACACAAAGTACACAAAAAATTCAATAAAATCAATATGCTTGATATTCTATGGAATTAATATTGATTAGAATTTTACTTGGAATGCACCATAGGCCATAATCTTTTTATCTTTAACAAGAGTTATTGATTCTTTTTGTAAATCTCCAGGTACATAATATCCAAAGGTACCTACAAAGGAAAACATTTTATTAAATGCAATTTTTGTTGATAAATCAAATTCCATGCCCAAACTTTTCTTGTCAGTATTGTCAACTTTAACTAAAGGCATAAAATAATGATAATTAAATTTGAAAGAAATTGCTTTATTAAAAGCACATGTCCAGTTTACATAAGGACTTATATCCATAACTCCCTGTCCTCCCCAGTTTTCTGGATTCATAAATATATCCATCAATCCAAACCATTTATGTTTAGTACCCATTGCAACCAAAAAGTTTTTATTTGTATCATCTGTTGTATCATCATCACCACTATTCATGTTAATTAATAAGCCCAAAGTAGGTTTTGGAGCTATATTTTTTAATGAATAGGATAAGTCTAACAATACTGCATAAGCTGAAACTGAGCCATCTGTTGCTTTACCGGAGCCAATAGTAATATTATCTCCAAATTGATAATAAGCTTCAAAATTAAAATTAAAACCAAAGTTAAGTTTACCATTTGCTCTGAAACCAATTAAATGTGACATATATGATTTTTTATTGCTTGTTGCCATATTTAGCATATCATTAATAAATAAGAATGAAAACCCCATGTTCTTATTTAAATCATATCTTGTATGTAATGTATTTAGGATTTCATCATTCAAACCTGCATCTTTTTCAAATTGCCTAACATGAAATATATTAAGTTTTAATTTTTTATTCATAAATACCATTTTTAATCCAGCTGTATCAAATGTTTTTCCTAAATCACTAAAGCCAACTGCACCAAAGATATATTGAGTATCAATATTAATTTCTTTACGACCAAAATATAAACATGAATGTACTCCAAAAGGAAGTTTAAATTGTCCATAAGCTTGATAAACACTTAAGGCATCCGTTCCTATATGACTTTGAGGGTATCCTACTCCAAGTATACTTGCATTTCTTAATTGAAAAACTGCCATTCCCATGCCTCTTTTCATGGCTTTCATTCCAAAAACAGTTTTTTGTGTAAATTGGTCATTCCAGTCGTTACTATCATCTTTGCTACCATAAAAACGAGTTCTATTGAAAAAATCAAAGTTAATAATCATATCTTTTTTCCATTCATTTTTAAGTATCATTTTTTTCATTTTTTCAGAATGAGTTTTTTCCATTTTTTCTAATTTATGCTCTTTGGGTATATTTTCTGTTGCAAATATTTGTATTGAAAATACTGCCATGAGCATTGTTATTAAGAACAAGTTAATTTTTTTCATATTTCCTCCAAGTAATTATATAAAACCTATGGATATAGTATAGTATTTTTTGTAAAAAAACAAGTTTTTTAATGAAAAAAAGTATAATTAAAATTTATTCTTATAAAAGAAATAAAACACTCACATATTGTTCACAATTTTATAAGCGATTTTCTTTCCAACTTATTGCTTTTGAGGAAATTCCTCCTCTAACTTTTTCAGGAGGTAGTTTCCCTGCAAGCCAAAGAAGATTATCAATTTTCATTAGAAAATAATATAAGAGTTTATTCTTTAATTCATGGTTATCTTCAATTATTTCTAAAGAATATAAAATTGCTTCAAAAGTAGATATATAATAAGGATTTGGATGTTTTCTTAATTTATACTGTGATTTAGGAGGATTTAATAAGCTTACTTTAGGGATTTTATGAAATATTGGTTCTCTAACTACAATTCTTGGAGCAGTTGTCCATGTTCCATCTGGAACAATTAAGTTTATTGGTTTGTCAAATGAATTTATATATTTCGTAGTTAATCCCCTACCACCAGTATATAAAATTAGATTTTGATAATTTTGATTTATGACATTATTTGGATTAAATAATTTATTTTTTTCTCCCCTAATAAATACTTCACTATTATTTAATACAGCTTTAACCAAACCACCCGTATTACTTGATTTATGCCTTTCTATATGAGGAATAATAACAGATACCTTATTTTTTAATGAAATTTGTTCTATTTTACTACAAATACATATAATATTAGGTAAACCACAATTAGGGCAAAGTTTTTTATAACTAGAATTTATTGTATTTTCTTTCAAGATAGTCTGCTGCATGATTTGCAATATAATCAACAACTGATACTTCTTCAGAAGTAAACTTATTACTGCTTTTTTTATTTATTAATTGTATAGCTCCATAAACCCTACCGTTTTTATAGATAGGAATAGATAAAATACTATATGTAGGATAACCAAGTTTTTGAGAGATTGCTCTATAAAATCGTGGGTCTCTATTAACTTCGGAAATAGCAATAGAAACATTTTCTTCAACACAAAACCCTACAATACCCATACCCATAGGTATTCTTAGATTTAATTTCTTTAATGCTTCTGCTTTTGGGCCTCTTATTGCTGCAAAAATGATGTCATTTTTATCTAAATCAACCAAATATACGGAACCTGATTCACTATCCATATATTTCATTGTTAAGTCCATAACTATTTCCATTGCATTCATTATATTCTTCTCTTTGTCTATATCAGCAATATCAAAGTATAAATCTGATAGGATTTCTTCAACATCTATTTTCTTCTGAACAACTTCTCTACCTAATTTAATTTTTTGTGTTGTATCTGTTTTTACTTTTACTTCATCTTCAATATCAAAATGTTGAGCGAATCTACTTTTTAAGCTTTTTTCTTTAGAAGCTTCTTTAGGAGGATAAGTCGCCGACTTATCCTTACCAACAGGTTTAGCTTCCATTATAGGTTTAGCTTCAACTACAGGTTTAGCTTCTTTAGGAGGATAAGTCGCCGACTTATCCTTACCAATAGGTTTAGCTTCCACAACAGGTTTTGCTTCAACTACAGGTTTTTCTTCTTTAGGAGGATAAGTCGCCGACTTATCCTTATCAACAGGTTTTGCTTCAACGAGTTCCTTTATTCTGAAAACTCTATTATTTATTGTTTCTGTAACATGTATAGATTCATCATCCATGATGTCTATCATTAGATTTTTAATAAGTTTTGCATCTTCACCTAAACGGTTTAGACCAATTTTTAATGCATCAATCCAAGATTTTGCTTTTATTTTCAGTGTTATATCAAAATCGTCCTCTGTTATTCCTGGAACATACACTTCATATTTCATCATTAATCCTCCCATTTAATTTAGGTTATTATACATATAACAATGTAGATTTTCAAACTATCTTTAAAAAAGAATAAAAAAATGTAATTTCTTGACTAAGTGAGAATAAGTTGATATTACTTTAATATAAATTTTTGGGAGAATATATGTCTACTTTTTTTGATCCTATTACAGGAAAGATGGTTACAATCAAGCCTCAAAAGCTTATTAAACAAAATAAACCTAAATCTAAAATTAAAAAATTAACACTAGATTTAGATGATGATATAGATGAAGGCGAAGTTTTACAAGGTGCAGAGGTAATAACTTCAAGATTTGATAAAAGAGTTGAAAGTGTAAATAATAGCAAGATTTTAGATAAAAAATTTGTGAGTAAAGGAAAATATATTGATTATATTATTCACTATTTAAAAAATCGTAATTTGGAAAAGGCATGTGAAACTTATTCTCATTCCCAAGATGATATAGGTTTTTTACTTATAAACAGACTTTCAGGAAGCAAGCCTTATTTGAAGGTTTTAGCAAATATGTTTTATCGTTCAAGAGATTGGAATAAAGCGGCGGCTGTATGTGAACAAATTGATGCTTATGAAAAAGCTGCTATGTTATATGAAAAAGGAGATGATTATTATATGGCTGCAGAAACTTATCTAAAAGTCAAAAACAATCAAAAGGCTGCAAAAATGTTTGAAAAGTTACAGAATTACTCCAAAGCTGTTCTAATTTATAAAAAAATTGGAAATCTACTAAAAGCTGCAGAAATGCTTGAAAAATTAGATAAATTATTCGAGGCTGGAGAGATTTACTTTAAATTAAATTCATATAAAAAAGCAATGGATTTATTGCAGAAAGTAGATGTTCTAAATGAAAACTATAAAAAAGCTCAACTTTTAATTAATAAAATCATAGAAGAAAATAATAAAGAAATTGATGTTGATATTGAAATTGATGTTGAAGTTGATAAAACAGAAGATAATAAATCTTATGTATCTGTTATGGAAGGTTTTAATTATTTATCTTCACTACCTCTATTTAGTGAACTTTCTTTAAAAGAATTAAAAGACCTATATAGTATTACTGAAACTATTAAATTTGAACAAGGAGATAGAATAATTACTCAAGACACAGAAGGAGAAGGATTATTTATTATTAGAAATGGTCAAATTGATATTATTGACGAAAAAGGTGAGATTCCTAAGCATATTGTAACATTGCCATCTGGAGTTCATGTCGGAGAGATGAGTTTAGTTGATGATTCTAAAACATCAGCAACTGTTATATCAAGAGGAGATGTACTTGCATTTAAAATTTCTAAAGAAGAGTTTAATAAACTTTTAGAAAAAGATGATAGAATTGCAAGAAAGATTTATTTAGTTTTCATACAAACTCTTTCCAAAAGATTAAGAGAAACTAATGAGAAGGTTAAAAAATAGATGAGGTTTTTTTATTACTTCTTCATAATAGGCTTTTTATTAACAACTACATCATGTAGAAGAGATAAAGAATTTGTAATAAAAAAAAAGAAACTTATTTCACATGAAAAAATTAACTCCATAAAGAATATGGAGAGAAGACTTCTTATATGGAGAAATAAGAAAGATTTTAATACATTAGATAAATATTTAATTGCAAAAGAAAATTATATAAAATTTTCTAATAATGTAATTGAAGATAGATTGTTTTTAGCAGAATATTACTTCTATTTATCTTTTTTAACAAAACAGAAAGGTAAAAAAACTGAAGCTTTAAAAAAAGCTTATTATAATTCCAGAGAAGGATTAAAATTATCTTCTCCTAAGTATAAAAAAAAATTAGATGAAAATTATCAGGATTATCAAATAATAAATTTAGTGAATTCATTAAATCCTAGTTTATTGTATTGGTACATAAATAATCTTATCTTTTTAAGAAAAGAACAAGAAAATATAGTACTTTTTAAAGATGATATAGAAGCATGCATAAAATATTTTCATAAAATTTCAAATGTTAAAGAAAAGATATTTTCTGAAGTTATATTTTTATATTCAATGCCTAAAATAGCAAATGGAGATAAAAAAATAGCAATATCTTATTTAGAAAAACTTGATGAATACAATATACTAAATTCTTTTATAAAAGAGTTATATATATCTAAAGATAGTAATAAATCGTATCAAAAATTGATTTCAAAATTAATTAAGAATGATTTTAAAGAAGAAGTTTTATTGAAAATGATAGAAAAAAATTTCAAAACAAAAAAATAGTTTTTTGAACTTTAAATAAAATTATGTTAATAGTGTCTAAGAAAGAAGAGTACAGACTACTTTGTCTGTTTTATTTATGTTAGGAGGAAATATGCGATATTTAATTTTATTTTTGATTCCACTAGGAATTTTTGCTACTAGTGCAGAATCACTTTACCATCAAGCTTTAAAATACGAAGAAACTGATGCTAATTTTGTAAAAGCAAAGCAACTATATAGTAAAATTATTGCAGAACATGTAACAGAACAAGAATACATTGCAAGATCTATGTACCATATTGCTTTTATTTCTGAGATGTATGCACAAAAAGCAACAGCAGAAAGTTATTATAAAATGGTAATTAGTAAGTATTCACAATTTAAAGGCTTAAAATATTTAGCTACTAGTGGTTTAGCTAGACTATCAAAAGGACTTGCTTCTTGTAATCCTAATAGTCTTAATTCAGTAAAATCTAGTACTTCAAAAGCCACAACAGTTACTCCACAGATAAATAAAGTTATTGTGAAAAAAGGCCCCTTTGATAATGATAAGTACAGACATGGTAAAACAGCTCCTTTATATATTTTAAATATTGGAGAAAAGATTGAATTGAGTTTTGATGGAGTTAAAGGGCTAGGAGCAAGTGATCCAAGTATTGCTGATATTAAACCTACAACTTCTGTTGTTACTATTGTTGGAAAAAAAGTTGGATATTCCGAAATAATGATTAAGGAAAATAGTGGAAAAGAAAATTATGTAAATATTCATGTTGTTGATGCTGTAAATAATAAAATTAATGATGTTTATTTGATAAAAGGAGAAAAAAAAGAAGTTCATATCACGAATATGGAGAAAATAGCTGCTGATAATGATAATGTTGAACTTTCTGCAAAAGATAGTGTGATATCTATGAATACTAAAAAAGAAGGAAATTTAACTTTAACTTTAATGAAAAAAGATGGAACAAAAGTTGATATAAAAATAAAAGTATTAAAACCATATGATAAAAAAAGGACTTTGCTTTTAAAACCTCTGGAAACAAAAGAAATAAAGTTTGATGAAATTTCATCTATTTCAATAACCAATCATGGCGTTGTAGATGTAAAACAAGATAGTAAATCTATTAAAGTGACGGGGACATCAAAAGGTAAAACTATTGTTATTGTATATGGCAGAGATAATGCCCAATTAAAATTAGATATTACTGTTAATTAAACTTTTCTGAAATAAATTTTATAAAATTTTTTGTAAAGAGAGTGGTAAGGTTTTACTTATCTAGATGAACGTCCATTTGAGGGTAAGGAATTGAGATGCCATTTGCATCAAATTCTTCTTTGATTTTTTCTGTAACAGAAAATTTTACATCCCAATAATCAGAAGTTTTAGCCCATGGTCTAACTACAAAATTAACAGAACTATCTGCTAATTCAGCTACAGCGATTGTATATGCTGGATCTTTCAATACCTTAGGATTGTTTTCAAGAACATTTGCCATAATTTCTTTGGCCTTTTTCATGTCATCATCGTAACCAATTCCAAATACCATATCAACTCTTCTTGTATCATGAGCTGTAATGTTTACAATTTTTCCACCCCATATACTGCTGTTGGGAAGAATTATTTTTTGGTTATCAGGTGTTGTTAAAACAGTATTAAACAAGGTAATACTTTCAACTCCACCAACTGTTCCGGCTACTTCTACAACATCACCAACTTTAAAAGGTTTGAATACAATAATCATTGCACCAGCTGCAAAGTTACTTAAACTATCTTTTAATGCAAAACCAATTGCAAATGCTAATGCTCCTAATATTGCAACAAATGAACTAGTATCAACACCTAGTTGACTCAATACTGCAATTATTAAAAATACATATAACAAAGCATTTACTATAGATTTAATAAATTTCTTTAATGTGTCTTCAACTGAAGATTTATTCATTAATTTATCTGCAATACTAAGTACTATAGGGATAATAAATTTACCAGCTAAGTAAATTAAAATTGCAATAGCTATATTAATTGAATAAGGTATAATATAACGGTTTAAAATATAATCGAAACTCATGTTTCCTCCAAAAGCATTTTGCTTTAAAATAAGATTAAGTAATTATTTTCCTAGTAAGATATAGTTTAGTGAAATCATTAAAGTGTTTTGAATTTGATATTTATCTAAAAGTTGTGGTTTTTTAATTATTTTTAACTCATAATTAAGTGATAACCAAGATGTAATTTTAGATGATAGAGTTAAATTAAAATCAATATTTGTTAATTCTCCAGCAGCTCTTTTTTGAGGATCATCATTTAAAAATGGAGTCATTAATTCTAGAGTTGCTTTATAATCAATAACTGACATTGTTTTAATTGTTCCATGTAAATCCATATAAATAGATGAACCCAATTCATTGTATGATTTAAGTTCCATTAAATCTATTTCAGGAGTTGCATCATCATTTTTTACAATGTATCCACCATCTGCAATAGTTTGAATTGTACCAGCACCAGCATTTACTTGAAAATAAATTGCTTTTTTATCAATTGGCCTGTAAAATAGACCAACTGTTTCTTTAATAATCATTGGTTGTAATGATGATACTAGCTTCATGGATTTAGTGTTCTTAATTAATCCGTCAGGAAGTTTATAATTTACTTTATCTTTTGTTTCACTGTATCCAGGTAATAGGGATGTATCAAGTGCCAATTTGGCAAAAGGCCCCCATACGCTACTAACATGATATAGATAAGATGTATCAAATTTAGCTAAGTCAGAACTTTTAATAAATCTTTCCAGTTCAGGTGTTCGGGTAAATTGTTCTGAAATATTCATGTTAAAAAGAACTTCATTTGCTCCCTTTAAATATGTAAATCCACCTTTTGATGCAAAACCAATTGTAATATTAGTACCATCCTGTTGTCCAATTACATCTTTACTATTTGCAAAAATAAAATTTGATGAAATAGATAAATTGGAATGGAAACCATCTTTAGAAGTTACTTTAGTTGGTGCGTTTTTAACTTCTTCTTTAATTATGTCTGAAGCAAATACTGAAGTCGTTAGCAATAAAATTGTTAAAATTAAAATTCTTTTCATAAATTCTCCTTTAAAAGAACAAGATAAATAAGTCTTTATTTACCTTATTTATCGAATAAAGTCAAGAATGGTATAAGTTTTACTGATATTAATGTGAAAATTTTTTATATTACACTTATTTTCTATAGTTTCTTTATTTTTGATTTTATAAATTTATATAGCTTTTTATGCTTTTTAACTTCTTGTGATTCTAGATAATCTTTATCAAATTTACCACCTTTTGAAATAAGAAGTGAAATTGTTGATTTAATATGTGGATTTTTTTCAAAATTGTGAATATTGTAAACAGCATATTTGATGCTTGCATTTAAAGGGGTGTCTCCTTTATGTTTTTTATTTATTTTTACATTTTTAGATATTAAAATTTTAATAATTTCTTCATTAAATTTTATTGAAGCATTATATAGTGTATTTTTGATACTTGCTCTTTTTTTGATTAAATATTTTATTACATCATTATTATTATTTCCCATAGAAATAGCATAAGAAAGAAGATTTTGATTGTATTTTGGATTATATAGATTAACTCTAGCTTTATTTTCTATAAGGTATTTGGTTATTTCTAAATTATTTATTGCTGCCATTAGAGGTGTGTAACCATATTTTGAAATAAAGTTTACATTACCCCCTTTTGATACAATTAATTTTACTAATTTGATATCATTACTTTCAATTGCCTTTATTAGAATATTTTTACCTGTTTTATCATCAATGTAGTTAACATCAACCCCAAGAGAAATTAAGTAATTAACCATTTTGTTATTGTTTTTTGTTCCAACAGATTCAAAAAAAGCTTTGCTTATTACTTCTTTGGTATTTTTTAAATTCAATAATTTTTTAAATATATCTATAGTACCCAGTTTGGCAGCTAATTTAAATTCATAGTCCTGTTTTCTTGCATCTTTACTTAAAGTTGCTCCTTTTTTAATTAAAAAATCTACAAGTTTTAAAGATTTTGTTCTAATTGAATTATAGAGGGTGTTATCTTCTAATTTTGCTCCATTATTTATTAAATATTTTACTATTTTAAATTTCTTTTCGGTAAATTTATTATTTGTTCCTGAAAATCCAAAACTATAATATAAAGGGGTTACATCGTTAGAATTTGCTGTATTTATATTTGCACCATGCTTTACTAAAAGTTTAATTATATCTAAGTTTTGAGTTTCTATTGCAACAATTAGAGGTGTATTCCATGATTCATACTTGGGATTAAGCTGAGCTGATTTTTTAATTAAATATTTTATAAGTTCAATATTTTGATTTTTAATTGCTGTATTTAAAGGAGTATTTGATCTATTATTTTTAAGATTTATTTTAGCTCCTAAAGTTATTAAAAATTTTGCAATATTATCTTTATTAGCTTTAATAGCAACTATTAGTGGAGTATCTCCTATATTTTTATTATTTTCAATAATTTTTATTGTTTTTTTTATTTCTCTATTCTTTATTATAAATTTATACTTTACTTTAGATTTTTTATTGATATTTATGCCCTGTTTTACAAGATATTTAATTATTTTAATATTTCCATTTATTATTGCATAGTTTAGTATTGTTTCTCCATTTGAATCTAATTGATTAACATTTCGTTTATTTATTAAATGTTTTATTGTTTTCATGTGATTTAATTTAATTGCTTTATAGATTTTTTTGTTAATTTTAGCATATATAGATTGAGTTGAAATTAAAGAAATAAGTAGAAAAAATATTAAAGTTTTCATAGCCCCTCACTAAAAACAAATCATTCTATCAAAAAAGAATATTAAAGTCTAATTATTTACATAGTTAGCAGTGTATATGTTTGAAAATTGGTAAATACACTCATAGTTATTCAAAAGGGAAAAAGAATATATATTAAATAAATAAGTACTATTTTTATAAAAAGCTAAGCTTTCGGAGATAATTATATAGAAATTTATTCTTCAGGTAAACAAACTCTATACTCATTATTTGGAACTGCTTGGCAAGTATAATTACTTCTACAATCATCATTACTATTACATTTCGCTAAACAATAAGTTGTTTCAGTTTCAGGAAAGTAAGTACATTGAGCTTCATCAGAACATGAGCTAGTATCATATTTATTACAATTATTTTTAATGCAATATCCATCAGGAAAAGTTTTTTCACAAGTAAGCCCACTATCACAGTCTGCATCTTGCGAACAACTGTCTCCAACAACAGTACTACAAGCCATAAAAAATAGAGATATAAATAAGAGTAGCGTTATAAGTATTTTATTCATCGTTTTTCCTCATATAATCTAGTATTTTTTCAATAATATAATTTGCATCAATTTTTTCGGCTTTTGCCCTATAATTTATAATAATTCTATGGTTTAATATGCTATAAGTAAGATAATTAATATCTTCAATAGAGACATGATGTCTTCCTTCTAAAAGAGCTTTTGTTTTGGCGGCAATAATTAAGTTTTGACTAGCTCTTGGGCCTGCACCCCATTTTACAAAATTCTTAACACAATCCAAGTCGCTTGTTTCTGGCCTTGTTAAATGAACAATTTTAACTGCGTACTTAATAACAACTTCACTAACTGGTACTTTAGTTATTAAACTTTGATATTCAATTAAGTCTTCAGGAGATAGTATACTGTTAACCTCTACATTTTTACCTATTGTAGTTTCTTGAACAATTTTGACTTCATCTTTTAGGTTAGGGTAACTCACTTCAATATTAAACATAAATCTATCTTGTTGAGCTTCTGGAAGAGAGTAAGTACCCTCGTGTTCTATTGGATTTTGAGTTGCAAATACTAAAAATGGATAGTCTAAATTATAATTAATTCCTGCAATTGTAACTTCTCTTTCTTGCATTGCTTGTAAAAGTGCCGATTGTGTTTTAGGAGGAGTTCTGTTTATTTCATCAGCTAATAAGATGTTAGTAAAAACAGGCCCTTTAATAAATTTAAACTCTCTCTTTTCTGTTTCATTATTATATTGAAGTAATTCAAAACCCGAAATATCAGAAGGCATCAAATCTGGAGTGAACTGTATCCTTTTAAAATCTAAATCAACAGTTTTGGCAAGAGTTGATATAAGTAATGTTTTGGCTAATCCAGGAACACCAACAAAAAGTGAGTGTCCATTTGAAAACAATGCAATAATTAGATGCTCTATTGTTCTTTCTTGACCAAAAATTACCTTGGCAATTTCTGTTTTCAACTTTTGATAAACTATAGCAAGTTCTTTTGCTTTTTCAATATCATTTATTTCATTTGGCATATACTCTCCACCTGATTAACATACAAAAATATATTAAAATAGATAAAAAATCAAGGTTTTCTTTTAAAAACTTCCTGAATAACCTAACATAAATCCTTCTGGGCTTCCTCCTGCAAGAATTTGATTACTACTTTTTTCGTGTAAATAAGGAACAATCCAACCAATAGAGCTACCAATAATTGCTCCTGTGATAACATCGGTTAAAAAGTGTTTTCCAGCATTTATTCTTAAAAATGCAACAGTAGAAGCAAGTGTTAAAGGAATACCCCAAATTAAAGATTTTTGCCATGTTTTATCAAATCTTTTGCTCATTATTGTTGCAAATGATACAGCTGTGGAAAATGCAAAAGTAGTGTGTCCTGAATAAAAGGATAAATGGGCATCTCTATTGTTTTTTTCTTTAGTATTTGCCTTACTAGTATAAATATATGGTCTTGGACGACTTATTGCATATTTTACTATATTATTTAATGCACTACTAATTGCAATACTTTCTATGATAATTAATGATTCTTTGAAATATTCAGTATCGTTATTTTCAATCCAGTTTATAGCAAAAGGCATAATTGCCATTGAGGCAACCATATAATCAGATATTTTAGCACTAGTTTCATTGTAGTTATAAATAGTTAATCTGTCAAAAGAATTAACATCATCAATATTTAAATTTTCTGATTTCATATATGAAGGCAGTTTTGGAGTAATAAAGCGAGGTAATACTCCTATCAAAGTAGAAGTAATGATTATTGGAATGTCAATATTATAATCTACATCATAATAAGTTTTTTTATCGTTCGCAGATATAATTGTTGCAAAAAACATTAAAATAATTATCCTTTTTAGCATTTTTACCTCTTATTTAGCTCTATGAACAGAATAAACATGGTTTCCTAAGTACTTAAGCCAATCATAAGAATGATATATTATTTTTCTAGAATAGGAATCTTCAAAATCTACATTACCTCCATAATAATACATTGCGGTATCTTTATCTCCATCGGCAATACTATCTCTTACATAAAAAATACCTTTTTTACTGCAACCACCTTCTTGAGCCATGTGAGTTTCTATTTTATCAGCATAACTATCTTTTCCTTTTTCTCTAAATGTTTTAATGCTGTCCATCACCATAGGACATTCTTCTTGAAATCCTGCTTCATCATCATATCCAACAATAATAACTGTGTGCCAAACCAAATAATGATTATAAATTACGATAACTGGTGCATTTTTAGTTCTTAGCTCGTACTTAACTCTTTCAATAATATCATCATTTATAATCCCAAGATTCCAAATGCTATTAGAATTTAAATTAGGGTCTAAATACAGTATAGTTCTTGTTACTTTAGGAGTAGAAATGAGTAAATTCCTCCAGTTTTCAGGTAACTTGTCTATCCAATTATATTCTGCAGTAAACTCCGCACCATCAACTCCTTCGGCTGATTCTGTTCTGTGCCCAGATGCATCTTTTTTTACCCAACCAACAGTAAAAGGATAATCCTTATTTAATAATGCTCCATTATTATAATTAAATGTTTTTATTAAATCTGTCATAGTATAATTAATTACAGTATTTGCATACTTATCTGCATTCATTAAATATCGTTCTGAAATATCTGTATCTCCATCGTTTTTGATTTCTTTATCTGTTACTTGGTTTAATATGATTTCCATTGCACCAGTATTGGCCATATATAAGCAACTTCCAGCATCTTCCTGATTCGGAGATTCTAAAATAAAATTTTCAAGTTTATTATAAGATGTATTAGATGTTGTTCTTACATATTCTTCAGGTCTAATAATATTGTGTCTATTATAATCAATTTTTTTATAGTTTTGAGTTGATTGCATTAAATTTATTTTATTTAGTGATTTTTTGTTATCAATTTTATAATAAACTCTTGTTCCATTGTTCTTGAGTTGAGAAATAGTTGTACTTGCTCCTGAAATTGGATTATTTTCTATGGTTAACCATTTTAATTTTGTTAAATTTATAAAAAAGTTTATATTTTTGATATTATTGTTATCTAAGTTTAACCATTTTAAACTAGTTAAATATCTTAATGTTGAAACATCTTCTAGGCTATTTTCGGCAAGAGATAATTTCTCTAAATCAGTTAAATTTATTAATGAGTTTATGTCTGTAATATTATTAAGCCCTAGTTGTAGTGTTTTTAATTTGGTTAAATTTATTAATTTTGAGATGTCGGTTATATTGTTTTCCCAAAGAGATAAATATTCTAAGTTTTTTAAGTTTTCTATACCATCTAAGCTAGATATATTTTGGCTTGAACATTCTAATTTTTTAATACTCTCCAATTGCAATACCGAAATTTTTTGATCAGGAGAAATATTTACTTCTTCTTTTATACACTTATCTAAATTTTTATCATTAATAGTCATAAAGAACAATTCACATTTTTGCTCACTATTACAAATTGAATTTTCATCACAATCTTTGTTTTTAGTACACCATGCTTCACATAAACCAGTAGATGTATTACACTTTTCACCTATACCATCACAATAGTTTTGGTCACAAAATTTCTGACAGTAATTTTTTTCAGTATTACAAAAATAGCCCTCTTTGCAGCCATCTGTTTTACAATTAAATTCTTTTTTTTCTTCAGAGCAAGAAACTAAAACTAGTGAGAGTATAAAAATAAGTTTAATCAAAGTTTTCATAAAAATCCTTAAATAAATTGATTGTAGCATAAAATAACAATAAATTTAATATTACTTGCAAAAAAAAAATAAAATATTGTATAATAATTAGATATATTGGAGCTTAAATGGCCGAAAATTATAATAGATATGGAAAATATTTAAAATTAGACTTTATTTCAGAAAGCTTTTATTCAAAATCATATAAATCTAAATTTTTTGGAACGGATGATTTTTATAAAATATTTTCTTTTGATGAAATATCAGAATTGGTAACAGAAGACCCTATCGTTTTTGATAAATTTATGAGAATTATAAAGACTAATTCTAAATTAAACCACTCAAATATTATTAAAATTATTGATTTTCATGATTTTCATGGTACTTATGCTCTTATTTCAGAATATTTTTCTCATGAACCATTACTTGCCTTAATGGCTTCTTATTTTAAAAGAAAGAAAAAGATTCCTGTTGTTGTTGCTGTTTTTATTATTAGTCAAGTATGCGATGCTGTTGGATATGCACAATCAAAACAAATTCTTCATGGTAATATTAATCCCTTAAATATATTGATTACCCACGAAGGATTGATAAAAGTAAAAGAGTTTTCCTTTTTTAACAATTTATCAGTTTCCACAAATGTAAAAGCTTTAAACTTTAAGCAATTTAGATATATTGCTCCTGAAAAATTTTCATCAAATCAAATAGTTCCCCAATCAGATGTTTATAGTTTGGCTGTTATGTTGTATGAAATGCTAACAGGTAAAATAATATATTCCTCAAAAGATATGAATGTATTAATAGATAAAATAAAAGAGGGTAAATTTATTCCAATAAATAGATTAAATCCAGATGTTCCAGAAGGCTTGGCAAAAATAGTTGAACAAGCTTTAAATTTAGAGCCATCAGAAAGATTTGAAGACCCTATTAAGTTTAAATATGCAATACAGAGGTATTTGATACAAGGAAATAAAATATTTTCAGCACAACATTTTTATAGTTTGGTAGCTAAATTATTTTCATCTTCTGTCTCAAGGGAAGTTGCACAAAATTCATCTTACAAAAAACTTGTTTTAAATGATTATCAAAACTTATTAAAACCTATAGAAAAACCTATAGAAATGGATAGTTACTTTACGCCTGATATCGATGATGATTTATTTGAAGGAGAAGACGAAGCGACTTCAATATTATTTGATAATGTTGATGATATTCAATCTGTTGATGAAATAGAAAGTCTTAAACCTAAAAATACCAAAGATTTGGTTTTCAAAATAGATGACGGTATCTATGAAGAAGATGATGAAACTAGTGTTCTTGACGATGAGGATGAATTTGATACTAATAGTATTAAAGCTGATGAAGATTTATATGATGATGATGAGGCAACTAATATATTAGATGAATCTGATGAAGAAGATGAAGAAGATTCTACTGATATTAAAGCTCAAAAAGCAGAAAAACAAAAATCAAGAAAAAAGAATAAAAAGAATAATGAAACTCAAGAAAAAGAGTTAATTAATTTACTAAATAATAAATCAGATTTTAATGCTAAGTCATTTATTATTGGTTTAGTTGTTGGTTTAGCGATAGGCTTAGCCATTACTTTTTTAAAATAATTGGTAAAAATGAGATTTTTAAGAATAATAATTTTTTCATTTTTAAATATTATATTATTTATAATGTTTAAAAAAAACTATGATATAATTTATTACTATTTTTTAGGTGAAACCGTTTTTATACCTGTATTACCTGCATTGTATTTATATTTACCTATTTTAGCTTTTCAAGTTGTTTATCAAATAATACTTACATACGAATTAGTCTTTAAAAAATTTATAACTAAAAAATTAAATATACTTTTTGCATTTCCAATTTTGCTGATATTAATAACTTTAAATAAGTCTCCTTATGATAATTTTAAAGGCTATCAATTACCAAACTTTAAAATTCAAGAATTAATGTTTAGAGTTCAAACCAATTTAGAAGAGTATAGAGTTGAAACAAAATTTTATCCAAAAACTAAAGATAGATTTTTTAATAAAATTACAAAAAATATAAATAAAAAATTTCTTATTACTAACTATACAAATAAAACTAAAAAACAAAAAGTAAAATTTATTTATAAGTTTGATAAAATATCAGCTTATGTTAAAAATACTGATAACTATAAAGCTCCTACTATTGTTGTTGTAGTTGATTCTATAGCAAAGCATTATTGGATAACTGCTATTATAAAAAATAGTTATATAAATGGAAAGGACATCGTTTTGAGTTATAATGGGAACCCATTTATTCTAAAAGAAGAGATTATGATAAGAGATAGACTCAGAAATAAAGATAAAAAAGAATATATCTATAACGAATTAATTGATTCTTTGAAAAAATAATTATGTTTAAATTATTACATAAAAAAACTATTGACTCTACAAATAATTGGGCTAAAAAAGAAAAAATTACCAATGCCGTTTTTATTGCAGATACTCAAACAAATGGGCGAGGGAGATTTAGTAGAAAATGGGAGTCGCCTAAAAATAAAAATTTATATTTCTCAATAAAAATGGAAATTTCAAACTATATTCAAGCAAGTTATTATAATTTTATGACCTCTTTGGCTATTGCTCAAGCAATCTATGAGTTGTATGATTTTGTTGTTACTATTAAGTGGCCTAATGATTTATTAATTGAAAATAAAAAGTTTTCAGGAGTTTTATCTGAAATAGATAATAAAAATTCAGAATTAAATCTGATAATTGGAGTTGGAATAAATTGTTTTTTTGAAGTAGATAATAGTGAGTTAAAAGATATTGCAACTTCTTTACATTATCATATTAAATCCCTCGATAAAGAATTTTTATTTAAAAAAATTCTAGAAATATTTTATAAGTTAAATGAAGAATATAAACAAAAGGAGTTTAAATATATATTTAAAAACTGGAACAAATATGCTAAAATAGAAAATAGGTTACTTCGTACAACTATTTCTAATAAAAAAGAAATTGTAAAGGTAATTAAATTGAATAATGATGGCTCAATTATGGTCGAAAGAAAAGATGGAAGTATTATAAAGCTTATTGCTGGAGATATTGAGTATGTTGAAAAGAATAATAATTAAAAATTTTGTGATAATTAAATATAGTGAAATAATTTTTGATGAAAAATTTAATGTTATAACAGGTGAGACGGGAGCAGGGAAATCTATAATAATAGATGCTCTTAAAATGATATCTGGAGATAGAGCAAATTTTAATTTTATAAAAAATAATGAAACTGAAGTAAGTGTAGAGGCTTTATTTGATTTAACTAAGTATGCTCCTCATGTTATAGAGGGCATAAGAAGCTTTGGTGTTGATATATGTGATGAGTTAATCATCAAAAGAGTATTAACTATTGGTAAAAAAAATAGGATTTATATTAATGGATCTATGTTTAATCTTAAAGCACTTTCAACTATTGCAAGTATGTTATTTAATGTTTCAAGCCAAAGAGAGTATAATCTATTATTAAATAAAAAATCTTACATTAATATTATTGATAATTATGCTAATTTAGGAGATAAAGTAGCTTTATTTACTGAAAAATTTAATATTCTTAAAGAAAAAAGAAGTGATTTAGAGAATTTGTTGACTCATAAAAAAGAATTAGCTGAAAAAAGAGAGTTTTATTTATTTATGCTTAAAGAAATTGAAGTAGTTCAACCTGTTAAAGGAGAACTCAAAAATGTAGAGGATGAATTAGAATTACTAGAAAATAGTGAAGAATTAAAAAAAATATACCAAAATATGCTCGCAAAAATTGTAGGGGATAGAGAAAGTGCGTATTATATATTTACTGATGTAATTAGAAATATAAATAAATATGAAAAATTTATTCCATCTGAGATAATCTCTAATATAAATGAAATTTACTATTCTATTGAAAATTTAGGTGATGATATTCAAAAATTATATAATGATGTTGATGTTGATTTTGATAAATTAACAACTCTTGGAGATAGATATCATGATTTGATTTCTATTTATAAAAAATATGGTGGCAATGAAGCTATGTTTTTTGAAAGATATAAAGAAATTAGAACTCAAATTGATGAAGTTGATGACATTGACATGCAAATTGAAAAGAATAAAAAAGATATTTCTTTATTAGAAGCAAAATTGAATGAAGACGCTATTGCAATTGAGGAAGCGAGAATAAATACTTCAAAAGAAATATCTATTGAGATAAGTAATATTTTAAATGATTTGGATATGAAAGATGCCGTTTTGAATATTGAAGTTAAAAGAGAAGGAGAATTAAATTCTAAAGGTTTTAATACTATAGATTTTTTAATAAAAACAAATAGAAATAATTCTTTTTCTAGTTTAAAAAATATTGCTTCTGGAGGTGAGTTATCAAGGGTTTTACTTGCAATTAAAAAGATACTAACATTCACAGATCCTAGGCTTTATATTTTTGATGAAATAGATCAAGGAACAGGAGGGGATACTGCTCATAAAATTGCAAATTTATTGAAGAAAATATCTTTTAATAGTCAAATTATTGTAATTACTCATTTGGTTCAAGTTGCATCTAAAGCAGATAGGCATTTTTACGTTGACAAGAAAACTTTAAGTGGTGATACTATTTCTGAGGTAAAAACTTTAAGTGGTGAAAATCGTGAACATGAATTATCAAGAATGATAGGGGATAAAAACATGAATCAAACTAAAGCCTATATAAAAAGTTTATTAGATCTAAACAAGGAGGAATAATGGACATTAAATTTATAGTATTTCCATTTTTACTAATAACTATTTCAATATTTTCTATAAATAAAATGCCTGGAGAATACTTAGAAAATAATGACATGAATAAAATTTTTAAAGAAGCTGAATTTAGAGGTGTTCTTAAAAGTGGAGGTTATGAAGTTTATAGTATTGTAAGTAAAACTCTTGATGCTAAGGAAATTAAATTTTCTATATTTGATAGTGTAAAAACTCCTGCTTTAAAATGGCTAGAAATGTCAGTTGATTCTTATTCTTCAGGAAGAACAACGATAAAGATACTTGGAAGCAAAGGGCTTTTAAAAGGAAAATTAAAAAGATTCCAAATAAAATACTCTAAACATTATCCCTTTGAAATTGATTTATCTAAAAACAAAAGAATAGAACAAAATATTACTAAATCTTTTTTAGAAAGAGAGTCAAAAGAGATTTTAAAGAATAAAAAGTTTATAAGAAATGATTTTGTTCAAATTTCAGGCAAAAAATATAAGGTGAAAGTTTATCGTATCGAAAGTCAGGATAAAAAAAATAAAATAGAATATGCCTTATTAGAAGATAAAGATACAAAAGTGCTAGGAATTGCATATTTTAAGCAAAAAAAGGGTTTAGAGTTATATTTAAAAGAATTAGGAGATAATTCACTATCTATTTTTCCAAAAAAAGTTCCTGTGCTTGATTTCATAAATAGAATTTTTCAGATGAATGAGGCTTTTATGAGAGAAAAAGAAATGAGGAAAAAGGCTCTTGAGAGGGAAAAAAGATTGGAAGCAGAAAAAAAAGAAAATAAAGTTGATAAAGATGATCCTATTGAGAAATTAAATAAGATGTTGGAAAAGGAGGGTGAGTAAAAAATCCTGAAAAAACTCTTGACACGGTGCGTCAAATATGTATATTAATCTCATTCATAAACCTCCTGTTTTGAAATTAAACTATACTAAACTGACTGGGGCGAAAGTCTCGGTGGTTTGGTATTTACAGAAAGTAAAATAGGCTTACAAGCATTAAAAAATTTAGAATTAATCCTGAAATTGTTTTATTAGAAATAAAATAAATTATTATTGTTTGTATTATGAAAAAAGCAGGGAAAATCAATAAGGAAAAATGATTGTAATATATTGAAAAAATAAATGTATAAATCATCAAAGGGAGTAAATAAAATAAAGAAGAAACTAGCTTTGATATAAAAATATCTTTATTTGAAATTGCATATATCGAACTCCTATATTTTAATTCTATAGGAGGATAATAAAACTTATGAATTGGTAAAAAAGCTATTAAATATAATAGAAAATAAGCAATAAATTTGATATTTGAGTTTAAAACTGTTGTTTCAAGAGCAATAAAAGCAATAAAAGAAAAGTAAATAAATAATGATTGAAGCCTAAATGCTCGTTTCAAAATTTTGAAATCTTTCATTATATTAAACGATAATCTTGTAAATAGTTTGTTAATAAATCTTTCTTCAATAAAAGTTTTTTCAACTATATAAGAACCATCAGCATATAAATTTTTAAATTCTGAAATAATTGCATAATTTTTTAATAAATTTACTGCTAAAATTTGTTTTCCTTTAAAAATTAAAAATAAAATAATAATAATAAGGGTAGGGGCAATAGTGCTTATGGAATATTGATAATCAAAAAAACTTTTTTCTAGTAATTTTGCAACAATAATATTTGCAAAATTCAAAATAGCAAAAACTACAGCAGGTGCAAATAAAAATGGAGCAAGTTTTTCATCTGTCCAACCACTACTGAGACTTTTTCTTAAAGCTTCATATCCATCATCTATAATAAGAATTGAAATATATGAATATACAAAAACTGCAATACTAAAAAACATTAAATGATAAATTGTTATATAAGTTAAAATTGCATAAAAAAATGAAATATCTTTAAAAATAAATACGGATATAACAATTAATTCTAAAAAATACATAAATAAGGATTTTATAAAAAATGAAAACAATAAATAATTTACAAGACTACTATTTTTAATAGAAAAATATCTTAAAAAGTCTATTTTTTTAGACCGAAAAATATATTCCATAGATAAATATATTATAGGCATATATAAAAACATCATAAAATAATATAAATCTTGATATATTTTTACTTTATTATCTGTAACTTCTATATTTAATAAGTTTTTAATTACAAAAAACAACAAAATTACTATAATCAACAAAAAAGTTAAAGATTTATATAGATTTTTTTTGAAATAATTTTTTAATATCAAAAACTCTGTTTTTAACATTTGACTCCTTATTTTATAGCTAATTTAATTTTTGCAAAAAATTTAATATCATTTTTGATGAAAATAAAGCCTTTTCGTTCATTGGCATATGACCACAGTTGTCAACAATAAAACTTTGAGAATTTTTTATTCCCTTGTTTATTACACCAAGGGTTGAAATATCAAAAACATTGTCATATTTTCCCCACATAATAAATGTAGGAACATTAATTTTATATAACTCTTTTTCTAGATCCCAGTTTTCGGTAAGTAGGTTATCAAAAACATGTTTATTTTTATTATAATTGATTATACTTTCTTTAAGAAGTTCTTCTTTTATTGGAAATGGAATAAAAGGAATTTTATGATAAACAAGTTTTAGCATAATATCAAGTTCTTTTTTATTTTTTATTAGCATAAGATTTCTTTTACCCTCTTCCAAATTTTTCAAAAATTTTGTTTTTTTTACAGAATAAATTCCCATGTTATCAAATAATACAAGCGAATTTATTGTTTGGGGGTATAAAATTGTAAACTTTGTAGCAATTCCTCCTCCCATAGAATTTCCCATAATATGAAATTTATCAACACCAAGTATTTTAAGAAAAACTTTAAGGTTTTTAGCTTGATATTCTATTGAATAGTTAATGTTTTCATTGTATGAGCTTTCTCCAAATGGTGGTAAATCAGGTATTATAACTCTATACCCTTCTTTTACAAATTTTCTTGCAAAGATTGACCACACATATTTATCTGCGGTAATACCATGGAGCATCACAATAACTCTTTTACTTTCATGATTTCCTTCAAGGTAAATCATATTTTCATGATTTACTTCTATTTTTTTTATTTTTACTTCAGCATATTTTCTCCATATCCATTTTACAAGTTCATAAGTATTTTTACCACAAAACATGTCTTACCTCTTCTCTTAGTTTTTGAAAGTTACTTACTCCATAAGGTGTTTTTTCATGTATTTTACCTCCTTATGTATTCCTAATATAATATTTTTTTAAAAAAAATACCATGATTTTAAAAAAAATAAAATTTTAGTTGACAAAGAAAATAAAATATATTATAAAGCCTCTACTGTGTTTGAGCCACTAGCTCAGTAGGTAGAGCATCTGACTTTTAATCAGGTGGTCGAAGGTTCAAATCCTTCGTGGCTCACATGATCCCATCGTCTAGTCCGGTTAGGACATCGCCCTTTCACGGCGGTAACACGGGTTCGAATCCCGTTGGGATCACCAAAAAGCTTCACATTAGTGAAGCTTTTTTTTTTGCATAAATTTTATTTGACAAATATTTACTCTTACGGTATGTACCTTACTGAGAGGAGATTAAATATTTATGAGGATTAATATGTTATCTTTTTTACCTTATCCAATAAAAGTTATAATTTCGGGAGTACTTTTCTGGGTAAATACACTATTATTTTCAACACTATTAATACCATTTATAATTTTAAAGGCAATTATTCCTATTAACAAAGTAAAGGATTTACTAAGTGTATGGATTGTGAACATTGCATCTGTATGGGCTCAACTTAATTATCTTATAATAGCGGCTATGGGTAAAATAAAATGGGAAATTGATGATTTAAAGAAGTTAGAATTAAGTAAAGATAAAAATTATCTTGTTATTGCCAATCATCAATCATGGGTTGATATTCTTGCATTAATAAAAGTTTTTAATTTAAAGATTCCATACTTTAGATTTTTTCTTAAAGATAGTTTAAAATGGATTCCTTTTTTAGGAATGGTTTGGTGGGGGATGGATTATCCTTTTATGAAACGGTATTCTAAAAAACAAATAGAAGAAAATCCAGAGCTTAAAGATGTCAATTTAAAGTCCGCACAAAAGGCTTGTAAACGATTTGAAAAAATACCGGTTTCTGTGATGAATTTTCTTGAAGGAACAAGATTTACAAAAGAAAAACATAAAAAGCAAAATTCTCCATTTAAGCATTTGCTTAAACCAAAATCAGGTGGGATATCTCTTGTTCTTTCAGCATTAAAACTTGATGATATATTAAATGTTACAATTATTTATCCTAAGAACAAGAAAAATATGAATTTTTGGAAATTTATTGCAGGTGAATTAAATCATATTATTATAAAGATAAATAAAATTCCTGTAACTAAAGATTTAATTGGTGATTACAATAATGACACTAAATATAGAGAGTCTTTTCAAAAATGGTCTAATGATTTATGGATTGAAAAAGATGAACTTATTGAGAAGACTATAAATTAAGTTTTTTTTATTTTTAATTTTCTTACAGAAAAAATTAACATTAATAGTAATATTAAATAAACTCCATAATTATCACTATTAGTGGTAAATGAACAGCCTTCATTAGAGCTTTCTTCAGTTTTTACCTGTGATTTATCCATACATTTACCAACTTGGCAAATAAATCCATCTTGACAGCTTTCTTCTAAATATAGCTTCAAGCAATTATCTTTATCTAAGCTACAAACCAATACTGCTGAGCCTGCTCGGCATTCCCTTTGGTTTACAAAACTACACTCATCTTTACATTCTCTAGTCGTTTCTCTTCTTAAGCATTTTCCACTATCACAGTATTCGTCACCACCACATTCTTGGCTTGATTGCCATATTAAACAATCATCAACTTTAGTACAAATGTCAACTCCACCATTAATATTACATCTTTTTTCTTTATCATTAGTACATTCATCAACACATTCCTCAATTATGTTATCATCTATTTTAGGAACGGTTACATGTACTTCATCTTTTGCATTGGTTATTGCTATATCATTATTATTATAGCCAATTGCCTGCAAAATTCTCTCCCCTGGTTGATTGAAAGCTCTAACTACTTTAAAATTACTATTTTTATCTGTAGATTCTCCTAA
>Ga0256842_1000602_pt1 | contig 31560 bp, 26 predicted proteins | sample 4559240metaG_FD_185973 | JGI IMG/M metagenome (GOLD analysis project Ga0256842, IMG submission 185973) | Hydrothermal vent microbial communities from Guaymas Basin, Mexico - 4559-240 | ecosystem: Environmental > Aquatic > Marine > Hydrothermal vents | place: Mexico: Guaymas Basin | collected... | reverse complement strand
AAAGTAGACATAAAATTAAAACTACTTGGACTAGATGAAAATATAATAAATCTTGAAAAACTTGTACACGATATGATAACAACAAAAATAAATACAATGTGGGTTATATATGACAAATTATTAAAAACAAAGAATATTTTAAAAAGTAATAATAAAATAAACAAGAAAGTCTAAGAAAGGAGATATGTATATGTCAATAAGAGCATATAGATTAAATAAAATTGAGTATGAAGTAATGCCAACATTTAATCTTACACATAATGAAAAATTGGTTGATTTTTTAGATTTATTCGGTCAATTATCATGCGACACAGGATTTGTTGATATTAGTGTAGATAAAGTACGTGATGCGTTAGAAAACTATAATGATCTTGAATTAGATCCATACATAATTTCTAATTTTGAAAAAGATTTATTGTGGGCACAGACTAATAAAGAAGATTACATAACATATTATGTTTTCTAAATAAAAAAATAGGAGATGTGTTATGAAATTCGTACAAATTAAAGATGACAATTATGTTAATATTGAAAATATTTCATTTGTGTATTTATTCAAAACCGTAATAGGAGATATAAAAATCATTTATTGGGTTTTTAAAACATCCACATCTGAATTAAAATCAGATTTCTTTGAAACAGAAGAAAATGCAAAAAAATGGTTTGATGAAAATATTGCACCTATTATGTTTAACAAATAAATAAAATATATCATTCTTGATAAATGTGATAGTGTTTAAAATACCGCTAATAAAATATTAGCGGAAAAAGGGGAAATCATAAAATTTCGTGACTAGCACGCTGTTGTCCTTCCGAGCGGAAGGCCAATGCGAAGTATCACATTATATCAAAATAAATTAGAATTAAAAAATAAAAGTATTTTATAAGGAGGGTATTAATGATGAACAGACATGAGTTTGATGAGTTATCAAAAAAAATGAGAGAAAAAATGAAAGAAAGATTTGAAAAAGGAATTGACGATACCAAAAAAGAGTTTAAGAAATACGATAAAAATGATGATTTCTTAAAAGAAAAAGCACCAATAGCAGCTGTTGCTCTTATTGTTGTTGCTGTATTACTATATGTAATATATGCACACTTTGCAAATTCTCCACGACACTTAGCAGGATGTAATGCACAAACTCCTATAGAAAATGCAAAGAAAATACTATATCCAGATATTTTATATTCATCAAAACTAGCGGAAGGATATTCGAAAAACCCATATCTATCTGGATTATACTTCACAGAAAAAGATAGAGAGAATATTAAATTCTTAAATAAATGGTTAACAAAAGACAAAACAGATGCAATAAAGCTTGATGATTTCATAACGTTATCAAAAAATGATGAAGATGGTGTATACGAATGTAATGCATCTATTTATGTCAAATATGGAAAAGATGGAAAATTTCAAAAAATTGGAATGATTCATTATGGTAATAGACTAACAGATGATAAAAAGAAAGTATATACTACAGTATATGAAAACGGAACTGACTACGAGCTTTTAAAAAAATAAAAAAACCTGTTTAAGGAGGTTAAATTGAAAAAAGCGTCGTGGAGGAGTAAAATATTTGTAGTGTTCGTAGTGTTGAATATTATGTTTAACGTTATAAAAAATTATTAGTGAATGTGTAAGAATACATAACACCCCCTTTATATATGATGTTGGATAGGGATTAACCCTATCCAACATTTTTTTTATTTTTTGTCTTTATAGAACAAAATCGAAAAACTCTGAACAAAGACGAAAAAATACAAATATAACTAGGAGGAATATATTATGGATAATATTAAAAATCCTAAAAAGCAATCGACACCACAGGATAAAATAAGATACTGGAACGGCAAAAGTCAGATGGATACATTTTCACCACTACAGAGTGTAGCAAAACTTCTTGAAGATTATATGGAAAAAGAGGATGCACAAGAAAATATTCATGAATCTGAGTATGTAAAATGGTTAAAAGGTGGTAGTTCTATATCTGATTCAAATAGTGCAGATAATACATTAAATGAATTAGAAGAGTCATTATCTACAGAATCAGACGAAGATATTGATGCATTACTTGAAGAAATGAAAAATGAATTAAGTGAAAGCGACGATGACTTTAGTTCAGATGTAGACGGAATTTTTAACGAGTCATTTGATATATCTAAGAATGTTACAGATAACATTTACGACGATATATTAGATGAAAATATGTTTGATGATTTTATTGATGAAACCGATGATATTTTAAATGAAGATGGTGATTTTGATACAGATTTGGATGATGAGTTACTTAATGAAGACTCAGACTTAGATTTCGACAACACAGATGATATTTTAGATGAAGATATTGATGTTTCTGATGATATCGATGATGATGATCTCGATGACGAGGATGACGAAGATAAAGATCTTGAAGATGAAGACGAAATTGATGATGAAGAAGATGAAGATGATGATCTTGACGATAATGGAAATATTAATGATGATGACGAGGATGACGAAGATAAAGATCTTGAAGATGAAGACGAAATTGATGAAGAAGAAGATGATGAAAATGAAGAAGACGAAGAAGATAATATTGAAGAATCATTTTTAGATGAGTTTGACAACGAATCTGATATTATCGAAGAATCTGATGATTTAGATTTCGACGATGTAGATGATATTTTAGATGAAGATATTGATGTTTCTGACGACGATCTTGATATTTTAGATGAAGATATTGATGTTTCTGACGACGATCTTGATATTTTAGATGAAGATATTGATTCTACGTCAGATGATCTTTTTGATACAGATCCACTATTGGAAGATGATTTAATGGATGATGATTTTGACATGCTAACTGAATCTGATGATAGTGATGATGAGGATGATCTTGATGAAGATATAGAGGATGATGAAGACGATGAGGATGAGGATGAAGAAAAAGAAGATGAAAAAGATAAAGCAGAAACTCAGAAAGAAGAAGATATTAATGAATCATTGATAAAAGAGGAAGAACAGATTCTTAACTCAGTTATATCATCAATATCCGATAATATAATGGTAAGTGAAGATACAAACTCTGATGATATATTTGACGAAGATGATTCACTAAACGAAAACACAGATGATGCTAACTCTTCGGAGGAATATGATTTTTAATTAATTTAAAAATATAATGGGTAATGTATACAACAATTACATTACCCATTCCCGCATGTGTATAAATTTTATAATAAATAGGAGGATTTTAAATTATGAAAAAAGATAAAAAAAGAGTAAAAATTCAGATAACTGAACCAGTTGGATTTTCAGGAAGAGTGAATGGTGTATACTTTACAGTGCCTGCAACTATATTTGTTATAGGTGATGAATATATAGAAAATGCAGAAAAAGAACTTAAAGTATTGAAATTTAAATACACAATAGAACCGGTTAATGAACCAGAGCCAAAAACTCATACGCATAAGCATCATCACACAACTCATCATAAGTCATCAAGTAACAAATCATCCACAGAAAATAGTAACGCACACGTAACAAACAAATCATCTGAGACAAAAGTGGAAAAGAAAAATGAGCAAAAAGACTCAAAAGATAACAAAGATAAAAAGTAAAATAGATAACTATGGTTATTTTGGACTTTTTGTTTTATTTACAGAAAAAAATAAATTCTTTACAAATAATGGATGGGATTCAAGTGGTCCCATCCATTATAAGATCAATGCCAGAGTTGTATGATGAAAATGATTTTGAAAATAAAATAAATCAAAATTCAATTTTTAAATTGATATTCTTTCCAGAATTATATACGCAAAATATAAATTATGTATATAAATTAAAAATATTAAATTTATCAGATATAAAATATTTATCAAGACAAATATATGACTATGCATTAGTAACAAAAGGTAATTTTTTTGTATGCAGTTCAACAATTGGTTCGACTGATAATTTACTATTTGAAAATGAGTATACTAATTTTATTACACAAATTGAAAATGGTCATGATCCGAACTCACAAATCGATGTGAGTTCATCATCAAATATATGGATACAACATACTTTTTTATTTTGGAAATTTAAATTAGAAAATAATATCACAATTAGTGATCATATAAATTTATTGGATAGTATTCAAACACATGATACTATCTCACTGGGAATATGTTATGTCTCACTATACGAGCAACTTTATACACTATTAGAAAATAATGTTCAAAGGTTACCATAATGGTTACAGAATTAGATATCGAAAAAATATTAGAATTATTTAAAAAGTACTTTGATAATATTTCGTATAATCAAGGACGTTTAGAAAATCCATCATATTCAATAACCAATGTTTCAAATACAAGTGAAACATTAAATAATTTCACAAAGTACAAAAAATTTTATGATAATGTAATATCTCAGCCATTATACGATACAGATGCAAGCAAAAGTATTTTCGAATTAGTAGGTCAATCATTAGCAGCAAATAAAACAATACTATATGATTTAGAAAATATTTCTAATCCATTTAAAGTTAATAATGACTTACTTGATAATTTATTAAAATCGTTTGGATTTCCTTTTGTAAACTTTAATGAATATACAAAAAGACAAATTCTCTTAAACCTTATAAAAAATTATAAAATTAAAGGCTCATTAACATCTGTAAGAAACATGCTAGACATTATCATAAACGGAAGATTAGACATTAATGAGCTACTATTTGAAAAAGATAAAAATGACGCATACTTTATAGAATATATAAAAGATATAGTACCAGGAAACAATAATATTATTACTCCAGTTAAAGTTGAAATAGAAAAACACACAAGATTGGATCCGCATTGGTATTTAAAACCTGAAGAATTAATGACGTATAAAGTTAATAGAGCAATGTCTCCATACTTTAATGTTAATTTATTTATCAATATGCAATCGAATATATCTGCAATAGATTTATTACGTACATATGCAGTTTTAGATTACCAAAAATATCAGGATGGTAAAACCAATGGAGATATGACAGATTATAATAATACACATACAATAAAAATAGATTTATTACCGGATCCTGTAAATTACTTAGATATTTATGAATTTATACGTTATATTTATACATCATCAAATGAATTAAATAGAGAAGTTCATGATGATCCAAACAGGCGAACATATACATTCAATCCTGTAGATACTGAAAGCGATATAATTATTGATGAATTAAATAACCAATTTAACACCAGATATTGTAATGATTTTGGAACTATAAAATCAAAAATTTCAAATTGTAAATTTAAAAGTGTATTACAACAAATACCTGCAGTAAACTATCCACTGCAAGCTGAAAGTTCAATGTTGAAAATAGATAATCTTGAAGGTGCTGGAATAACATATACAGCAAATAAAATGGTTATACTTGGTGGGAAATTTAAAGATACCGGAGAATACAATACTAATTTATATATAAACGATAGTTATTCATTTAATAATCCTGTATTTAAAATAGATATAGGTTTAAAACTTACAGATGCAATTATAACACCCGGTGTTGCATGTAACAGTATATGTATAACCGGTGGATATAATGAAAATGGCGAAAAGAATTATAAAACATATATTCTAAATTTGGCAAATTATTCATTAACAAGAATCATGGATATAGATCAAACTGTATGGATGAAAGATCCATTCATTGTAACTACACCAACATTAACATATTTAATTTCAAGAAGCGACGAAGATAACTGTAAAGGTGCAATTTATATATGGAATATTTGTAAAAGTTATAAAAAACTATTGGCACTAATAAATCCAAAACATTATGATTTATCAACGATACAGGCATCAACAGATAATAAAAATCGTCTATTTATTTCTATCCGTTCAAAATTAAGTAAAGGCACAAGAATATTAATGTTAGATCCAGACCCAAGATACGAACTATTCTTGGATATAACTGAGTTATTAATAAAAAGAATACATGGTATAAAACGATATGAATTTGCTAAATTAATGAAAAATCATCAGCCTATGGTTTATGCTGAAGGTGATTACTTATATTTAGTGTATGAAGATCAAAATACAAATTTACCAATTTATCACACATTTAAAATTACATACGACGTTTCTGATAATATAAAAGAAAAAATAGTACCAAAATATATTTCTGGAATGTTAATACCATCCAGAATAAGTAAACCATGTTACGAGTATGAAAATACAATTGTTGCTGATCAAGATTTCTGTGGATTAGATTTTTCGAATTATGGATTAGAATTTGTAGATATTGAAACAATGGTTCCACCATCTGGTCCAGATAAAGCAGATGATAATAAATGTATGGAAGGACCGAAAAAATTACTTTACAATCATTTAATGTATGATAAGGATGTCGTATATGACTTAGAAAATACATTCAATAAAAAATATTTCTTTATAGATGTTAAAAATAAAAATACAGGTGAAATTGCATATTACTGGCCACTTATAAAACAATTAGAAATTGCATGTTGTGAAAGCCCTGAACTTAGGGTTTCATATCATGTAAAAGGATTTGGTGGTGACTACTATGATACAAATTGGAAATATGATTTTGACTTTGAACTTGGTATGGGTCATCCAGTTTACGGTAAATTTGAAAATATGGGTGAATATTGTAACAAAACTTTTGCAATACAACCAAGACCATTTAAATATGATACTGATAAAAAATTCGATAGAGAAACTGATCCATATTCATTTGCTACTGATATTTGTAATATTCAGATGGATATTAATCAAAACTATATTTCAAAAACACCATGGACAAAATCTTGTTATTTTTACTTTAATATAGATAAAAAATTAGAATCTATAGGTGCGCATATAAATGTTGGATCATACACATTTGAACATGTATTCGCAATTCACCACGATAAATACGAAAATAACCATTATAGTTATATGATTTATGATGCTGTTTCTGATTATGATATAAAAAATATAATTTCAATCGTTTCATTTAGTGCTTACCCTGATTATGATTTATCAAATCCAAAAATTGCAGAACCTGGCTTTCTCGATAAAATACATGATTTATATGATATAAAAGAAATACCAGAATATATTAGAATCTTAAGCGATACATATAAACAGTATAATATGCTTGAAGGAAATAATGGTGATTTATCAGAAAATTGTAAACGGATATTTATAAACGAAACGAGTAGAAGTAAAATAGTTTTCTGTGAAAAAGATGATGGCACTTATATAAATATTGTAACATTATATCCAAAAATATTGAAAATATTAGCAACATGTAAATTAGAATATTTTCCATCAACTAAACCAACAGATCCAAATTTATCTACTCAGGAAATATGTAGAAAATACTTTGCAAGAGATTTAAAAGAAGATAAATTAGACGATAGATTAAATAAAGTAGAAACTGATCATGATGATTTACCAATGTTTGATGATTATACAGAATTATCAGATTTTGTATACGAAATATCACCGAATAATAAAATGGCAATAGATTCTTCAGTTAATCCCGGAGAAATATTATACAATCTTTTGGTAGCAGCATCACAATTATTTAAAGATGCAAACTTGAACTTATTACAACCAGATACTTTATTTAACAATATTATGGCAGTAACTGATTTGTTTAAACCATATTATTCAAGATTGTTAATGATTTCACCATTTATAGAAATAGCAGATCCTGTTGGTGATTGGGTTGCTATGGAAGATTCAATTAACTTCAATTATTTTAAACGCATGTTATCAAACATTTATCTAGATGATTGTCCATATTATAAAGTATCAGAAATACCACGTGAAAATTTAGATATAAGAGAATCTGACCATTATAAAGTAAAATATGAAGACAAAGATGAAAAACTAAACATTACAGATTCTTCAGATTTTCGTCAACGTTTAAGATTTTTTGAAAAGAGATGGAATATTAGACACATAAAATACGATAAAAATAATGCATATGATGATAGTAATAATATAAATTCAATAATGTATGATGATTTCACATTAACAGTTCATGGTACATTTAGATACGATACAGGATTTAAATATGACACATATGGATTTGCACAAATAAATACAACATAAAAATATATATAACAAAAATATGAAAAAATGAGAACAAATAAAGTAGTAAACTGGAGGTAAAAATATATGAAACCTAAAAAGATAACTATATATGAATCACTTCCAAGAGGTGATTCAATGAATAAAGGATTTGTTGAAGTTTATGCTAAAATAAAAGGTGAAGATAAAAAACTCGTAGCGAAAAGCAATTTAATTGTATACACAGGAAGAGAATGGCTATTGTCAAGAATATTTAATAAAAACAATACAGATTTGTCATACTATAATGATAATAAGGATTGGTTTATTTCATGGATTTCATTCGGTGATGGTGGCGCACCAACTACAGATCCATTAAATCCAAATCCACCATTAAGTACTGATACTGAGTTATGTCATGAGATAGTAATAGGTAACAACACAACATTATATGCAGATGGTGGTAAAAAGAAACCAATTCAGGATTTGTCATTCGTTCAAGATAATGCAAATTCAAATAGATATTTAATTGCACAGGCAAATGTTACGTTAGATGAGACAGAAGCAAACAATATAAATATTAATGAGGCTGGATTATGGATTGCAAATAGTGATAAACCAGAAGCAGATCCAAATAAAGCTGATAAATTCCAACTATTTGCACATGTTACATTTCCATCAATAGTAAAGAGCACTAATTTAGCTCTTCAAATACTATGGTATATATATAGCTAAAAATAACAAGGGAGGGAAGAAATGAATAATGCAATATCACCAGGTGTTTATAGTAAAATAACAGTTTTAGACAGCTATGTTGAACAAGTACCATCAAGTAATGGATTCATATGTATAATTTCTGATAAAGGTGAAGACAGTTCATTACAGTATGTTTCTTCAAAAACAGATTTTATCAAAGAAACCGGAAAACCAAATGTAAACAGATTTAAAAGATGGGCACATGGTTCTCTTATTGGTGAGAGGTTTGTTACAGCATCTCCAAGTTTATACTACATAAGAGTATTGCCAGATGATGCAACATATGCAAACTTAGCATACTGGTTAGTAAAAAGACCTACTGTAAAAATTACTGATGGTGGAAGCGTAGATTTTAATGAACCAAACAACCCAGATATTCAGTGGACATCAGTAAAATATATGGGTGATAATAAAGAATCCATATATGGAGTTGGAACAGCTACAACAAATGAGACATATTTTCAGGAATATAAACTAGAAGGTAGAGTATCATCTATTGAAAATATAACTAAAGAAGATGTAATACCTGATGTTTTTGATGGAAATAGTTTTACATTATTGCCACCAATATATATTCAGGGACAAACTACTGGTGGAGAAACAATAACGTTTAGAATGTATGGTGGAACGGATACAACTGGAAACCATGCAAAACCAACACTTATACCGATTTCTAGATTACCAGGAATAAAAGTTGAACCAACATATATACTTGGAAATGATGGATCATCTATATACAAACTCAAAGCAGAAATAATTACTGATAATACAGATCCACATTGGCAGTATGCATATCCTTATCCTAATGATCCTACAAGAAGAGTTTATGTCAAACCTGAAAAACTAACTACGACATATGATCCTAATAACGATGAAATACCACACAGATTTGTTAAATCTTATGATGGATCAAAAATATATATAATCGAAGTAGATACATCAGATGAAATAGTATTCGTTGATGATACTGCAAGTTATACATATGCACCAGCCGGTGGTCATTACGCATACGAAGAAGTTTATCCATTGTTTATGATAAGAGGTAGAGGTAGAGGAGATTATTATAACAATTATAGAATAAAAGCAAGAATATTGGAAAATTATGATAACAGATTTGAAATCCAGATTTTTGAAAAGAAAGAAGATAATCAATATCACTTAATTGAAACTCCGTATTATGTATCATTCGATCCGGGTGAAACTGATGATAGCGGTGAATCACTATTTATAACGAATATTTTAAATAAATATCCAAATGATATTAGAGTTTATCTTGATGAAGAACATTTCGATGAAACTAAAACCCATATAATGGTAAGTTCCAAACAGATATTTGATGATGCACCATATGTATCACCATACAGAAAAGTTACAGGAACTTACGTTGTTGATGATATAGTATATAAGACAGACGATATTCCAGATGACAACCCGGATATAAAATATTATTTCGTAAAAGATAAAGCACAAGGATATTTATACGATAAACCTTCATATATAATAACACACGCACCATATGACCCAAGTCCATCGTATGATCCATATCATAATACAGAAATAGTTCCTGCTGGTGAACTAATTTATAATAAGAAAGATGGTGAAATGTATATCCATGTTGGATTCGGTAAAATTATAAAGTATGATCCATATATGGAATATACAACAATGAAAACTAAAGACGATGTTATAGACATTGCAGACTATACGTTTGTTAATGCACATCAGTATTTTACGGATGCTGCAGAAGATAGAGACTTGTCAGCAGGTTCACTTGGAACTCTTATTAACCCAGCTACTAATGAAATTGATACTGCAGTTGCAACTAAAATACTAACTAATGCGTATGCAGGAATAACTGATAATAATGTATTGTCTGTTGATAATATATGGTTTGATTTAGTATTTGCAGGTGGATATCCAAGAGATGTAAAAGATAAAGCCGTTGAATTAACTAAACTAAGAAGAGATTGTATAGCTATTCTTGACCTTGATGATAACCTATCTGCAGAAGTTGCACTTAAGAAAAGAAGTGAAATTTATTATTACAATACATGGTATGCTGCACTTTATGAGCCATATAGAAAAATCAGAGAGCCATATAGTGGTAAAGATATATGGGTATCTCCTGTTTATCATACTGCATGGCTAATTGCCATGAATGATAGAATCAATCCTGTATGGTATGCAGTCGCTGGTTTCGAAAGAGGTATGGCTGAAGGAATTAAACAGTTGAGATATAGTCCTAACCAAACAGATAGAGATACATTCTATCTAAATCAGATTAACCCAACTGTTCACTTTAGAGAAGGAACTGTATTGTGGGGTCAGTTAACAGCACATAGAAAACCAGATGCAATGCAAAACCTTAATATAGTAAGAACTGTGCTTTATATAAAGAGAGCATTAGAAAACTATACAAGATACTTTATATTTGATTTGAACGATGTGTATACATGGAAAGAAATTGAGAACGGAATTGCTGCATTCTTAAAAGAAGTTAAAGAAGCAAGAGGACTTTATGATTACAGCGTAAAAGTTTTCGCTGATGAATATATGAGAAGAAAGAAAGAAGCAAGAGCAGCTATAGTTCTTGAACCTATGAGAGATCTTGAGAAACTCTTCTTAGACTTCTACATAAAATAAAACAAGAGTAGTGTAATATCGTAACATGATCTATACCCTACATTTTTTATTTATTTTGTAGGGTATAGGTCTTAAATAATCAAAGGAGGAAACAAAATGATAGGTAATGTACAGAAACCAATTTATAATAACTTATTCACTAGATCGTTCGGTGGTACTACTGAACCAGCTGTAGCAGATCCATTCATAAGTGGGTATGGATTTTTTTATTTTGACAAATTGCCAGATAATCTTCAAAATTATGTAGGAACTATGTCTAATAAAGAAATACAGAAAGCACTATCTGCTCTATGTATAAGGGTTACTCTACCAACTGTAACATTGAATAAAACAACAATCAATGGACTTGGTGGTAAAAAATGGTCATATCCAACAAATATTGATGTAAGTGAACAAGCTACATTAGCATTTGTTGAAGTATCTGGTGCTATAATTAAAAACATAATATCCGGTTGGGTAAATATGATTAGAGATATAAGAACTGGTGCATCACAATTACAAGGACCAGAATATACTAAAACAAAGTATTCTGCAACTGGATATTATATAACAACTAAACCAGATGGAAAAACAATTGAAACTGCAGATTTATTAACTGGTATGTTCCCACAGAAAGATCCATTCGATTCTTTCAACTTAGATATAGCAACAAATGATAAAGTTGAAATAGATGTTGATTTCAACGTAGATAATATTTGGAGAGGATCTGATAACGGTCCAGCTACTGGTCAGAGTTTTGTATCTGGTATGGCAAGTACAATAATTGAAACTATTGGACAAGCAAGAGACGAATTCTTACATTGGAGCGGACAATAATATAAAACTATAAATTTTTGGAATGTGCATACTCTTTTGCACATTCCATATTTTTTATTTTTTTTAGAACAAATCAATAATATAAACAAATTTATTTTAATTTTGTTTGAAGGAGGTTATTATGCCAGCGTCAATGATTAATGCCAAAAAATTGGCTGATGAACATTGGTCATATATTGAATCATTATTGCAAACACATTGTGAGGATTCTGATGTTATCAAAAAAATAAAGTTCCATTATAAGAGTGCATTTATCCATGGGTACAAACATGCAATGGAAGATGAAAATAATAAAATAACAAATTTTGATTCAGACATTAATAAATTAAATTAAAGGAGGAATTTCTTATGGAGCTATCATATGAAGTAATAACACCACAAACTAATGCAAAATATAAAATACAAGCGTTGAGTTACGGTGATGAATTGGACTTAAAATCAGTAGTCGTGGCATCTGAAAGTGGTATTACTAAACAATTTAACAAAGTATTATATAAGACATTATTAGAAAAACCGGATGCTATAAAATCTGAAGATGATTTTTTAAACAATACAACTATAATGGATAGATTAGCTTTAGTTGCTGGATTATATCATATTTCTTATGGAAATGAATATATATCAAAAACACAATGTCCACAATGTGGTAAATTAAATCAAAATAAAATACTTCTTGATAAGCATTCTAAAATGGTTCCCTATGATAAGGGAAAAACACCATTTGATTTTCTTAATCTAAAGGAAATATTTTCTGTACAGGGTATAGATGGAACACCATTAAACTTGGTATTTAAAGCACCAACATTAAGAAAAGAAACATTATTATCAGATACAATAGAAGGTATGGAAATTGATCCGTCTATTATCAATATATTATTATACCTTGATAAGATAACATCAGATAAAGGTGAACTTCTATTGGATAAAAACATCATGGAAATTATAACTATAATTAAAAATCAACCAGCAATGGTAATAAGAAATATGAAGCAAAAACTTGTTGATGTATTTGACAAGTATTATTTTAAAACTGAAATAAAAATTAAATGTAAACATTGTGGTAATATGTATACAGAGGAGTTGGACTTTATTGAACAATTTTTTCGTAACGTCATTCAGGCTTAGTGATATATTAAAATATAGACGTGAGCGATTAGTAACACTGTTCACATTATCATACTACATGAAAATGGATTTTGTAACATTACTAAAAATGCCGATACCGGATTTAAATCAGATATATGAAATATTTGTACAAATAAAAGAAAAAGAAAAATCAGATTCCGAAAACTCAATAGAATTATTAAATTGATAAAAAATTGAGAACAAATACGGTATGATAAAACTAGTAAGATATACTGAAAATTTAGCACCTAACGGTGATTTTTTAACTGTGGAGGATATGGATGCAATAATAGATGCAATAGTGAAAACATTATCCATACCTCGTGGTACATATATTGGAGATCCTGAAGTAGGTTCGGAATTATATAAATATTTATTTGATTTGTCAGATGAGATGACTATTGAAAATATAAAAGCTGAAGTGGAATACAGTCTTGATCAGATTGAAGATCTATACATTAATGCGGTTAATGTATTATATACTAACGATAGAAAAGGTGTAATAATAGAAATAGATGCTTTATTGTACCAGAAAATAAGTAAAAGAGTCTCAATTATAGCAACTAATGAGTATGTTAGTTTGTTGGACGTGAATTAAATAAAGGAGAAGTGATATGTATAATAGTATAAGAAATTATCAGTTTCTTGGAAATTTTCTAGATCTGATTAATCTATACTATAAGTATGAATTCACGTCCATCTTAGTAACATATTATTTGTTTGATAGTGTAAATTCAATATATGATAAAGAAGTTTTACGGTTTGGTGCATACGAAAGAGTTGGAAATTATTCAGGGTATAAATGGATAAAAATAAATTACTTTCCGGTTGCTTATTCACAACAGACTAATCCAAGATTTCAACAAAATAACTACGGTGTAAATACAGCAACTGAAACTCAATGTGTATTTCCAAAAATAAATTTTGAACCAACAGCACTTGATTTAATCTCTTTCTATGTTAATGGAAGTGAAACTACAGATGTATATCAAGTATCATCGTTTGAACAATCATATATAGGAAATAAAGCGCCAATATATAAAGTAATACTAAAGGAACAATACTTTGATTTAAATAATGTCGAACAACAGGTTGAAAGAATATATGCTTACTCAGAGATATCAGATAAAATATATGAACCATTGGATTATAATTTAATAGTTCAAGCTACAACAAAGTTACACACTGTTACAACTGAACTTCAAACTAAAGTTATACAAAATAGTAAGTTTATCTCTATATAAAAAATAAAATAATAGGAGATTTAACATATGGATACTAATACAATAAATACAACAACAAGTAAAAGTATTGTTGACGTTTCAACAAGTAGAGAAGAAATAAGAAAAAAATTACTTGAAGAATATTCGAAGATATTTTTAGTTTCTGGTAAACAATTAGATAACAGTGATAGTGCTTTTAATACATATGTTCTTAACGCTTTATCATATCATTTATCAGATTTATTATACTACACTACATTTCTATATAGAGAATCAACACTTGTAACATCTGAATTACCGGATACTATTCTTAACTGGTCAACTTATTTGGATTATATGCCTAAAAAAGCAGTTCCAGCTAAAGTAAACTTATTAATACAAATGGATCTTGGTGGGCAAGATCAGTTAGTAACAAATCCATCGAGTGGAATTCCTGTTGCAATATCCGCAGTTATTCCAAGGGGGCATAATTTTTATGCCGGAAATAATATCGTTTTTAAATCTAAATATGAGACAAAGATAAGTGTTAATGGTACAGAAATAAGTATTCGTGTAATAAAAGAAGATGGTGAATATTCAGTACCATATAATGTAAATATAGTAAATGATAAAAGTGTCTTATCATTTTTAATAGAAGCAGAGCAATATGAAGAACAGGAATATGAATTTATTATTCCACAATTACAACCATTTGAATATTTTTATAAAAAAATACAGTTACCACATTCTGACGATAACATAGTCGATATAAAAGTATTAGTAAGTGAGCCTGCTATCAGTGATACAAACCATGATGGAGTAATAGACGATGATGATAGAGTATATGAAATATGGCCAGAGAGAAAACTTGCATTATTAACACCAAACGAAAAAGGTTTTGAAGCTATAGTAACAAGTAATGGTGTAGAACTATTATTCGGTAATGGTGCATTTGGAAAACAACCAAAAGGAATATTAAAAGTAATATTAAAAGTAACAAAAGGTGAATCAGGAAATGTAATGGCAGGTACAATTCAACATGGTGACGAGATGATAAGTGACTTTGTAGTTGCATATTCAGTAATAAATACGGAAGAAGCAGAAGGTGGTAGAAACTTTGAAACACTGGATGAAATAAAAAGAAATTCAATTTCATCATTGAAAATGATAAAACGTATAGTTTCCAGAGAGGATTATGTAAATTTACCAGATGTACTAGAAATAGACACAAATATTGTTTCTGAACCTATATTGAAACGTTCTGATCTAACATGTAATGATGTAGATTTGTACCTTGTTATAAATTACAATAAAAAGATAGCATGGACAAATTCTATACCAATAAAATTACCATATGACACAGATGTAGAATTAAAACCACAAACAATATTTAATTATGAAGATAAGGAATGGATATGTCCATTTACAATAAAGACAGACTTAGATAAAAAAGTTGTAAATTACTTTTTTGTAAAACCATTTATTTTATTCACATTTAATACAACATATAAGAAAACAGATCCACAGAACCATGACATTGCAAAATCAATACTGTCAAAATGTTCATCAGAATATTTATCTGAATATGATATGATACAATTTGAATCATATATAGTTGTAACTGATGTAGCATACAATACATTCAGACAAACATTAACGTTAGTATCTCCAAGTGGGAATATTGTCATGGACCCAGATAATACTGAATTTATTGAAAATAATAATATTATGAAATTTACTTATAAAAAATTAAGAAAAGATGTAGAAAATGTTAATAAAATTATAATAACAAATTATGAAACGAATATAAATAGTGGTACAGAAGTTATATCAACACAGTATGAAAGTACAAATGAAATACAGTTTTCATTAAATAATATAACTTACAGTCATATTATAGGTGATAATCCATCAGAATATCTTGGATTAGATGTTCCTGTTTTTGAAAAAACGTACTGGGATGGATTAACAAGAGACGAGCAAAATAAAATACAATTACAAGCAATTTCTGATTTAATACAACGTGTAAATGAACATGATACACGAATGATGAATGTTAATATTTCTGGTAAGTTTGCAAAAACCATTGGTAAAACATACAATATAAAATATTCTGAACCAGATTATTGTGTTGAAGGAATATTTACACAACCTGCTGATATTCCTGATCCAACACTTCAAGAATATAAAGGAAAATTTATAGCAATTTCAGATATAAATGACACAACATATGAATATTACACTTATTCTGGTAATATCTTATTTTCTGATGGAGTAAGATGGGTTCCTAAAAGAGTTGGTAGAGGAACGTTAATAAGAAATAATTTAAATAATTTAATTTATGCAACAGATGGAAGAAGATGGGTATTACCATACTATGATCTACCATTAAAATTTACAATTGAAGTTCATTCAAATGCGATTTCTAATACTCTTGTTGATAAATGTAAAAATTTAGTAGTTGATTATGTTAATAGCCGTGGTATACAAAATAGTATTTATTTATCAAAAATAACAGATTTATTACACAACTTGGATGATGTAAACTATGTTAGAATAATACATCCTGAAACTGATATTATTTATAGAGATCTAATAAAAAATATGAAAAAAGAAGACATGTATTTTTATACTCCGGAATATGTTTACACAACAAAACAAGATGTAGAAATAATACCAATTATAATTTAAAAAAGGAAATTACAAATGAGTGAAATAAATATACAAAAATTAAAATTTGAAATTGATAAACTTATCAATGAACTAGAAATTGATATAAATAACGATCCATGTATGAAATTTATGGTATTAACAAGATATTACAAAATTATAAACTCATATGTTGATGATTCTGAAATATCAAGATTTATGGCAAATATTCCAAGAAAAGATTTCAAATTGATGAAAACAAAACAAACAAGATTTTTAGTTTACATGATTAATTATATTTGTAATAACAATGATAAAAAATTTTCTGAAAAATTAAAATTAGAAACAATTTTAAAAATAATGCACATAACGACAATAATTTATTATAAGTCATATCTAAACAAAAATTTAAAATATTGTGATGAAGCATATATGAACTATACAATTTCAAATATGAGATCACAATTCACAATAAAGAAATATGGTGTGTTTGGTGGTATTAAAAAATTAAATTTTACAGTATTTAATAATCTTATACCTAAATATTTTAAATCCAGATGTACAGATAAAATAGTATTAGTAAATGTTCCATATTATTTAAGAACTTCAGTGGCACAAACATTACGAAGTCTCATAGGAAAATATATAGATCTTAAAAATGGGAAAGTACAACCAAAAATTAAAGATACATCAAGATACGAAGCATTAACTGAAATAGTTTATAATAATATTATGTTATATGGTAACATAAAAAAAGCAAAGTCATGTAATGATGATACGTATGAAAAAATATTAAATATCACATCATTAAACGTTGAATTGGTTAGAAAATCAATTTATGAAGTTATATACACAATGGATAATGTCGAACAAGTATCATATCAAAAAGTAATTGCGAATTTGAAGAAACTACATTATTCTGCAGAAGTATTAAAACAACTTAAAATAGAAGTAACAAACCAAAATTTAGCGTGCTTGGTAAATATTTATCTGGAAATTATAAAGGAGTAAACTAAAAATGATTTTTAATAAAAACAAACCTGAAATAATTTCACTTGATCATGGATTTAAAGCATATGAATGTGAAATATTTTACGAAAAAACGAAAGACTTTGTAAATTACAAACCATGTAGTATGTTTAAAAAGTCCATAGATGATAAACTTGGCTCTATAATACATCTTGTAGTAATAGATGCAACAATATGGACCAAATTTGTGGCGTATTGGAAGAAACGTATGATAAACCTATCGTATGGGTTTTATGATCCAATAAGAAACGAAATTTTCATAAATATTGACATGTGTGGAATAAAGGCAAATAAAAACTGTACAGTTCTATCTTCCATAACATCAAAACAATTAATAAAATTAAGTCAGATTATATCACACGAATTGACACATTATAATTTTCAAAATAATCTATCAAAAGTGATTTCATTAACTCAAAATAAATTAAAACATTTTTACAAGACATATTGGATGAATGTTGTAACACCAGAAATTTATAATCAATTATATAATACTCATTTCCTTTTAACGGTAAACTTAAATAAAAATGCAATAGATCCAATTTATGGAAAAATAGCAACAAATCAAATGAATAGATTTATAAGTATACTTGAAAATATAGAAAATTATTACCCAAATAAAATATTGAATAAAAAGTTATTTGAAGATACAATTGATACCATCAAAGTGATACTAGAAGGAAATATGGTAACTCACAAATCTGTACAAGAACGTATAATACTTGGATATAAATCAATAGTAAATTCATATCCAAAAGGATTATCACTTGGTCAGGAATTAATATTCGCAAGTGAAATATTATCTGTATGCTCTAACATGCCAAATTCTTCGGAAGCTGTACAACTTGTATCTAAAGTAAATCGTTTATAAAAACTATGTGTGGATATTAAAAAACACCACACATAGTTTTTATGTATCTATAATGGTATTTCTATATTAGTATCCATACGTAATATTCTACTATTTCTCATATACTCATCTTCATTTATTGATTTTTCACTATCTACCAGTGATTTTATTGGTCTTCTGAAATAATTATGTGGTGGTTCCTCTTTACCAGAATTATAACCCAATGCGAATAATGTATCATATTTAGAATTTTCATTTTTACCATATTTAAGGTGCATATACGTAGTTGATAATCTTTTACTATGTTTATGTATATTTGAACAATGTCTTTCTTCAAATCTAATATTGAAAAACATATAAAATCTATTTTCTACAGGAGCAAAAATATTTCTCATATTATCAACCATTATTTCACTATTCTTATTTATTGGTACATGGTATTCAAAAACAGAATCAGAATCAGGAAACGATGCTAAAATGTTTGATTCATATATACCACGATCATAAAAATAATTGGTTTTGTATAAATACTCCATATGATATTTATATTCATTTACAAATTCTGAAAATTTTTTATAATCATCTTTGGTTTTAACTTTTGCAGAAACTGGGAAAGGTCTTAATTTATTAAACTGACAAATCTTATGATTCAATCGTTTATCATTTATTACTTTTTTTACTGTATCTGCATATTTAATATTTTCTTCACGTAAAGAATAATTCTTTTTTAAATCTTTCATATCTTTAATTTTAGATCTATTATTCTGAGAGCATATATAAATATTATCGGATTTATCAAGAATAAATTTTTCATCATTTGTGATCTTTAATACAAACTTTAGCATATTTATAGTTCTAACAAATCCACTGAATATGTTTGTATGTGTTTTTCTATCAAGATAAATATATTTATCGTTCTTTGCAAAATCATTTGACATAATATATTCAGAATGTTTAGATTTGCTTTCAAATTCACAATATTTCATATATTCCATATACACGTCATTTCCATCCGGGGAAATATTATCTATGAAATTATGTATAGAAGAAGCAGGTGAAAATTCTTTATAGAAAAAGTTTTTTTCAATTGCATCTTCGTCAGAATCCATCTCTGTATTATTTTCGATTAATTTTGATTTTAGCATTAATAATGCCTTATCTATATAGTGTAAAATTAAATTGTATACAACAGAATTCGGATTCTTATTCATATCAGAAAGATACTCACGATTTACAATTACCATTCTACTTTCATTTCCTTTTAATAAACTATATATACGGAGAAAGTGATTATTTATTTCTGTCTCGACAAAAAGATTTAAAGCATAATACATTTCAGTTTTCTTTTCTGCAAATACTTTAGGATCTATATGTTTTGATTTATCAAATATTGTTTTATAAGTATTATAAATATTTTTTGCAGTTTCATATATTTTGTCGAATGATATAGTTTTTGGGTTATTATCTACTTTTGAATTAAATATATGATGACCTTCAATATACACTGATGGTTTACTTATATAATTTAGATAATCTTTAGAAAAATCAGTAATTGTTATAAACCTGTCTGTTATATCAATTGCAAATGGGTGAAATGTAAATGCTTTCATTCTGTTTATAAATTTCATTTTTGTTTTTTTCTTTTTCTTTGAACGTAAACCTTTCTTTTCATCATCTACAAATCTTGTAATTATAGGAGTTGTAACCGATCTCTTTTTTAGATTGTACCCAGTAACTTCTAGAATATCCAACTTTGTATTGTATTCAAATACAATTTTATTTACAGTAGATATCTTGCTTGCATACACATAAAAGCTTTTTTCATCAAGAGTTTCAGAATCTATAGCTGATACATTTCCAACATTTTGTATTCCTTTTACAAACATTAGAACTGTTTCACGTTTGTCATCATTTTTTCTTGATTTACCATCATTATTAGAAACAAAATTTATTGTAATAGCTCTTAATCTTTCAGCTTCTGTTAGATTCTTTGTATATTTGTTTCTTTTAGCTAATACAAATTTTTCTTTATTTGTTTTCTTATCCTTCTTTAAAGATACAGGTATTAACGTTATTACTTTTGGTACAGTTAGTTTGAATACTGGATATGAAAATAAATCTTTTTCATTAACGTGTTTTATTCCACCTTTTAACTCTATCATATCATGAACATCACCAGCTGCATTTAATAATAAATGAATAGATAATTTTCTGTATGCTGCATATAATTCAATTAATATATCTTCTAGTTCATCTTTTTTAGATTTTATTTTCTGTATTATTTCCATATTCGTTTTTGTAAGATTTCTTTTTATATTATCAAGTTTTCGTAGTGATGGATCAGATGCAATATCACATGCAATAAATCTATCCATAATTGTAATACCGAGTAATGCATTTATTCTTTTTTCAAATCTAATATATACATTTCTAAAGTTATTATAGCTATGCATATATCCAACAATTCTATCTTTTATATTTTTTTCATATTCATCTGTTTCATCGAAGAAAAATCTAAAGATCTCTTTATGTGTGTATGTTTTCATTTATGCCTCCTTCTTACCATACATTTTACACTTTTTAATTTTCAAAAATAAAATCATTCCGATTCATTTTTGTTCAGTAAAAATATTATCATACTTTTTGTGTATATTCAAATAATTTATTTTAAAAAATATTGTTATTTTATATGACTATTTTTTATTTTTATGTGTAAATATTTTTCATAAAATAAATAAACCACAAAATTCACTTTCTTTAAAAAATTGTTCATTTTATATTATTTTTTCGATAAATGTTTTTATAACAACAAATATACTTTTAAATCTCAAAAATACTGAAATTCTATAAAATGAGAATATTTAAAATTATAATATCCTGTCAAAAACTACATGTTTTAATATTTTTTACTATTTTTGCGTTTTTACCGCTAAAATAACAATAACAATATATTGGTCTCAATTGTCTGTACATTACTAGAACAAATTATATACTAATTATGAAATAATTATCAGAAATCAAACTTAATCGAATTATAATTCTATTAATGTTAATTGTCAATGTCGTACGATAACAAAACCATCATTTATGTGTGAACCGACGTGCGACCACAAAGGAGCACGTCGAGTTCAACACAATTGTTACCACAATATTTCACGAATTTAAATTAACACAAATATTTATCACATCACAGAATTCTTTAATTTAAGATTTCTGGAAATACAATAACAATTTATAAATATCTATAATTTTTTGTTACCATAAAGAATAATGAATGGTAATTAACCACTAATAGAATACTGAAACAGCGGAAGTGCCGGTAAAGGATGGTGACCAATTAACGGTAATTTTAAAAAACAGAAGTGATCGTTTTTTATCGAAAAAAATCTTGACATTTAAGAAAAATGTATTATACTACTCCGTAAGGAGGGGTTTATCCAAAAATTGATATTAAATAATTAATATCAATTTATTGCAATACTTACTTTGCCGGTTATATATCGAACTATTAATCAAACATGTTATATTTCACAAATACATATTAATTTAATTAACCAAAATACATAGATCGATAATTTTTGTTACATAATAACAGTAATTGTAAATATAAGTTGAAAAATTTAAGAACAAAAATATGCAGTGTATTGAATACAATAAACAAAAAGGAGTAATATAAATTGTTGAATGATATTCGTGATGAAATTGATTATAGAGTAGAAGCTTCACCACGTTTACATGCGGCTACAAATATAACCAAACAATTCGCAACATCAATATCTCAATCATTAGATGTTAATAAAACTGATTTAGTTTTAAATGCTGTTGCAAGTATTAATCCACTTTTAGCTGCTGTATCTCATGGGTTGAATGAAAACAGTGCGGAAATTAGTGATAATTTTAAAACACTTATAACTGGAAATAGAAAACAAGAAGAAATATTATCACAACAAACTGAGTTATTAAATGATCAAACAGGAAGTTTAGATAATATAGAAAGCTATACAAAGGCGGCTGAAGAAAGTTTAGATGAGTTAGAAAAAAGTGTAACACTACAACAAAAAACATTAGATCATTCAGTTAAAAATTTAAATACGATAAATAAACAGGTTTTAAAACAAGATGAAAGTATACGTATGTTAAGTAAAAAACCTGTGTCGTTAGATAATAAAACAATAAATATGCTAAAACAACAACACAAAGAGCAATATTACAAATTGGATGAAATTTCTAAACAAGTGAAAACTACTAATAAATACCAAAAAGGTATGACGAGTAAATTTGCTGCTTCATTATTACTTTCCGGAGCTATCATTAAAATACTATATTCTTTGGGAATGTTAAAAGAATTAAAAGAAAGCGTGGTATCTTTGTTTAAAAAATACAAAGAAAACCCAAACGAACAACATGAAGAAAGTAAAAGTATTGTAGAAGATATAGTAAAAGGTGTTGCACATACTACAAATAAAGTTGAAAAATCAAATGCATATACCTCAGCGACTGAATCATTAAATAAAATAAAAGAATCTGAGGTTTATAATAAAAGTATTAATACTGTAAATGAAATTAAGGGAAACGTTATCAATAAGAAAGACGAACTAATTGAAAAGCATTCTGATAAAATTGAAAAGATAAAGGAAAGTGAATTATTTAAAGATTTATCGTTTTTAACGAAAGAAGCTAAAAAATTAAATAAATCATTGGATGAGAAATTAGCAGAAATACGTACAAAAGATGATTTGATAAAAATAAAGGATGATATACAGAATAAAGTTATCAATTTATATCAGACACAAAAAGTTGATCAGTTAAACGTTATAAAACGTGTAAACGAATATAATGAATATATTAAAAATAAATATGATAATTTATCAAAAGAAGTACAAGAATTTAAATCCAAAGAAGACTTCTTTGGTGATAATGAATACAAATATAAATTGATAAATAATGTTTCAGTAATTTCAAAGAGTAAAAGTGAAGAAATAAAACAGATTTTAGAAAAAGTTAAAAATGATGAAATTGAATTTGAAGATGCTAAAAGTAAAATAGTATCTGAACTTGATGATTTAAAGAAAACGGAAACTATATATGTTGAAAAAGTTAAAACTTCTATAAAAGAAATAAACGGTACAATAATTAATAATATTTCAGATATAAAAGAAGAATTGAAAAATGCTGAATCTAAGGAAGATATCAAAAATATAATTAATAGAAAAGTTAATGAAACATCATCAACAATAAGTGAAAGTTCTGCATATAAAACATTAGAAAGTGTTCGTGCTAAAACTAACTCATTTTTGACAAATGATGAAGGTAAGAATGTTCTTGATAAATCATATATTAAAACTGCAAGTGAAACTATTTTACCATTTTTGAATAGTAGTCTTGCTGGTAATTTTTCATTATTCAAGAATTTTTTGAAAGGCGATTATAAATCTATTGGAAAATCACTTATTTATTTTACACCACTTGGTCCAGCAGTTGTTGCATATGATACCGGAAAAGTTGTAAAAGAATTTGTAAGTAAAAAAATTAAATCGGGTAAATCAAAGCAATCTACATTAGAAGTAGAGGAAAAAGATTTACAACAACAATCTATTTCTGATGTTGAGGAACAATCAAAAGCAAATAAAAATATAATAGAGAAAACAAAAGAAAGTATTGATGATAAAGTTGAAAATATAAAGAATGATTCGCAAAATATAATGCAGAATGGTGTATCTATAATTGAAGATCAAGTAGATGTTATAAAAGATTCATTTGAAAAAACAAAGTCTCTGAAAGGAATGATAGAGTTATCATTATTTTCATTAAAACAACAGTATAATAAAAAATATCAGAAAGAATATGCTAAAGATGTACAATATGATAAATTTTTAGCAAAAACAGTTGCAGACATGGCAGTTACATTGAGTCCAACATTAATGATGTCAGAAGGTTTATCTCAGAGAAGTATTTCAAAAATTGCATGGGGATTTATTGGTAAACACATGCCATTATTGTATCATACAATAAATATTCCGTTTTTACTTGGTAGAACTGTTGCTAGAACTATAATTAATTCACCTTCTATTATAAAGAAACTTGCATTTACAGTTATGAATGATGTTGGACAAACAATTAAATTGATTAGTATGGGTACAAGAACTGTAATTTCTTTTGCATTAAAAACACCAAGTATGGTAATGAAACTATCTAAATTTATATATAAACCAATTGAAAGTATTTTTAAAGGTGTAGGTGGTTTAATTTCACAAACTAAAGAAAGTGGGTTAACAGGTGCAAAATCTTGGTTAAATAATACGTTTTTTAATATTACAGATAAAATTTCTAATTTATTCAGAGTATCAGATTACGGTAAAGCTTTTAAAGATTTGATTTTTAATCCAATAAAGGGCGAAGCTAAGGAATGGAAAAACTTAATTTCAGGAACTGCTAAAGGAGTAGCCGGAACAACATCAAAAATAACATCAGGTGTTACAACAGTTGCTAAAAGTGGTGCAAAAACTGTAGGATCATTACTGTTACCTGGTTTATTTGAAACATCAATAGAAGAAGAGAAAATGAAGATTGATAAAGATAATAATAAGCAGCTCAAGATAATTGCAGAGAATATTAAAGAAGATACTAAATTGAATGAAAAACAAAAAGATAATACTGAATCATTAAATAATAGAATATTGAATATGGAAAAAATGCGTGAGAAACGTGATAAGGCTGTTAGATCATTATTAGAATTTCAGAATAAGTTGACAGGAAAGATGTCCAAGGGTTTATCATCTTTGAAAAAGAAATTTTTTGAATATGTAACGTGGCAAAAAATAAAGGGAATATTTTCTACTATAGGTGGCTTTGTTGGTGGCATAACTGGAGCAATAAAGAACGCTATTGTTGCAGGTATCACAATAGCATTACCTAAATTAATTTCTAAAATTAAAGCTTTTCTTGGTTTTGGTTCTAAAGCTGAAAAGACAGTAGAAGCTGCTGCTAAAACTGCAAAAGCTGCAGAAGCAATTAAACATACTTCAACAGTGACAAATATTACAAGTAAGGCTAGTGATGTTGTAAAAGGATTTGATATTACTGGTAAAGTTGCACAAGGTACAAATCTAGCAGGTAAAGCTGCTAATGTTATTAAAGATACGTCATTTATAGGAAATGTATTAGGTAATGCTGGTAAAATTTTAGGTACTGTGGGAAGTGGTGCATTAAAAGTTGCAGGAAAAGTAGCTTTACCTTTAACTGCATTACTTGGAGCTTATGGTGCAACAAAAGAGTGGTCAAAAACTGATTATTCAAGTAAAGAGGCATTACAAAAATACATAGCTCAACAAGATAAAGAATTTTCTAAACATGGTTTATTGTGGCATATTGGTGATGCTATTTGGGATCCAAAGCATTTAGGAAAATATATAACATATGGTGGAAATAAATTATATGCAGCAGCTTGGAATTTAAAAGATAAGCTATTTGGTAATAACTCATCAGAAAATAAAATTGAAAAAGTTTCTTCTGAAAATGGTCAAATTAATGAAAAAGCAGTAAATAAAGTAGAAACGAAACATGAAAATGTATTTGATACTATAAAAACAGGAATGGAGAATGTTGCTAAATACACACCATATGGATTAGTTTATAATTATTTGAAAGATAAAATATTTAATAATGATAATAAACACAATGAAAAATCTGAAAATGTTGATAAAAGTAAAGAAATATTACCAACAAATAAAATTAAATCAGAAGAGTTAAAAATGCTTGAAACAGATACAAGTATTGCAGATAAGTTTGATGAAATTATAGAAACGATTGATAAATATATAGATGAAATAAAAGAATCTACTGTACAGACTGCAAATACATTTAAGCAAACTTCAGCTTCAGTTATTAACAATATTAACAACAGTAGTGTTGTTAATAATAATGGTGGTAATAACGATTCTTCAGATGGAGAGAAAATGGCAGAAATGCTAAATATTAGATTTAAGCGAATGCGAGAGTATGAATTAAAGATATAACAATTTTATTATTTTTTTTTATTTTACGTGTTGTTGTACAATAACTACATATATAATATTTTGAATAACGAAGCAAATAGGCAAATACGCATCTATCATCAATAAAAGGAAAAGAGTTATTTCAACACAAATGTTGTGTTGGTTAAATTTTTATAGATCTTACGTTTTTTTTCGATTTAGTATCGTTTCAATACAAATGTTGTGTTGGTTAAATCTAAACAATTGGGAGGTTGTTATGATGTTATTAATTGATTTTCTGGATATTTTAAAGAGAAAATATCCACTTTTTGATTTAGAAATGGAGTTCAAAAATGCAAAACATTATTATAAAGTTAGCTCTATTAGAGAAGTCGCCGAAAAAATGTTTGACGTATTCATATTATTATGAAATGCCAAGTAAAGATGAAGGTTATAATGCTTACATCGGAAAAGAAGGAAAACAAAATATTCTCGTTTATAAGAAATTGACAAACATCTACTGTCTTCCAACATATGATGTAACGAGAATAGTTTTTGTACTTCCCAAATGTTTACCTAAAGAAGAAATAGATAAATTTTTGTATAAAGTCGATTTAACGTCCCATAATTTATATCGTATTAAAAAATCTATAGATAGCTTTGTAAATCGACTTTTATCAGAATGGAGGTGGGATAATAACTTAAAAAAAATAGTGGACGCTATAATTGAAAGGAGGTTTGAGGAAGCAACCTCATTATTTAAAAATATAATTACAGAAAAAAATGGCATTGGAATTCCTGGTGCTTTTGTTTCATTACCATCATGTGTTTTCAAAATACCACAGATAAGTATAAATACCAACGTAGCTTTTATAATAGGCCATATAATTAAAATTATTAATTCAATGGCCGATTATAAAAAAAATAAAGCGTTGGTAGATTTTTTCCTGTATAAGGAAGAAAAGGAATTTTATGAATAAATCTTAAGCAAAAAAATAATAAAATAAAAGAAATAAAAATTTCTTAGGAGGCATAAGATGAATCTGTCTCAATTCAGGATACTTAATGCAATAATGAATTCATTAAAGATGTCAACTGATATTGACATCATATCACACGAAAGTGTTTTCTATAAGATTTCTGGGAGAAACTTTCAGAAACCTTATAAAGTCAACATAGAAACTCCCATAATTTGGTGTGACCCAGAGGAGGAGTTTCTATTTGCGAGAAACAGAAAATACAGTATGCTCTTCTTCGAGAGAGGGAATATACCTATGTTGGCAGGAGAACTTTTGCCGGGCACAATACAGGCATTGTGCCCGGCAAAAAAAGTAATTGACATTTTTAGACCAGTTGAGGAGATGCTCCCTAACTGGGCTAAAAAAGGGAATCCGTTTTGGGTTGTGTTTAGTTACCCAAAGTGGTTGGACCATAATATCGATGAGTATGGAGTCAGATTTAGGTCTGACCTACTCGTTGTGAGATACAAGCAGGTAGAACCTGACTTCTGGCTTCCTAAAGTATTTCTCAAAGAAAATGGGGTAGAAAATGACTTGGAGGACTGTTAATTCCAGTCCCTTTCTATCCCTAAAAGAAAAAAATGAATGTTAATGGAGGTGTAAAGTGGATAATAAATTACAGAAAATTAATGGCCTCTTAAAAGAAGAGGCAGAGTCAATTATTGGAAGTGTTGAGGTATATGATAATATAATCTTTTTTAGAGGAACGGGTCTATATTTAGCCCTAAAAACTTATGGGTATCTTCGACAAGGACATTCAATTATCTATACCATATTTAAAGAAAATGAAATTGAAGAATCAATTGATAGACTTAAAAATCTTATCTTATATTTTTTGAAGACGAGGAATAGATGGGAAGAAGTCTATTTCTATGAAAGCAGTGCATCCGACGCAACATCTGCATATTTCTGTTTGGATCAGTATCCTGGAAATATGATGTTCAGTCTGCAAGTAGACGGTTCACTTAATGACTACTTTGTCTCAATATTAAAAGAATTAAACAGATTAAAAATAATAGAATTTTCTAGTTCTGAGGAGCGAAGAGGTTCTATTAAGCCGGATGAATTTATAAAAATATTATGCTTTTTGTTGCGTAAGCTCAAAAAGTTTAAAATCAACAGGGAAAAGCAACTTTGTTGTATAATCGACGACATAAAAAAACCGCTAGATATAGAGGAAATTAAAAAAGCAACTGAGTCCGGCGTCATTAGTAAAAAATGCCTTAATGATATTATATAAAATCTGCTTAATTTGATATTGTGTCCGTTAAATGCACAACGGGTTAAAGGTGCGAATATCAAAATGTCTATTCCAATACAAATATTGTGCCGGAAGGTATAGTAAAGGATCAGACATATATCTGATCCTTTACTTGTTATATTAATATAATTAATTTTGTTGTAATAACAATGAGGGGGTATTATTATGAAAGTTGATATCGTAGTCACAAGACATCCTGCAACTGTTGAGTTGCTGCGGGAAAATGGGATCGATGTTGATAATGCAAAAGTCGTAACTCATACAACTTCAGATGAAGTTCGTGGGAAGGTTGTCGCTGGTGTACTTCCTCTGTCGTTAGCATCTGAGTGTAAAGCTGTGATTGTAGCAGATCTAAAACTCAGTTCGGATGATAGGGGAAAAGAATTAAACCTTGACGAACTTCGGAAGAGGTTTATTGGGTTAAGCATCTACAAAGTAAATAAGATTTAATTGAAGTTTTTAGTAGTGTGTATGAAAAATATTTTTCATACACACTACTATTCATAACAATAAATTATTTTTATTTTTTTTGTATAAGAAATACAATTTAATATATGATTGATTTAATCAAGAGGTTTAATATTATGATAAAAGTATATTCCAAAAATGAATTGCGTGAATATGTTGAAAAATTAAGTGTGAATTCTATATCTAAAGAAGAATTTGAAAATATTGATATTTCCAATGTAACAGATTTAGATTGGTTGTTTTTTGGATTTAAGTATGATAATATTGATTCTGATATAGATTTATCTAATTGGGATACATCTAATGTTATTAGTATGAATTATACATTTGATTCTTGTTATTCAAATATTATTATTGAAAATATCGATGTATCTAATGTTAAATATATGAGATGGACGTTTGGTTCTTCGTTTATTAAAAATCAAAATTTATCGAAATGGAAAACATTATCACTTATTGATATTTCTGGTATTTTTTATAATTCAAATATTGAATGTGATTTGTCAAATTGGTTTACAAAAAATATACAATATATTGATTATGCATTTATGCACTCAGGTAAAATCACAGGATTGTCGAAATGGAAAATTGAAAAATTAATTTCAGCAAAACGAGCTTTTAATCATTCAAAAATAGAATGTAATTTATCAAAATGGATTATTACTCATTTAAGAGATGATCTTGATGATGTTTTTGATGGATCATTGATGGATATTCCTTCTGAATGGAAAATTCAAAAAATTGTTTCATCATAAAAATATAGTTATAAAGGAAGAGAGGTATTTATGAAAAATATAATTGTTGATGAGTCATCTATGTACGATTCTAGTCAATATGACTCGAATGGGTTCTATGTTGTGAATGATCGGTATATAGTATTGGTTATAAAAGAAAAATCAAGTGTTTTATTAATTGGTGATTATACAGAAATTACTGCGTTTTTGATTACAAAACTTGCAGTAGAAGAAGTTGAAAGTGTTTATGGTATTGATTTTACACAGTTTAAATCTTTATCTGTCGAAACTAAAATTCCGATGAACGATGTATTAAAAATAATTGCCATATCTAAAGATCCTCATATTATAAAAAATATTATATCAACCGAAAATAGTGAGCATACTGATAATAATTAAAATTATTTAAGATTCAATATATTTAAATATAAAGTGGAGGTTATTTGTTATGCTGGATAGAAAAACAATTAGATGTTGTACACACACATATTATTTTTTGGGTATTGATGCAAATAATACCGAATATTTTCTTGAAGAACCATCATGGGATTGTAACTGGTATTGGGGATTTGGATATATTGAAACATTTAATGAGAATTTTACAGACATACTAAGCCACCAGCACGCTACAGATTTTTATCCGGAATGGGTACTAAAAGATAATAGTATTCTAGTTGAAACACCGTTTACAGAAAAAGAACAATGGTGGTTATCAGAGTATTTTAATCAATTTTATTTGTTTAAAAAAATAAGTGAATACTATTATGTTGGACATACTGGAATTTCAAGCGTTTATAATAAACATATCAGTAAAAAAAAGTGGAAGGAAATAAATAATTTTTTAAAAACTGAAATTATAGATAATATTATTAAAATTGTTAAAGGAGAGTATAATATAAAAAAGAAGAACTTTAGTAGTAGAGAAAAATTTGATAACTTTATGGATAAATATAGTAATTCTGTAATTGAATATAATGTGAAAAACCAAAATGAT
>Ga0256842_1000601_pt1 | contig 31572 bp, 31 predicted proteins | sample 4559240metaG_FD_185973 | JGI IMG/M metagenome (GOLD analysis project Ga0256842, IMG submission 185973) | Hydrothermal vent microbial communities from Guaymas Basin, Mexico - 4559-240 | ecosystem: Environmental > Aquatic > Marine > Hydrothermal vents | place: Mexico: Guaymas Basin | collected... | reverse complement strand
TTCCAAAACCTCAATAGCTTTTACCTGAATCTCAAAGGTTTCGAAGTCTTCTACAATTTCTTCAGATTTCATCAATCTTTAAATAATATCCCAGCTACCTCAATTAAATCATAAAAGGGTCAGCATCCCTTCTTAGCATTTTCAATTCTTATACCTTGAACATAGAGTCCTTTTCTCAGTAGTTCATTTTTTAGTAAATCGTAATCGAGATCACTTGGAATTACGACCAAAACGAGATTTAATTCTCCATCGTTTTCAAACGATTTAAATAGCGATCTTATGTCTTTAGCTAACTTCTTAACCTCGTATTTGCCATTTTTTTTGTATCTTCTTAAATTTATAGGTTTTGGATGTATGTTTAGCTTTGGAACATCATCTTTAGTTGGCACGTTTTCAGTTATTGGGTTTTTCTCAATAGATTTACCATCCAGCGCTTTTAAACTTATATCGATTTTCTTCTTTAGTTCTATCAGTTTGGTGCAAACAGGTAATTTGTGAGGATCTTCAGGTGTAACAAAAATTATGTTTATTTTTCGCTCGTAAGCTTTTATAGGTATAAAAACATTTAATTCATTTAAGCTTAGCCGTCTTAGAGGTCTCCGCCTGATTACAATTTTGTCTTCATCCAAATCGTAATACACAAATTTAGCCTCAACACTATTCGTGCAATTAACTATCCTTTGTGATTTAAATAATTGAACACCGTTATCTTTTGCGATCTTACATATTCTTTGGATAGCCAAATATAGACACTTGTATCTTCTCTTAATAATTTTCGAGAGTAAAGAAAGATTACCAATGATCTTCTTAAGAACTTCGAATTTTAATGTGAGTTTTACATTGTGCGGAACATATTTATAACCACTTTTGCTGATTATAATGACATCGATATCATTTTCAGATATTTCACGACCACTAACCCTTTTAACGGACTCTTTTATCTTATCAATTGTTAAATCACCTTCCTGAATCGTTTCTTTTAGTATCTTCTTGATTTTGTTTGGATCATCAATAACTGCAGATATGTATTCACTTTTGAAGTTACCTTTAAAATCCATAAACTTAAACTCTCTAATCTCTCCGTTTTTCATCCAGTCTATCAGTTTTTCATACAACTGTGGATCTATTCTCTTTAGATCACACAACCAATGTTTTTGGTTAAAATCACATTTCATATACATCGAAATCCAACAATTTTCATTGTTGAGCTTCTGGACTCTAAATGAGAACATGATATCCATTTGAATATTAAATTTTTGAAGCGAATCACAGACATCACTAAAATATTCTTTCTTAATTTCTTTGGCAAGAGTTATAAGCTCTTTCGAGAATTTTCTGTTTAGATATTGAGTTAAAAGCTTTCTTGCGGTAGATTCCTTATCTCTTATCAATTCCGAAAATGCATATTCCATGTAGAAATTGAGCATATCTATGTCCAACGGATCTAAAGAATAGATAAAGGTCGTATTTGATTTATCATCGGGAACAAGAACATAGCGCTTACCTCTTAAAAACTTTTTCACTTCGTTTTCATCAGATCTGTTTATGGTGTAGATGTAAACTTTCATAGCTTTAATAAAATCATACCACTTTGGATTCACCTCTATAAAATTCGTGTAAATTCTAACACTCCTCATTTTACGGTTCTGATGACTACTCATCTCAATAGCACCTCATTTTAATCAATTTTAGCAAAAATAATTAAAAAAATTAGCCCAACCTAACCCTCTTCCTATCGAAGAGTTCCTTAACCTTTCCATCGTTCCAGCCACTGACTCTCTGGTAGTATCCCGTTACCCTCGAATACCACTCGACATTCTCGCTTCCACAACTTGGGCACTTCTTAAGAATTCCGCCGTGAAGTCTCTTGCACTGTCTGCAGAAAGTCATGTCCTTTGTATAGGCCCAATAACCGATAAGGGTCTTCGTTGCAATCTTCTTCGTCAGTTCCCAAAGCAATTCTGGGTTTGGAGAACTTTCGCCAATCCAAACGTGGGCCATCATACCACCATTGCAGAGCGGATGGAAAGCCCCCTCGATCTTGAGCCTTTCGAATAGCGGAACGTCTGCACTCACCCTTACATGTGAGGAGTTCGTGTAATAGACTGCTCCAGAATTGACATCTCCCTGCACTACCGCTTTGCCGTTGAACTCCTTGAGATCGAGCAGTGCGAGGCGATGAGCTGCGGATTCGGCTGGAGTCTGAGTTATGACCCATCTTTGCCCCGTCTCCATGCTCCACTCCATCGCGAGATCCATCATCCTCTTGATCACTTCAAGCCCGAACCTCCAAGCATCCTTGCTTTCATGTAGCTCCTCTCCAGTGTGAGCCTTGAGCATTTCATTTAGCCCAACGAATCCTATAGATCGCACGACCTTATCAACCCTGTAGTAAGGTTCGCCGTTCACGTCCTGCGTTAGGAACGGTAAAGCTCCCTGCTTCATCCTCTTAATTATGATCTCTCTCTTGATCTCTATAACCTCCTTAGCGAGCTCCATTCTCTTCTCCAACAGCTCAAACAGTTTCTCGTCGTTGCCTTTGGCTTCATATGCAATCCTTGGCAGATTAATCGTTACCACCTGCAAGCTACCAGTTCTCATGCATCCGTTCTTGAAATCCTCCCAATCGGTGTTGTCTGGCGAAAGGACTAAACGGCAACATTGGGCGAACACATTATCCGGTAGATATCCTGCCAATAGGTTCAAGAAGTAAGGAGATCCGTATTTTGCTACGACCTTATGCACGAGGATCATGAAATCATCAAATCCTTCTTTCTTGAAACATTCCTTTCTGAGCTTGTAATTTGGCTTAGGGAAGAAGAACGGCTTTCCGACGTAATCTCCTTCCAAATATACCTCCGTCAAGGCACGAGCAAATGCTATTGCTTCTTCTTCGAAGTCGCCGTAGGTGATCGAATCTTTCATAACACCACCGGGCAGAACAGCTGGCAGATCTTGGCAGATTTTCGGAACTCCGTATTCGATATCGATATCGCTGAATACTGTGTTGTGACAGAGTATACCTTGTGCCGTTATGAAGTTCTCGTTGTCTTCGACGCTTAAATCATAGACATAGCCATCGTATTCGATTTCTTCGATCTTATCTATTTCAATTGGAACATTCCTCTTCAGTCTTTCAATTAACTGCCTTAGATGCAGATTTAGCTCAGCGATCTTGTTAAGCGTCTTGAACTTCAACCTTCTTCCGTTCGATTTCCACGCGTAGTCCGTGTACGGTTTTCTTCTGGCAAAGTTTCTTAGATAGTCCTTTAGCATTCTGTAATCGAACGGAATCTGATTTACGCTTGATTCTTTAATTCTATCCTTTTTAGTCTTTGAGATCACGAATGGCTTCAGCATAGCTACAGAATCCTTCGCAAATTCGATTACGTAGCAGTCGTGTTTTCTCGTAGTTCTCTTGCCATTTATTGTAGCCACTTCACCCTTCTCTCGAACTTTGTTAACAGTGTAAAGGATTCCAAGGCTCGATAGCAGTATGTGTAGCTGACCCAACAACTGCTTTGAGGTCGTGTATATCTGCACCCTTCCATCCTTGCTTACGTATCCATCTCCGCTTATTAAACCACCAAGGAATGCGAGTTTAATCGTTTTGTCACCTTTGAGTATAAACTCGGGTATGTTCTTGTTCTCAGCTCCGCTGTTGATGATTTTTCTCATAAATTCGTAGAAACCTTTGTTAACGAAATAGACAGAATTGTCTCTGTAATTAACCGATATGTTTGAATTTAGCGTAGTCTTTACGAAGTTCTTCACGAATTCCATTATGCTTTCGTCCTTCGTTGAAATTCTAATGCCGTTGGTGCCGTAGCTACCTTCTGCGACGAACAGACCCAAAAACTGACATAGTTCTACAGTTATCTTTAGCTTTTCTGGAATGTCGTTTTGTCTCGTGTTGTGTGGAGACTCAGTTCTTCTGTAGCCGGTCTCTATGTAATCTCCAAGTTTGTATTCCTCTCCAAACGGACTATCAAACGTTCGAATTATATGTCTCATTTCCATTGGCTTAACTTGGATCAACTCTCCTTCTTCGTTGTAGTTGAATAGCGAATGGTCTTCGGTAACTACTACAGCGGTTCCATCCTTTCCGACGATTCTGTAAACCTTTCCCCTCGGCTTGTGTCTTGACACTGCGTAGACTCTCTTTATCTCCGCTTTACCGGTTTTAGTATTTACGGAGATTGTGTATATTTCATTGTCCAAGTAAATTATCTCAGTATCTCCACTCGTAATTACATCATCGCTATATTTTTCCATTAGGTCGTCGATGAACTTTCCAATCTCTACGACCTTGCACTTTCCATCCTCTATAACATAGATCAATTCGTCTTTTCCTAAGCTCTGACCACCCCTTGCCACGTACATCTGAGACATTTCGTAAATGAACATCTGGGCGAGCTGTTTTATCTCCTTGTAAGTTTTACCAGCCATGTATGGTGCAAGCCAGACGTTGAAGAAGTCCAAACCCTGTCCACCGGCGAAGTTGGTTTGGGCTGCAGCTAAAGCCTTAGCAGCATGCAATATGGCAACTTCAGCGTTCTTAGCCGGGCCAGCAACGGCAGTATTTTCCCCGGTTCCATCAACCTTCAAACCGTTCTTCAGGAACCATCTTAAATCGTGCTGGAAACAGTATGGTCTCGTGACGAAATACTCAAGATCGTGAATGTGAATTTCACCACGCATGTGTGCATCAGCCAAATGCAGAGGCAAAGCCTTAAGCAAGGCGTATTCCTTCATCACCCAATCCGCAACGTGCTTGTGGATAGTTTCGGGATTGTGCTGTAAGTTTGCGTTTTCTCTAATGCCCTTTTCTATGATCTGGGTCGTGTCGTAAACGGGCAATCCAAGCCTCGTGTAGTCTCTTCTCGCATCCTCAAGACCTCTTTCAAGTAGCTTCACGTTAACGATCTCTCTGATGAGAGGTGCGGAGATAAACTTAAGCTTGAGCTTTCTTATCGTGTTTTCAACGTCGAGAGCAATCTCCTCAGCGATATCCTTCGGAATGCCTGTCTCTTTAATTAGAGATTTGACTATCTTATTTCTATCAAAACTTTCGAGCATGTTTCGGGAAGTTCTGACGGTTAAGAATTCTTTGTTATGGTCGAATTCGGCTTCGCTAAAATCGCTATCAGCCATAATTTGAGATACAACGGTTGAAGTTTTAAAATTTGTCCTCAATTATACATTTGTTACAGATGAAATAAAGGTTGAATTATATATTATATAATGTGATTATTAAATAACGTTTATTAACGATTGGTCAAAGCTGTATTTGGGTGATGAAACATCTCTCACCTGAGCTGAGATGAGGATCTCCCGATAGACTGAGTTGTGATGATCAAGCGGGTGTCCGATCGGTGATGATGAAGGGTATACGGACTGACATCATTTTATTTAATAAAGCATCGGTAGAAATTTAGCCCTCCAAGAATTATCAGAAATAATTATAATATGCAAAATTGCATAATTCCAAAAAACATAAAAATTAAAGAGATTGTAAATTCTCAACCACAGCCTGAGCGAACTCTCTCGTTCCCACCAAAGTTCCGCCTATGTGTCTATGGAGGTCGTATGTTACTATCTTCTGCTGTATTGTCATCTCTACGGCCTTTTTTATCATCTCTGCCCCTTCCTTCCACCCCAAGAACTCGAACATCAGTGCACCGCTCAGAATCTCTGCAGTTGGATTAACCTTGTTCTGCCCGGCATACTTCGGGGCTGAACCGTGAACGGGCTCGAATACTCCCATGTCCTCCCTTATGTTCGAACCCGGGGCTATGCCCAAACCACCCACGAGCCCGGCAGCCATGTCGCTTATGTAATCGCCGTTCAGGTTGGGTGTAACTATCACGTCGTATTCGTCGGTTCTCGTAAGCAACTGCTGGAACATGTTGTCCGCTATACGATCGTTTATCACCACCTTGCCATAGGGAACCTCGCCATCGTATTTCTCCCACAGCTCCTCTTCAGTGATTACCTTATCCCCGAACTCCTTCGCCACTTCATAGCCCCACTCCCTGAACGCTCCCTCCGTATACTTCATTATGTTCCCCTTGTGCATGAGAGTAACGACCCTCCTCTCGTTCTCCAAAGCGTATCTTATCGCGAGCCTGACTATCCTCTTTGTGGCGAACTCGCTTATCGGCTTTAGCCCTATTCCTGAATCCTCTCTTACCTCTATTCCGAACTCCTTCCTCAGAAATTCTATGATCTTCAGGGCCTCTTTGCTCCCCCTAGGCCACTCGATTCCCGCGTAAACGTCCTCAGTCGTCTCTCTGAATATAACCAAGTTGACCTTTTCCGGATTCTTCAGCGGGCTCGGGACGCCCTTGAGGTAGTAAACCGGTCTTACGCACGCGTATAGATCTAAAACCTGCCTGATCGTGACGTTCAGACTTCGGTATCCTCCACCCACAGGCGTCGTTAGAGGGCCTTTCAAGGCGACTCTGAATTCTCTGATGGCATTGAGGGTATCTTTGGGCAGATATTCCCCGTAAAGCTTGTATGCCTTCTCTCCGGCGTATATCTCGAACCAGACTATTTCTTTGCCAATCTTTTCCGCTGCTGCGTCGAGCACCATTAAAGCTGCGGGAACAACATCTACTCCGATCCCATCGCCCTCTATGTATGGTATGATCGGGTTATCGGGAACTATCAGCTTCCCATCTTCGTATCTAATCTTTTCTCCCTCTTCTGGCGGTTTTATCTTCTCGAACATGATTCGAGCTTGCAGATTGATCTTAAAATAGTTAACGATAGTTTTAAGTCTTCGACTTCCGATGCAACGCAATGGAAAAGGTTCTCGCAGACGTATATCTTAAAACATTTTACGATCAGCTTGCATTCGGCGCATTCGTCATGCTAATTCCGTTAGCCATAACGATATTAATCGAAGCCGTTACAGCCATGATATACGCACTCGTTAGGGGGTTGAACGTCAAAACGATCCTTTTAAGCGTTTTAATCGCAAACGTCATGTCGTATCCGATCATCATCACGCTTTCGGCTGCGCTAAGCTACAGGTATTCTTTCGTTCCACTTGAAATTTTGGTCGTCTGCATCGAATGTGCGATCATATCGAATGTAGCAAAAATAGATATCAAAGAGGGGGCAATTCTGAGCATCGTGATCAACGTCGTAAGCTTCTCTTTGCCGTGGATATTCTAAATCAAATTTGCACGATGAAGGGTTAGTAGAATTGTCAGTGCGACTACGCATGCGGTTTCTCTCACAGCTAAGTTTATCAGAGTAAGCTTGAATCCCAATTTACCAAAGAAGGAGACGTTTATGGCGAGAGATCTCCTCAGACATTCAACAAAACCGTGGAAAAAGGATGCTATGAATATTGAAACGAGAGCCGAAAAGGAGTCTATCGCACCCTTAGCCAGCAATGAGCCGGCAACACCTATTCCCGCAACCATGCTCGAAGTTCCGGCAGCTATGATTATCAATCCAGATGTAGGAATGCCGAATACATCCATGATGGGTTTACAGATCCCGTTTAGAACATCGAGAAATCCTACGTCGAGTAACAACATAACCGTAAATACTGAAGGGACGAAGACTGCCAGAGTTCTGAAGAAGAGCTTTATCGATCTGACGACGCTCTCTTTAATTGTAACCTCCTCAAGGTGATCAGATTCAACCATACAGCCGTCTTTAACGATTCTCCTCCCAAGCGCGATTCCGACGACTATCACTCCCAATCTCGTAATCAGCTCAAGGGAAGTGTAAATCAATCCTAAAAAGAATCCTAAAGCGGAGAATGCGATCGGAGCTAAGAACATCAAGATTATTCGAATAGTTCTCGGAATTAAGGAGATCAGAAATATAACCGTGACCTCGTTCTCCTTCAGGATCCTCTTTCGATAGAGGTCGGAGAGCATGGATAAACCGGCAATAGGGTGAGCGAAAAAAGCTAAAACAACTGTTCCGCACTTCAGATTTCCAAAGGATGTTAATCTGTCGATAGGCTCTATGAACCTCCTGACTTGGGGCAGAGAGAAGACGATGTTCGAGGCTAAGAGACCTACAAACATTATAGGAACGATCATCTTTAACAGTTCGAGCGTTTCAAGCGCAACCTTGGCGAGATCCATTTACACCATCGGATGACAAATAACTATTTATAATAGGCGTTTAACATCTATTGTTCGAAAAACAGAGACGGAGGCGAAAACAATGAAGGCGCCAGCGGATACAACGAAATACCTCATCCATGCGGAAATCGTTGCGGATGGGGTAGTTGAAAAACCTGACGTCGTTGGAGCCATATTCGGGCAGACCGAAGGTTTGTTAGGCGATGATTTGGATCTGAGAGAGTTGCAGAAGACCGGAAGGATCGGGAGGATAGAGGTAAAGATCGAGAGCAGGGGTGGAAAGAGCTTTGGAGAGATAAAAGTTCCATCGAGCTTGGATAAGATTGAGACGGCAATACTGGCTGCTGCACTGGAAACGATCGAAAGGGTCGGGCCCTGTTCTGCAAGGATAAAGGTGACTAAGATAGAGGACGTAAGAGCGAGCAAGAGAAAAAAAATAGTCGAGAGGGCTAAGGATATCCTGAGAGAGTTATTCGAGGAGCCAGAAATAGAATCCGAGAAGATAGTCGAGTTGGTCAGGCAGGCTGTGAGGGCTGAAGAAATAATAGAATACGGAGAGGACAAGTTACCAGCTGGGCCAGCGATAGACGAATCGGATGCAATAATAATCGTAGAAGGAAGAGCTGACGTTCTCAATCTGCTCAGGCACGGAATTAAGAATGTGATTGCTGTAGAAGGGACTAACATTCCAAAGACGATAATAGAGCTCTGCAAGAAGAAGACCGTAACAGCTTTCTTGGATGGTGACAGAGGTGGAGATCTGATTCTGAAAGAGCTTCTGCAAGTAGCGGACATAGACTATGTAGCGAGAGCTCCTGAGGGTAAGGGGGTTGAGGATCTAACCCAGAAAGAGATAATCAAAGCTCTCAGAAATAAGATTCCGGTAGAGCAGTTGCACATAGTGAGGAGTCTAAAGAAGGATGAGAAACCAAAAGAGAAAGTTGAGAAACCGGATCTGATAACCGCTCTGAAGAAACACAAGGAGGAGGTAGAAGGAAAGTTAATAGCGAGGTTGCTGGACAAAAACCTCGATGTGATCAGAGAGGTGCCAGTGAGAGATTTGGTTAGGATACTCAAGACTGACAACACAAAAACTTCGAGCATCGTGTTCGATGGGGTGATCACGCAGAGACTCATTGACTTGGCGGCAAAGAAGGATATCAACTATCTGGTTGGAGTTAGGTTGGGTAACGTTGTCAAGATACCCACAAATGTCAAGATCATAACTTTTGACAAACTTTAATTTTTTATTTTTTATGAACCTTAAGGGGAACTGTTGTTCTCTTCTTTGTAAGCTTTCCCCATTCAACTTCCAGAGCTATCCTGTTCGATGCGTAGGTTATGTCGGAGAGAACATACGGAGACTCATTCAGTCTGAAGGTCTTGACTATTTTCTTTCCATTCAGATTGCCGAAAACTACAACACTACGCTCCACAGCCAAAGGTTTCCACAAAAACTCTCCCATTTCTGCAGAGAGCAACTTTTCAGGAATTTTAATTTGCATATATGTATTTATTCTGCAGATTCTTACATCAACCCTTCTGTCGCTGTGGATCGATCCTTTGAGAATTTCTCCACCCTCCAATCTCAGCTCGATTCCATCCATCGCTACGTAATCGCTTTTAGGCTCAACCGACAAATTGAGACAGCATATCGGAGCGATGTGAATTTGGCCGTCAAGTCTAACGCATCTTATGTAGCAGATTCCCTCTTTCTTCTTTGATAGAAAACCGCCGTAAAATGGCTCCACCTTAACTTCAATCTGTCCTTTGTTTACATCGAACTCCTCTTCCTTCTCGAAGTAATATATTTGGCCGAAAGCTGTGGCCGGTCTGTAGGGATGCTCGTAAAACTTGATACGCTCGCCGGTGTAGAGTATTCCCAATTCAGCCTTCTTGGCGGTAGTATATGCCCTAAGCTTAGCGGATTTGGGGTCGTAGCTGACATCGATGACTTCAGGCTTTTTTCTTTTGAACGGTATCATTATTTAGCAAAATATCTTCAGATATGAAAGTCTTACTTGGTCGAGACCGTCAAGATGATATACTTTTATAATAGCAATGTATTAAGTTACGTAATAAAGCGAATGATTTCAACTAGCTTAGTGTTGATCTAAATTTTATCTTATTTTCTGTTGTAAAATCTTTTTGTTCTTGATTTAAGTAGAGAAAAGAATTGTTCTATTGCATTTCTTCTTCCGAAGGTTTAGTTTTCGTAGGTAAATCCCGTCCTTTCGAAAGCGTTTTTATACCAAACACCATTATTGACAATAAACTTATTTATTTTTACAATATTTTAGAACCATTCTTATAAACTTTGAGACTGTAAATTGATGTCTAGCCATGGAAACCCAAATAGCTCCTTCGTTTCCACGTCTATTGCCGCCCAAACAAACACTTTCTTATCCCCCACCCTAACAATCGTCTCATCTACAGCTATTAACCTCCTTTCCTTCCTCTTAGGTTCTTTTAGAATGTATTTGAGACTTACGAACAGATTCGTGTGATATTTCCTCAAATAAAGACATAACTAGGCTCGTCTTTCTCAAAGAAAGTCCAAAGAAATATAATAACTCCAATAGTATCTTAACCTCTAAACTTTTCTTATTCCTCCTAAATACCCTAGATCTCTTGGCCCTGCCAGTTAATCCCTTAATAAAACCTCGCATGAATAATATTGGTTAATTCTATTTTAATCTTTTGTCTTGACATTCTCTACCAGAAATTTTTGTATATTTCTAGATTTAGTGTGTCTTATCTACATCAAATCTTCTCTATGTGTTTCTCAAGCTGAACGCTTTCTGTTATTTAACATACTTTTATAGCTTATTTCAAAGTTTCCGACGTGTTGAATAATGATAAACAATTAAAATTATTTATTATTACAGATAATTTTATATATTTTGATGTCAATACCGATTTTGATGACGAAGTTCGTAGCTGATGCCATGTGCGGAAGAGTCGAGTTCATCGATTCGAATGCGAGCGTCTTGGAGGCTATAGAAAAAGTCGTATTCAAACAAATCGGAGCTCTGGTAGTAAAAGAGAACGGGAAACCTTCAGGCGTAGTAACACTGAGAGACATCGTTTTAAGATGCTTAGCAAAGGGATCAGATCCGAGAGACGTTAAAGTTTCTGAAATAGCCTCGAAACCTCTTATTACCGTGAAAGAATATACTCCCATAGACGAAGTACCTATATTACTCGAGAAGCACAAGATAACGAGAGTCTTCGTCGAGGAGAACGGAAACATCATAGGCTACGTATCTCTCCTGGAACTACTACCAGTTTACTTGAGAGATATCATCGGCATACGACGATCAACCCCGTAAAACGATATTCCGATTACAGCCGTACCAACTTCAATTGGCTATACGTTCTCCGCTTCGGGGAGATTTAGAAACTTTAAGTAACATTTCGAAGCAGTTCTCCCGTTCCGTCTGGCTTTATTAGCCAGACTTCATCAGGGAGCGTTCGGGGGGAACGGGACTCCCCACCTCCTGACTGATCGCACCCCTTACTCAGGGCTTTCGGGTTTATTTTTCAATAGTTGTATTTTAATGTTACACAAACTGAAAACTATGTCGAACTCTCTTCTCAGTGCTTCTAAGCTGTCCGTCTGGTGTTGTAAACATCGACAACGGTTTTGGTGCTAGTGTTTTCGCATATCTAATAATCAAGAGAATTCAAAGTTCAAACTCGAAGACACAATAATCGTCGTCAGGCTGTCTTTTAACTCTTTTCACCTTTGAAACACCATAGGCTCTAGCAAAACCCTCTGCAAAGCTCAGACAGTATTTATCACACCAAAATCCAAAGTAACTGTGTATTGGACATTTACTCTTCGTTATGAGCTTCTCACTCAACTCAGCACTAAACTCAAAGTCCTGAAACTCTTTAAGCTCACCAAAGAATTTCTCAAAACCCTTCTTTAAACCTTCTAAACCATCTTCCACCTTTACGAGCTTACCCAAAAAGTATCCCACTTTGTCAATCATATCGTCACCTCCTAACCACCAATCATATTTTTAATCGTAATCTTAAGTTCTTTTCTCCTCTTCTCCCAGTTCTTCTTTATCCATCTCGAAAATGCCCAGTAACCCAACTTGATTAGAAAGTTCTTGTATCCTTTAAAGTATTCTTTGAATATTCTGTCGATCCAATAGATGTTGTGATCCATGCAAACAGCCATAAGCTCGTAATGGTAGTCTCTAAAATTTTCCCTAGTAAACAACCTCTCCCTTCTCAAAGCACACACTTCCATAGGAATGAATATAAGTGGAACTATGAGTGAACAGTATTCCCTCAACCTTTCAACGAGTTCTATCGTCTTTATTACGTCATCCTCTCTTTCGTCTGGCAAACCTATTATAAGCGTTGCAGCGGGAATCCAACGATTTTCATGCATTATTGAGAAAGCAGATTCCACTACATCGCACCACTCATTCGGATGAAATGGAAGACACTTCCCGTGCATGTGTTTCTCCATCAGCCTTGGGCTACCCGTCTCTAACCCAGTCTGAACTCCGAACATGCTTATCCTTTCGCCCATACCTACTATCTCGTTTATACCTTCTACAAGTGAAGGTTTTGCCACCACAGCTGCCAACGAGCAGTGACTAACACTTACGTATTCAGAAACACTTTTAACTGCTCTGAAGAGCTTCAAAACCTCCTCCTCATTTGGAACGAATTTCGGATCTTTGCAACCGTATAGCAAAACGTCTTCTGCATGCAGTATTACTCCCTTAGTTTCTCTAACACAAACCTTCGCCTCCTCCACAACTTTTTCTATGGGTATATCCCTTTTCATCTTAAGTGTTTCACTGCAGAAACGACATCCTCTTCCACATCCCCTTGATATCTCTACCAAACCGTTTATCGATGGTTTCTTTATCGTTGGAATATCCTCAACCTTTGCGGGCTTTCCTTTAACGACTTTTGGTAATTCTTCCCCCCTTAAAGCCTTTCTGAACACGTCAACAACTACTACATACTCCCCCTCTCCGATGATTATGCAGTCTACTTTGCTCTTCCAATATTCGTTCCATTCAAACTGCCATGCTCCTGCACCACCGACTATAACCTTAACCCTTTTCCTGTAAGGCTCGATCTTTTTCATCAGATTTATGAATTCTATGTGGGTTGAAGGATCACCCCCTAAAATCGCTGAAAACGTAACGCTTACGGGTCCAAATCCCAGTGGATCCATTACAGATATCCCGACTACCTTTGCCTCGTCCAAGTGCTTTTCTATATCGTAAGGATGAACCGTTACCACATCAAATCCCGCATCGATAAGCAGGGATTCTATCTTTCTCAATCCGTAGGGTGCTTGCGTCACCTCTCCGTTTTTACACTTAACCTTAGGATAAAAGAACGTCTTTATAAACCACGATGGAATTACAGTAGGAGGTGAACAGGTGCCAAATCCTAAAAACTCCTTTCCGTGATGATTACTCATCTCAGTAGCTGGAGCTGTTAAGACGATTTCAACCATTGTCGTCACCACTCCTAAACAACAACTTCTTAATTATTTCAAACATAATTTTTATATTTTTATTTTTAATTTCTTTAAAAATAAAACGTGGTCTAAGGTAAAATCTCATGTAACAGTATCTGAGAAACTTTGAAATCTCTCTAGGTGTTAAGTAAAAGTTCTTAAGCACGGGTTTACCGCATGTATATTCATCGAAGTTCTCAGTTAAAAGCCAACCCTTCTCCTTTGCCTCCCTGTAGATCTCAGTTCCTGGATAGGGTGTTAAAATTGAATATTGAGCATAATCTGGGTTGAGCTTTATCGAGAATTTCAGCGTTTTCATCATATCCTCTTTAGTTTCCATTGGTGCACCAATTATAAACGAGCAAACAGTCTGAATGTCGTTTTCCTTTGTCTTCTTTACAGCAGTAGTAACCTGACCCAAGCTAATTTTCTTTCTGTAGTAGTCGTTCAAGATCTTCGGATTTGCAGATTCGACACCGTAGTATATACAATTACATCCAGCCGATTTCATCTTTTTGATGAGTTCTTCGTTTATAGTATCTACTCGTGAAGAACAACTCCATTCAACATCTAAACATCTCCCCTTTACCTCATTACAGATTTTTTCAACCCTCTTTTTGCTGAGTGTAAACGTATCATCGCTAAAAGCAATATACTTAGCACCGAATTTATCCTGAAGCCATTCCATCTCGTCAACGACATTTTCAGCACTCCTCGCTCTAAAGCGCTTACCCATGAAAAGAGAGGATGCACAATATCTACAGCTGAAAGGACACCCTCTTGAAGACATCATTGGAAAGTGCTCAAGCTTCTGACCCAAAATCGAGTACTTTTCAAGTGGTAACAAGTCGTATGCCGGAAAGGGTAGTGAATCTAAATCCCTTATGAAATCCCTCCTCCCGTTGTCAACAATCTTTCCGTTTTCTTTGTAGATTAAACCCTTAACCCCCTCAGGCGATTTACCTCTCTCAATCTTTTCAGCTAGTTCAAGCATTGTGTATTCCCCTTCACTAATGCAAACCGCATCAACGAATTCGTACTTTAAAGCTGAATACGGCAAAAATGAGACGTGAATACCTCCTAAAACGACAAATACATTCTCCAAAGCCTGCTTAATCTTCTTAGCATACTTCAAAGCAGTGTTAAAAGTAGGTGTTGTTGTGGTAATGCCAACTACAACGCTGTCCCTAATCCTTCTGATTATCTCGTTCAAATCCAATTTTTCAACGACGTTGTCAATTATGCGAACATTAAAGCCGTTTTCCCTCAAAACGGATGCAATATAAGCCAAACCAATCGGAGGTGTTTTAAAATCAAGCTTTGAAAGAACTTCAGTATTCGAATCGGGGTTAATCAATGTAATCATACATACCCCCAACTCATCACGTTTACCAATGATAATCTTAAACGTTTTGGTTTTACAGAATGTGTTTAACATCTCAAAATCTCAATATATCGTCAAATATAATTCAGTATCAAAACTTATTTAAAACGATTGCAGACAAAACGACATGCTAAAAAGGTGGGATACGAGAAAGATTCCGTAATTATCACTAGTCCAAATGAATGAACAGATTAAAGCCTTGAAATTGAATTTCAAAGATGTTCACGTAAACGAAATTGAAGAAATCGGAAAAATAGCGATATTCACCGCTGGAACATCCAACATACCCGTTGCGGAAGAAGCTTACACTACTGCGAGGTTTTTAGGCTTGGAAGTGCTCAAACTTTACGGTGTCGGTATCGCATGCATATACAGGCTAGTAGAACCGCTTAAGAAGGTTAAAGATGAAAACGTAGATGTAATAATAGCAATCGCTGGCATGGAAGGGGCTTTGCCATCGGTTTTAGCGGGACTTGTAGATATATCTACTCACATTGGATTGCCATTAATACCGGTTTTAAAATCGAAGTTAGAGGGGAATCGTCTACTCATAAGAATTCTCGAAGCTCTAGAAAGACCTGTGTAAGTAAGTGAAATCAGCTATAGCACTGAATAGAGGAACTTAAAAGGAAATAATTCTTGTCGCTAGTTACTTACTAGCTGATTAGGATTTCTCATCTAGCTCCATGAAGGATAGTAAAAGTTAAGCTTATTTCTTGTAAATCTTAAACATGAGAACAGCTTTGAAGATGGTAAATGAGCATAACGTAACGGTTAGCGAGGTTTTTGAGGTTCTTGAAGGAGCATTTCTTTACAAGAGAGTAAAAGGTAGCAGATACAGAATTATAGGGAAGACTACGACTGGAAGGATTCTGTAGATAGGAAGGATCAGGCGTATGAATTAGTAACTGCAAAGGATTCGACAGACTCTGAAAAAAGGCTGTATAAGAAGGAAATAGGGTAAGTATTATGACTAAAAGAATTGGAAAGCTGAAAAACCTCGAAAAATTGGCAAAAATTGAGCTTGAAGAGGGCGGAGAATTCATAGTCTCCGACGAAAAACCTAAGTAAGATTTTACTCACAAGAGCTAATCTATTTCGCAGAAGATTAAGAGGTCGTGTCCACATTGCGTATGATTTAAATATGTCATCAGCAGTGTTGCATCACTACCTCTTACTTTTTTGAATCCTTAGCGTGGAGAACCAAATATAGCACATCGATACTTATTATGATCGATGCCGAAGTTCGTTATTCAGGAGCATTTTGCCGAAAAAGCCGGCCATCACTACGATCTGAGGCTTGAGATGGATGGAGTTGCGAAGAGTTGGGCTTTGAGGTATCTCCCGCAGAGAAGAGGGGAGAAGAGGTTGGCAATTCAGACTGAAGATCATACGGTTGAGTATATGGACTTCGAAGGTATAATTCCGGCTGGCTACGGGAAGGGAAGAGTTCTGATATGGGATAAGGGAGAATACGAGCTTTTGGAAAGGGAAGAGGGAAAGATAAAGTTCAGGCTCAAGGGTAGTAAGCTCAGAGGGGACTTCGTTCTGATAAGGTTTCCGAAGGTTAAGAACGGTTGGCTTTTGATAAGACTTTAATCAAGCTCGGCTATAGCCTTAGCGTCTATCGGCATGTGATCTCCCATTTAAGAAATGCGGGGGCGGGATTTGGACGGGGTCTTAAGCCCTCAACTCTAACAAACAGGGAAATCATAGATTACTCAGCTGTAGGAGAATCAATAGATTTTCAGAAGATTATGCTAGGTTCATTCAGAGTAAAATAAAAATTTTTGAAAGATCTTCAAGCAGAAAAAACATGGTTTTAGCCTTGAGGAATTTGATCAAAATCTGCGAAGAAAGAAGAGTTTGCAAATAATTACGTTCGCTACCAACGCTGATGTCGAAGAGTTATTCTTCAATACCAGTTTTAATTTGATCTCATCGATCGGAAACGTTAGGAATGCTCATAAGTATAAAATCGTTAAAAAAGCTAACTGATGATTTTTGTCAATGATCTGAAAATTTCTTCCCTACTTCCGTTCTTCACCTCAAGTATCGCCGTATCTGTTTTAACTTTAAGTCCGCTGAAATCTATGAGACCTCTATTCAGCGGGTTGTGCTCGTCCCGAATACCATAGTTGTTGTGAACGTGCATGTGCTTGATGTATCCATCGAGCTTTTCAAAAAACTCTTCAATCGGAATTCCACGTTGTCTCTGCGTTATGAAAGCGTGTCCGATATCTAAGGTTACGCATAAATTTTCAGCATTTACGTTTTCGAGCACGAGGATAATTTCGTCTGGAGTTTCGCAAACCCTTCTTACTCCGTTTTCCGTGTACAGGTTTTCCAAGGCTATCTCGAAATCCCTTCCGATCTTGCATATCTCCTTTAAGTTTTTAACGACGTTTTTTAAGGACTTTTCCACGTTGTCGATCAAATCTCCAGCGTGAACGACTATCCTTTCAGCTTCAAGTTCCCTGCAGACTTCGAACACCCTTTCCATAATCTTTACGTTTTCTGGTCTGGTTTCACTCAGCTTTATCCTAAGGTGCTCCACAGCCGAATTCTGAAATGGAGCGTGAACTGTGTACTCGATTCCGAACATCTCTGCTATCTCCTTCGCCCTGCTTACGATGTCGAACCTGATGAAGTCCACTTCGGCCAACGAAAGTTCGATCAATCTGATTTCGGATGCACTCACAAAGCCAACGGGATTGAACTCCTTAACGGCCATCGAGTTTATTCCGACCTTCATGTGGAGGAGTTCGAACTAAAACAAAATAAATTTTTTCTAATTAAAAAATATATTGACATTATGCGTAATCATTGCAGATACTAATATGTAATATCTACATCGTTCAATGCCATAACGATCAATAAAGAGAATTTATAAAACATATGGATAAAAATTATTTACTGCCGGTATTTATGTCTGATTATGAATAGAGTGGGATTCGCAACAACTGTGCTACTGTTATTGATGCTGTCACCAACAGTCTATGGACTTAAGTTTGCAGTGATAGCCGATCCCCATCTGTGTGTTTACGAAAAAGAGCCGAACGTAAAGAATACCGTAAAGATGTTCCACTACAACGAGAAGATCTTTAAGAATATCATAAGGGATATCAGCAAACAAGATTTGGATTTCGTGCTTATAGCCGGTGATCTCACTAAAGATTCGGAACCCTGGAATCATAGGGAGATGCTGAATATACTTAGAACTCTGCGTATTCCGTGGTTCGTAGTTCCTGGAAACCACGATGTCTGGAAAGGATACATGGAGGGTGTGCATTGGACGCTAAATGAATTCGTAAGACACTATCATCCGTGGCTCTTTAAAGGCAAAAGCTACTACGCCGTGAAGGTTTCACCGAATGTCCTTCTGATCGGTTTGAATACGAACGACCCAGAAAAGATACTTACGGATACATGGGGAGGACACATATCCAAAGAGCAGTTGGAATGGCTAAACAGAACTCTGGCAAATAGCGGGGAGAAGTTGGTGATAATTTTAATGCACCACGCCTTACTTGACCATCCATCTCCGTGGGATAAGGAAGGAATGAACACCAACTTCAAGGTTTCGAACGCCGATGAAGTGTTGGAAGTTTTGAAGAATTACACTCAGAAGCATAACATCGTCGTATTCTGCGGGCACATTCACACAACGGACATCGCAGAAAAGGATAGAATAATCGAGATAGCGTGTCCGTCCACTTGCACGTATCCCTTAGCTTACAGAATAGTTGAAGTGTCGGATGATGCAGATGTGATGAAGATTAAAACTATCTGGTATCCCGACGAAAACCTAAGGAAAATAGCACTTGAAGAAGCTTTAAAGGCGGGATGGACGAAGAAAGACATCGAAGAAGCGGAGGGTAAGCCTTGGGATAGAAACAAAACGATAGTTTTCGGAAATAAAATCAGAAACGTGATACTCCTAATCGGCGATGGAATGGGATTTGCTCAGCTACATCTAACCGAACTGACGTATGGAAATCTAACTATGGAGAATTACAGCTGGGATTCAACTGGTTTTGAGTTGACAGATTCTTTAAGCGGTGAGGTTACGGATTCCGCAGCTGCTGGAACTGCAATAGCTACCGGCTTTAAGACCTACAACGGAATGATCTCTACATTGAAAACTGCCAAGGGGATAATCAATCTGACGACGATACTTGAAGTAGCTCGGAAGCTTGGTAAATCTACTGGACTGGTTACAACTACGAGGATAACCCATGCCACTCCGGCGGTATTTGCTTCACATGTTGATGACAGAGAAAAGGAGAAAGAGATAGCCAGACAGTTGATAGAGCATAAGGTCAACGTCTTACTTGGAGGGGGTATCAAGGAGTTCGATGAATCTACGCTGAGATTAGCAAGAGATTTGGGATACCAAATCGTTTACAGTAGAACCGAGCTTGAAAATGTCGATGGAGAATACGTTCTCGGGCTGTTTGCAAGATCACACATACCTTATGTCCTCGATAGAGACGAAAAAACACCGACTCTCGTTGAAATGACCGACAAAGCACTCGAAATCTTAGACAGAAATCCCAATGGATTCTTCTTAATGGTTGAGGGTGGTAGAATCGATCATGCTTGCCACATAAACGACCCGGCATCAACAGTTGCAGAGACAAAGGAATTCGACGATGTCGTTGATGAGGTCTTGGATTTCGCCAGAACTGGAGACACGGTAGTTGTAGTTACGGCAGATCACGAAACGGGCGGACTAACATTGGGAATCAATTACGGGAGATCGATAGACTTCGAGCAAATAAAGAGAATAAACGGAAGTGTTTACCGCATGGCCAAGGAGATAGAAAAAGGAAAAGATGCTGCTGAGATAGTTAAAAAGTATACTGGTATAGACCTTACACCCAAAGACGTTGAAAGACTTAAGAGCTCTGAAGATTTAACCAAAACGTTAGGTGAAGTATTATCCGAAAAGCTTGGATTAACATTTGCAACGCACAAGCATAGTGGAGAGCCGGTTCCATTGATGACTTACGGCTTCGATTTTGCTGGATTCCATCACCACGTGGAAACATCGAAGAAGTTAACGGAGTTCGTAATGTTTGGGCATGAGATAGTCATTAAAGGTAAGCTCGTCAAATCGAACGTTAAGGGTGACGCAGACGGAGATGGTAAAATATCCAAGATAGACGCGTATTTAGCCTTAACTTGCGTAGGAAACTTGAGTAAAGTTTACCCCAACCTGGATATGGACGGTAACGGGGTGATTGATTACAACGACGTGTGCGAAATATACGCTAAGGCATAAAACTTATTGAGTGACGCAACTATGGGGCGTTTAAATTGTCCACAACGTGGAGTCACGACCTATATCCATTTTTATTTTTAATATTTTTATTTTTAATACTTTTTGTATTTAATTATCTATGGATTTAATTATCTATGGATGGTAGAAGATTATGGGTACCGTTGGATTTCGCAAACTTAGTCGGCAACTACCAGCTTAACGATAGCAGTTTCACTATCATAGTCAATGATCGGTTGTCCAATCGGTTGGACAACTCAGCTAATATCAACACTAAAAACGCAAGCGAACTCAATACCGAAACAAGCCCAATTGAGAACAGCAATAATTGGGGTTTGCAAGGGGCGATAGCCCCTCCATGCGGAGGGTGGGATTTGAATCCGCGGACCCCCTTCGGGACGGGGTCTTAAGCCCCGCGCCTTACCACTCGGCAACCCCCGCTCATATGATAGACGGATTCATGCAAGAATAAATCGGAAGGCGGTGTCAAATAAGAAAAAAAATAAATAGCTAAGATACAAGATATGCGACCTTCACACAAGCGATTAGTAGACTATCAAATCTACAAAAGTCTTTTGAAGGAACAAGAAAGATATAGAGCTAAAATAATACTTTTTTGGACTTTTCTTGAGAAAACAAGCGACTTTATGTTCCTATTCGAGGAGACAAATCACAAATCTGTTAGAATTTACCACCATAAACTCAAGACAGTTCTAAAACAATAAAGAAAGGAAGGTTAATAGCAATAGATGAAACAAAGATAAAGCTTGAGAAAAGATTAATTTTCGTATGGGTTGCTATAGACAAGGAATGCTTGGCTATTTGAGCTTCTGAAGGAAGAAGTAGTTTTCATGCTTATGTTTTTGATTTTAATAATAAAAATAAGTTCAAATCAGGCAAAGACCCTCTCCTCAAGCTTCTGAAGTCTCTTGATGATATCCTCTATGATCTTTTCCTTGGCTTTAAGCTCGTTTATCACAACGGTGTTTTCCTCCACCTTATCGGTGAGCCTGTCTATTCTCGTCGATAGAGACATAACGGTATCGGCCAAATGGTCTATCCTTTCGTTGAGCTTGGTGTTCATATCGTCCAACCGTCTGCCCAGCCCGTCTATTCTCTTGTTGGTTTCATCGATCCTACGATGAACGACTACTATCTCATTTCTGATCTCCCTAATTCCAGATTCCAAGTTACCCAACGATCTTTCCAAGCTGTCCATTCTCTTTTCGATCGAATCCATCCGCTTGTTCATAGTCTCTATCGCAAACTTGAAGCCCTCTAGCTGCCCCCTAACCTCCGCCTTGAATTCATTGAATTCTTCCCTAATCGATCCCAAAATCAGATCTCGAACCTTCTCCGCTATCTGTTGAGCATCGGACATCAGCGATTACCTCCTAAGATAAATGCGGGGGGCGGGATTTGAACCCGCGGACCCCTTCGGGACGGGGTCTTAAGCCCCGCGCCTTTTCCTGGCTCGGCAACCCCCGCTCATATAAGGGAGGAATGTTACCGATAAATAAGTTTTCGGTCAATCTCCGAAGGTTATCACCGGAGCTGTAGCAATTCTCTTGGCTCCGAGTTCTCTCAGTTTTGGCTTGAGGAACTTCACCTTGGCTCTGTCCAGTATTATGTGAATAGCAACTCCTCCTTTTGCTAATTTTGAAACCGTAGGATCGAATCCCTCACTCGTTAGGAAGTCGATTATCGGCTGGATGTTCTCTTCATTGGGCACGTTGAAGAACAAGCTTACGAGGTTCTTTGATTCCAAAACCTCTCTCACATCCGTGACCAAGTTTTCCATGATCTTCCTCTTTTCTGGATTTCCGAACGATTCTTTATTCGCTATGAAAACCGAATAAACAGGATCCTTGACGACATCTATTATTCTGCAACCGTTCTCTCTCAGCGTAGTTCCCGACTCTGTAATCTCCAAGATGAGATCCGCTTCGGGCTCTGGCGGGAGTAGAGAAGCTTCCGTCTTTCCGATCGGATCAAACACTATCGCGTTCAGTCCAACCCTCTTGGCATATTCCTTTGCCAACTCCGGAAACTCTGAAGCGAAGAGAACGGGTTTATTGCCAACAACTTCTTTGAATTCTTCGATCGTTTTGACATTGGGATACATCTTTTCAGAAATTGCCACAACGAGCTTTGTGGGTCTGAAAGGCAATCTTTCCACAACGACAACGTTGCTCAGATCGTGTCTGAGCTTTGCGTTCTCCAATATGTCCTCTCCCGTAAATCCTCCGTCTCCCTTGCCCATTGAAACGTAGAAGGGCATGATCTGCGGTCGAACTTGCTTGAAAATTATGTTCGGATGATCCACGTCGATCAAATATCCCCTCTCGCTCTTTGCGAGCTTGTAACCGGCTTCAACCAAAGCGTTCCAGACCGGCTTCTCTAAGTGCCCGTCGGGAAAATAGATCTTGACTTTCAATCGGACACCTCCTAATAAGAGTATTTGAGCCTAAATCTACTTTTGACATCGTTTATGGCCTTTATGAGATCATCCTGAGTGATCTCCTTTCTTCCATCGAGTAGTGCCTTAAGAACAGCCTCCCTCACAACTAACTTAATTTCCGCTCCTGTGAATCCGTCTGTAAGGGATACGAGCTCATCGATGTTGAAATTTCCCGGAACTTTGGCGAGCGCTAGCTCGAAGATTCTCATCCTCAGCTTTTCCGAAGGCTCAGGGAATTCGACGATCTTGTCGAACCTCCTCCACACAGCTGGATCTAAAAGGCTCGGATGGTTCGTTGCGGCGATGAGTATTACTCCATCCTCAACGAGGTTTATCTCGTCTATCGACTTCAGCAGAGTGTTTACGGCTCTCTTCACCGCAGCATGTTCATCGCTCGTCCTCGTTTTCGCAACGTAGTCGAACTCGTCGATGAACAGGATGCATGGGCTGAGCATCTTTGCTATCTCAAATACCTTCTCAATGTTCTTCGAAGTCTCTCCTAAATACTGCGATGTGATCATCGATAGCTTAACCTCAACGAGCGGAAGACCGAGCTTCCTGCTCAGAGCTCTCGCAGTTGTGGTTTTTCCAGTTCCAGGAGGGCCGATGAAGAGCAGTTTACCAACATCGGTCAGTCCTATTCTCTTCAGAAATTCCCTCTCTTCCAAGGCTATTTCAATCTTTTTTATTTCCTCGACTTGCTCCTCGCTCAGAGCGACATCGCCCAGATCGACTCGGATGTCTTCTGGCGAATAAACTCTAACCAATCCGAGCATTTCAGCAGTTTCTGGATTCTTTTCGAGCTCTGCCAAAACGCTCCTTAACCACTCTCTGTCGCTATATTTCGGCTGATTGAATCTCTTTGCATCATCATATGAAACATTCAGAGAATCGTAATTCTGATAGTAGAATGCTAAGACTGGATTTCTCTTTATGATCTCAAGCCCTCTTTGAGCGAACCACTTTATGGCGATGTCGAACGATGTGAGCTTGATTTGCTTCGTGAAGGTGTTATAATCGACAAATGGGATGGACTTAATTACGTTTTCTATCCTCCTTCCAACGTATTTTACCGCAGTATCGTATTTCACCACTACAGGCCTATTTATTCCACCTTTATTATATAAAAGCTTTCTAATTTCTTTGGGTATGTCGTCTTCCGTTAGTTCGCTATATCTGTTGTATATTTCCGCCGTCAGCAGTAGTTCTACAAGTTTAAGCTCCTCCATGTAACCAAACCAATCTGAGACTCTTCTTTTAAATCTTTTGCTAAATTTTGGCTGGAGAGGCTACGTAAGCTTCAGCATCATCTTCGATCTCTACTTCGTATTCCCTCGTTATCGCTGGAATTAGGACAGATTTGCCTCTCTTTACTTCCACAACATCCGAGTTACTTCTAAGCACGACTCTTCCGTTTATACACAGCAGAATTTGGAAGGAATCATTTGAAACCTTTCCATCAGCAACTATTTCGTCGATTCTGAAGAACTCTGTCCCTATCAATCTCATAAGACCGTTCAATCTCTTTGATCTTTGTCTGAGCTCTTCGATATTGGTCTTGCGGAAATTGAGAACTTTAAAGGCTTTATCCAAATGAAGTTCTCTTCCCCTTCCGTAGTCGTAGATTCGGTAAGTTATGTTTGAGTTCGTGGAAACCTCCAAAACTCTAACACCCTTCCCCAAAGCGTGGATAGTTCCGGCTGGAATGTAAAAAGCGTCACCCTTCTTAACCTCAATAGCATTCAGATAGCTCAGAACATTTTCATTCCTCTCTATCGCTTTTCTAAACTCATCAGGGCTAATGTCCTCCTTAAAGCCCAGATATATCTTCGCCCCTTCATCGGCATCGAGCACGACCCATGCTTCAGGCTTTCCGTGGTCGTTCTCACCAAGTTCTTTAGCTTGTCTTTCGGAAGGATGAACCTGAACGCTCAGATCCTCATTTGCATCTATTATCTTGACGAGAATTGGAAACTCTTTGAATCCATCTATAACATCTTTTCCATACCTCTCTATGAGTTCGAGCATGTCGATGATGCCATCCACCGCAACTTTTGAAGGTCTTGAAGGATGGGCAGAAAATTCCCAAGATTCTCCGATTCTCTCAGCCTTGATACCCTTTAACCTTGCTATGAAATCGCCACCCCAAGGCTTCTCGACCAAATTCTCTTCAGCCTGAAATATGAACTTCGGAAGCATGAATGTTGTTTTAGCTTTAAAACTATTTAAACGGTGTGCAAGTGTCAGTCCTTAATCCTCGACCTACCCGGGGGGAGAAACCTCATGATCTCATCCGGCGTTGCTATGCTCCTGACCAGATGTCTCTCATCATCTTTCGCCATCTTGACGAGCCTCGACGCAATCTCCACGGAGAGCTCATTTGGATCTCTATCGCCGATCTCGATCTCGACGTAATAATCGCAGTGCTTCTTGATTGCGGACGTTGGCCCACCCATAACCCTCAGATTCTTCAGATCAACTCCTATAGCGCATCTCAACTCCACAGTCAAGTAATTTCTCTTTCCGACGATGTAGAAAGAGCCTTTCGGCAAATACTCCCCAGCCTTAGCAGATTTTTTAACCTGCTCCGGCAGAACGTAGTAAACTTCTCCGCTGTGCATCCCCTCCTTCCAGAGAGACGAGTAGATTGCGGCGAATTGAGCCGTTTCGAGCAAGCTCGTTTCTGGAGCCTCTTGCCCCTTCTTGAGCACCACCGCTGGAGCTCCCGGTGTCTGGGTGTGGAAGAACAGATCCCTATCTTCCATGTATTTAGAGACGATTTCCTCGTTCATCTGGGCGTTTCTTCCGCCTATAGCCAAGAAACCGTCGCTCGTTATGAACCATCTAAACCTTTCAAACCATTCCCTTTTTCTGACGATCCTAACGCTCGTAACGAACTTCTTCGCCTCAAGCACCTCTACCTTCTTCATCTCTTCCTTCGTCTTCTCTATGGCCTTGAGCAATCCTTCGAGTTTCTCTTTCGCTCTCTTGGCCTTCTCGTAGTATTGATCCGCGATCTCGTGAATGCTCTTGTTCAAATCGAGTTCTACAACATAGCCGTCGAGTTCTATCACAACACTTTCGGGCTTGACATCCTTTACGATCTTTATCTGCTTCGCTCTCCTTTTTATCTCATCGAACGGTAATCTTTCCTTAGCCTGCTTGAACGCATTGAGTATCTGCTCGACCACTGAATACTTCTCGTAAATTAGATCTCCTATTCGCCTGAATTTTTCCATCTCCTTCTCAAGCTTCTCCTTAGTTTGAAGCTGAATTTCAAGTCTCGTCCTCAACTTCTTTAGCTCCTCGCTTTCCTCTCTCTCAGCCTTCTCCGCTTCTTTAACTATAAGCTTCGAGTAAAACTCATCGAGTGCCTCGTTAAAGCTTTTGAACCATCTCTTCTCATAACTCTCGTATATCTTGAGCTCTATCGGAAGGACGTCCACAAACTCTCCATCCTTTACGACGATGTGTGGTTTAAAATCTCCTTTGGCTACGGGGTCGAAGATATCTTTGACAGCATTCACAATCAAGCGAATCTCGTCATCGCTCAGTTCGTTGCTCATCTTTTTCTTGTCTATTCCAGCTCTTAGACATGTTTCCTCTGCGAAAAGTCCGCCGAGACCACATTTGGTTGCCAATACCTTGACTATCTCTCTGCTTTCGTTTCTGCAAATCTCCGATAGAACTCGCTCATCCAAGTCGAAGGGTGTGAGTCGGGGTTCTGGAAATGAATACGTTTCACCGGGCTTGATTTTACCTAAGAGGGGCATGATGACCCTAAAGTTTTCATCCGTTAGGATCACGTTCCCCTTTGAGAAGAGCTCGGCTATGATGTATTTTTTGCCATCTCTTCTCTCAATTTCGAGCTTGATCACTCTATCGAAGTCGTGTTGTTCTATGGCCTTAATCTTACCCCCTTCCAAGTGTTTCCTCAAGAGCATCGCAAAACTTGAGGGGAACTTTGGACTCTCCTTTGGAAACTTCGTTAGATGAATTCTCCTTCCAGCTTCTACGATTAGATCCTTTCTTCCGTTAGCGTAAAGCTTGATTCGGATCTCATTTGGAGGATAATGATAGATCTTCTCCACCTTACCACCAACGATCTCATCTTCGAGTTCTCTCACGCAGGCTTTGATGTCTACACTGCTCATCGATTTCATGCTTCGAGCACTAACTTGTGGATTTATGAAGTTTTGACTCAGCAACATTATATATCGCCCGGTGTTATCTATCCATGAATGGTCATCGTCGCCACGACATCGTTCACCAAAGCCTGCGAGGAGATCGCGGAAATTATAATCAAACGAAATCCGAAGTCAAAGGAAGAGATAGCGAAGATAAAGAAGAAGGTTAGCCGGAAGTATCGTCTGCCGAAGTTGCCAAGCGATGCGGATATACTCAAAGCTTGGAAGGGAAAGGAGGGCTATGAGCGACTACGCTCACTCTTGAGGCTCAAGCCTGTCAGAACGATCTCTGGCGTTGCTGTTGTCAGCGTAATGACGTCTCCAGCCCCTTGTCCTCACGGCAAATGTCTCATGTGTCCCGGTGGTGTTGAGAAAGGGACTCCACAGAGCTACATAGGACTTGAGCCTGCTGCTCAGAGAGGTGCTCAGCACGGCTACAATCCCTTTAAGCAAGTTTTGGCAAGGCTGACAGAGCTTTCTGAGATAGGACACGATGTCGATAAGGTTGAGATAATAGTGATGGGTGGAACATTTCCGGCGAGGGAGAAGAGTTACAAGGAATGGTTCATGCTCGGAATCTTCAACGCCCTAAACGTTTTTGGAAGGAAGAGAGCGAAGCTTGAGAGCGATTTGGAGAGAGCCAAGAGGAAGAATGAAAGAGCTAAAGCAAGATGCATTGGGATAACGTTCGAAACCCGTCCCGATTATGCGAAGGAGGAGCACATTATAGAAATGCTTCGATTCGGAGGGACTAAGGTGGAGCTTGGAGTTCAGAGCATTTATGACGATGTGCTTGAGAGAATAAGACGAGGACACAGCGTTGAGGATGTAGTCGAAGCCACTCAACTGTTGAAGGATTCGGGGTTCAAGGTTGGTTATCACGTGATGCCCGGACTTCCCGGCTCAGACTTCAACAGAGACCTAAAGATGTTCAAGATAATATTCGAGGACGAGAGGTTTAAGCCCGACTATCTGAAGATCTACCCTACACTTGTTGTGGAGGGGACGGAGCTCTATGAAATGTTCAAGAGAGGTGAATACAGGCCCTACATGACTGAAGAAGTTGTGGAGTTGATAGCGAAAGCAAAGAAGTTCTTCCCAGAGTGGGTGAGGGTTCAGAGGATTCAGAGGGATATTCCCGTTGGGAAGGCCATAGGGCTCGACAAGGGCAACATAAGACAGCTGATCCATGAAAGGATGATGGAGCTGGGCTATGAGTGTAGGTGTATAAGGTGCAGGGAGGTCGGGCACAGACTGAGAAGGCTTGGAGTTAAGATCACGGAAGATGTCGTGAAAGATGCGGAGCTCGTGATAAGAGAGTATAGAGCTTCTAGGGGGAAGGAGTTCTTCATATCGTTCGAACTCCCGGACTATGACGCTCTCATAGGGTTCATAAGGCTCAGATTTCCGCACAACCCTTTCATCCCAGCGCTCGAAGGTTGTGCGATAATAAGAGAACTCCACGTTTATGGCAAAGCTGTTCCGTTGAGCAGGAAGGAGCCCGAAGCCTTCCAGCACAGGGGGTTTGGCGAGAGGTTGCTCAAAACTGCTGAGGAGATTGCAAAGGAAGAGTTTGACAGGATCGCTGTGATAAGCGGTGTTGGCGTTAGGGAATACTATCGCAGGTTCGGTTATCGGAAGAAGTTTGAGTATATGGTGAAGAGAATCTGAAAAATCGAAATCTTCTTAACCAAAAATCATATATATTTTTTGTGACCATTATCATAATAATGGTGTATGAGTATCATGAAGCCTTCAGACCCGAGACCGTCTTTAACTACGTCAGGTTAGAAGATGTTTTGTCGAACTTTGAAGGGTATAGAGTTCGATTCGTTTACGATAATTCTCTCGTTAAGGATCTCATAGTTCTTCAGCACATCGTTCCGCACTTCGTCGATAGGCTCCCGACATACATAGTTCTATACTCCGAAGCCCTCTACTACAAGTTCGTTAAGAGGGTTTCGTGCCTCGTTGAAGCTAAGCCGGAACTGAGCGATGCGATCGACAAGTTGAAGATTATTAAGATCGGTAAAAATGAGGAGGCGCACTTCGGTGAACTCGCTTGGTTCATAGAGCAGGGTGATTTGGAGGAAGAGTTTGAGTCCCTTCTAATGTTTTTGGGGAAGATGGAGGAGAGATCCGCACTGATACTTTACGGGAGCATTGAATACTATTTGACGGGTATAGGTAGCGGAGTTTTCAAGAAGCTCGTGGATCTTTTCAGCACCTTTTCCGAGGAGATGACAATATTCGGTTTTAGGCACCGCTCGGGAATGAGCGCTCCGGAAGTAATTCTCATAAGCGAGCTCTACGATATCGTTGTTAACGTTTGGAAGGACAATCAATCGTTCGACAACACCACGTTCTGCTTCACGATCGAATGCCAGTGTAGGGGCGGTGTGAAACACGGAAAACTGAAGATCGAAAACGGTTTGCTGAAGTCTATTATTTAGGGTGTTCAAAACAAAACGGTTATATCTGGGATCAGCTCAAAATCGCTATATGAACTTGAGAGACACCTATGTTCGATTTGAAGATATAATGGATGAACTTGTAAGCTTAAGAACGAGGATATTATATGAGTCTCCCGTTGTAAAAGATCTAATCATTTTTCAGTATATACTCCCATACTTCTCTAAGAAAAAGGATGTCTATGTCGTTCTTTACTCTGAAGGATACTACTACAAGTTCAAACGGAGAGCGAACTATCTGATGTTTAAAGATCCTGAGATGGCGAAGATACTCGATCGAATAAAGGTTATCAAGATAGGACTCAACGATAACTGTGAATTTGGAGATCTCTTCGGCTTTATAAAGCAAGGAGATGCTGGGAGGGAATTTGAGGGTCTTAAGGATTTCATACCTAAGCTAAAGTCCGATAGCGTTTTGATTTTGGATTGCGACTTTATGTATCTGATTGCCGGGCTATCTGATGGAGATGCTTTGAAGAGGTTGATTGACCTATACAGTCTAATACCCGAAGGGTTAACACTCTTTGGATTCAAAAATCTTAACGCTCAGAATAGGGATATAATAATAACAGACCTCTACGATGTTCTCATAACAATTCAGAGAGATGAAAGCACTCTTGACAACGCAACTTTCAGGTTCGACATCGAATGCCAGCTTAGTGATATTTGCCAAAAGTTTGGAAGGTTTAGGGTTGAGAGTGGTGGAAGACTGGTATCTCTGCAGTAATTTTTTGCCGTCATTTAAGGGATCTTTTTTATAGGAAAGTTGCTTGCAAAACCTCGCTTTTCAAAGCGGGGATACACAAGGGGGTGGTGATCGTTTAAATACTTCGAATCTCTACTAAAAATTGGAAAGTTTCCGATGATGTCCCCTTGAGGGGAAAGAGTTGAGCGGTGTTTAGCCCATCGGATAACGAGTCCGATGGGATGGGGCTGTCGTGAGCCTGCCCTTAACTCCCGTATGATGCCTCACCGAGAAGGCAGGTGGAACGGGAGAAACTCCGCTTTAAGCGGGGTAGCTCACACACGGTTTGATTAGCCAAGTTGATGCTATCGATAGCTATCCCTTCATCAGCCCTCATAAATGAGAACGATCCTAAAATAAAGACCTAATTAGTATTATGTAAGGATACTATCCGAATTTTTACACGTTCTGTTAGGCATCTATCCTTTTCAGAGAATCTCATAGGTCGAAATCGTTTTACACTTTAACTCAATACAGTTTTTGTGGAGCTTAAATTCATCGATAAGAATGTAGTAGTTATTGAGAACAAAGTAATCAACGCTTTAGACGAGTTCGTGTTGAATTTTGTATCTATCCTTGAGAAGTTCACGGATTACGTAATCGTAAGTGGTTATACCGCTATTTTATTTGGCAGATCACGCGGAACTGAAGACATAGACACTATAGATGGATACGTTTTATCTTAAGCTTAAGCAAAGCAGATATTACGTCATAAACCCCGGAGATGCAAACGACTTATACGAGATGCTTGAGGAGGACTTGAGAATTCGTATTGCGATTGAAGATACAATTATACCGAACATCGAACTGAAGTTCCTCAAAGACGACTTTGAAAGGTTCGCCATAGATAACAGGCTAACGGTTGTCTTGGGGGATAGACGGCTACATATCTCGCCGATAGAACTCCAAATTCCGTATAAGCTTTATTTGGGTAGCGATAAGGATGTAGAAGACGCAGTTTACCTTTGGGAAATCTTTAAGGATAAGATCGATCTAAAGCTTATGAAGAAGTTCATGGATGCGTTGGGCGTTAGCGGTGAGGAGTATGGAATTAAAGTTTAACAGAAAGAGAAATTTAGAGGAAAGATTAGAGTTTGTCAGACTTTACGCTCGATGGGTTAAAAGTGTAAGCAATGAGATTTGGAGCAAACAACAAGCTGAATTTATCAACAGTTTGATGCAAAATACCAAGAACTTTAAACTTTCACCAGAGGACTATCTTAGGATGAAGGAATCGGTGCGTAGAATTAAAATAAGCTTACAATAAAAAATTTGCAATAAATTTATAAATTCTTGGTAGAGACTGTCAAGACAAAAGATTAAAATAGAATTGATTAATATTATCTATGCAAGGTTTTATTAATGAATTAATTGAGAGAGCAAAGAGGTCTAAGGTATTTAAGAGGAACAAGAAAAGTTT
>Ga0256842_1000600_pt1 | contig 31589 bp, 36 predicted proteins | sample 4559240metaG_FD_185973 | JGI IMG/M metagenome (GOLD analysis project Ga0256842, IMG submission 185973) | Hydrothermal vent microbial communities from Guaymas Basin, Mexico - 4559-240 | ecosystem: Environmental > Aquatic > Marine > Hydrothermal vents | place: Mexico: Guaymas Basin | collected... | reverse complement strand
CCCCCTTGAGTACCCAGTACCATCGCTTACCGAGACGGATCCTCTTAGCACCGAGCTCCTCGAGCTTCTTCCTTAACCTGAGCAGGAGGTTCTTGAAGAAATCGTTTCTATCGAATAGAATGACTGCATCCTCGACGAGGTCTAGGTAGAGCGGCGATACTTTGACAGCTTCTTCGGGTGTCTTTAGTATGGGTGAGAAATCCACGTAGTACCCTTCCTCCTCTAACCTCCTCAGCGTAGGTTCGAGCAATTCCTCAACCTCCATAAATAGATCCTGCCTCCTAAACCTACTCCTAGGCAAGTTCCTAACAACGAATCGCTATCACGCCTAGCCTCACCCCTAGCTACCGAACTAAAGAGAACCACCGATACAAGATCCTCTCCGAAGTACTTGAGCAAAGCTTCTACGAGTTCGTGGAGTAGAGAACGGTAGGGTTCGGGAATCTCTGAAACGCTTCTCATACGCTTCGACCACTACCATTGCTAACGCTAGCGTAGGGTTTCCTCACCCACCATTCCGTGACGTAGATACAGCTATACGTAGCTATAAATCGAGCGATGCGAGCTAAAGCACGAGGCCTAGGGCTTGGGATGGAGACCTTGGATCTCCTAGGCTACGCAGATTCTACACCGAGAATTCTAGCGAACAACATGCTTAGAATCGTGGATACAGCATCCTCACCACGTATACGCCACCAAGGCTCTAGACCTACAACGGTGAGCTACGTATAGGTGTAGCGGGCGTAGTCCTTGTCTACGACCGTCCTATCCATCCGGATTCGTAGAGAGCTTAAGGAGGAAGCTGAGGAGCTAGGTATCGATATTCGGACCATCGTTGAGAAAGCGTTGGAGGAAGAGATTCGTAGAGCTAAGTTCGCTAGGTTCAGGAAGTTGCTCGAGGAAGCACTGAGCTCCACGGATATCACCGTAGATGAATGGGTGCGAACGGTCGAGGAAGGTAGTTCGAGAGGTAGCTTCAGAGATGGGTGCCGAGTACCTTCTCGATGCTTCGGCTCCGTACCCGTTGGTACTACGGTTAAGGGAAGAGTTCCTCGAGTACGTTGATAGGTTCGCCGTACTGGATCTAACGCTGCATGAGGTAGGGGAACGCTATCTGGAAAGAGTTTAGGAGAAGTAGGGTTAGGAACCTCGAAGCCGTAGCCAAGCTCTTCGAAGAGATCCTTAGTCGCGTAATCGTGGTGAGGACCCCCGATCAAGCTAAGCGAAGTTCCTGAACTTGCCGTTGGGAGAACCTCGCTTTCCACGATGCGTCGTACCTATACGTAGCACACACCAACAACATGAAGCTGGTTACCGAGGATAGCGATCTACGATAGCGATCTACTGAGGTTCCCCGAAGCCATGAACGTAGACGAACTGTTGCGAGAGCTACGTACATCGAGAAGCTAGCTATCGCTGTAAGTGCTGAGAGAGTCCTCGAGCTTAGCAATGAAGCCGAGGCGATCAAGAGGATGGTTGTAGAAGGAGAGGATCATGGAAGAGATCTGTATGGGTATCGACGTACTTTACGAGCTTGAGACCGTACGATATCTATGCATCCAGAAATCGGAGGTTTCTCAATGCTTCGATAGTTGTTCCTAAGCGATGCAACTCTTCGAGTCTACACCTATCGATCCTATTCTCGTAGGCTAGCTGAAGGATGGTATCTACAACGAGGTACTTCGGTACGTATCCTAGGAATGCCCTACGCAATGGCTCTAGCTCGTTCGCGAATCCATCGAGGGTCTGGACCATGGCTAGGTACTCGCTACGGTTCCTAGGTACGTAGATCTCTAGACCAAGGTTCCTAGCACCCGTCGTAGCGAGATCGTCTATCAACGGTGCTTTGCTGGGATTCAACGCGAATAGTAGCTCGGTTGCTATCGCTGGTGGTATTCCTAGCGATACCAGCTCATCGAAGGCGTTGGCAACGTCTTGCAGTTCGAGCGATTCCTTGGCTAAGCTAGCTAGAATCGATACCAACTCCATCAGCTTACCACCTAGCTTAACCTCAAGATCTTCGATGTGGCTAGCTTCAGCGGATCTCAACCGAGATAGCAAACCTATGAACGTAGTCGTGGATGATTCGAGGATGAGCTCCGCGATAACGCTACGAATCTCTACGAATCTAGGAATCGTTCTACGAATCAACGTATCTATCAACTCAGCAAACACGTAGCCTACGCTCGTCATCGAAACCCTTCTCCATCCATGCGAGCTCCGTTGATAAGCGCATCGAGAAACGTATGTTGTGTTATCAGCGAAAAAGCGTGGTACGGTTCCTCGATCTATCTACGCATGAATCTTCTGAGTATCTGTGCGAACGGTGGTAGGATCCTTGTCTGTATGTATATGGTTGCAGGTCCCTCTACCTCGACCACGATACCTTCGCCTCCGAAGAGGAAGGATTTCCATCCTCCGAACTTGGTTACCCTCCACTTCGTTGTAGCCGGCATTGCTACGAAGTGGAAGTTGTCTATCACAGCCTTTTCCCCGGGTCCAAGCTCTATCCTATCCAGTGCTCCGTAGCTCGATACCCACACCACTCCCCTACCCCTAACCTTCAACCACATCAACTCTCCTTCGGCGAGCAATCCTCGTAGACCTCTCCACGCAACGCTTAGATCGATATCTCCGTAGTGTGCTAGGTAGCTATAGTCCTGCACAACCCACTCATCTCCTTCGAGATGGATAGCCTCGATATCGCCCGGAACGCTGGGTGCAAACCATAGCTCTGCTCTACTCCTAGCGATGTAGGTGTTGAGGAACAGTGTTTCGGATGCTGCAGCCGTTCTAAGAATTGCTTTGAGTAGCCCTCCACCCGTATGCGTCTCGATCTCTACGTCGCCCCTCATCGCCACCATGGCACCGCTCTCAGCAGTAACGCTCTCACCGGGTTCGAGCAATACCTTCAGCAGGGAGTAGGATGGTCGGTGCTCTACGACCCACTTCACCTAAGGAATCACCCACGCTCTTCGCTAGGTATGTACGCGATCGCCTCGATCTCCAGATCCACGTCCTTGGGAAGGTTGGAGACCTCGACAACGACGCGAGCAGGAGGATCCTTGGGGAAGTACTGGGAGTAGATCTCGTTGAACTCACCGAACTTGGATACATCGCGTAGGTAGACCGTGACCTTCACAACGTTCTCCAGCGAACCACCAGCAGCCTCTACGATAGCCTTGATGTTCTCCAGAACTCTCTTCACGGCTTCGCGGAAATCCTTGATAACCTCCCCCGTAGCAGGGTCGATGGGTATCTGACCCGATACGAAGAGCCACGGACCTACCTTCACACCCTGGCTGTAGGGACCTATGGGTTTGGGTGCTCGATCCGTGTAGACGATGCGCTTAGACATGTGGAGCTACCTCTTGCTACGAATCTTCTTCGGCTTGGTGGGTCTCCTATCGACGCCGAGCTCCTCCGGCTCGGGTTCGGTCATACCCTTGGCTTCCTCAGCCATCTCCTCAACAACGTCGTTGACCTCGATCAACCCACGTTCGCGTGCGTAGGTTAGGAGGAGCTGATAGTCGAGATCCTTGAGGGATACGGGTACGGAAGGATCGTAGCCACGACTCTTCAACCACTCGAGAAGATCTTCAACCATGTTGTTAGCCTTGATCATCTCGACGAGTTCCTCCTTAGAAGGTAGAGAAGGTGAGGACACGATCTCACGCTCGTAGTACTAAGGTTCTCTGCAAGAGAAATAAGCTTTCGTTTCTAGAAACGAAACAAAACGCGTGTATCGAGACCTAGAACCGCGTTACCGCTTCGAGCTACGCTGAATAGGGCGACAACGATCTCTAGAAGAACGGGTTCGAATCGTTGGCTAGAAGCATCGAGGAGCTGATATCCAGCGTCAAGAGCTATCGAACTCCTCTAGGGAAGTTCGTTGATAGAGAGCACGAGGTAGCGAAGATACTCGGAGAGATCGGGTTCGGGCTAAGCATCGTTGTTGGTCCCCTCGGATGTGGGAAGACAACGCTTGCGGATGCAATCACTAGAGCTCTAGCCGAAGACGATGAGCGTACCGCGATCTACGTAGCTCATCGAGAGGAGGCTGGTACCGCTAAAAGCATTGTGATGGCTCCGAGGTTCTCAAGCAAGGAGCTGAAGGATATCTTCGCCGAGCTCGTAGACGTGGTATCGGGCTACGTAGCAGAGCTTCGAGGAATCGTTACGCTCATCGACGTTCTTCTAAGGATATGTAGGAGGGTAGGGACGAGCGTTGGAGAGATCCTTGTATTCGTCGACGAGTTTAGGAGCCGAGCCGAGGAAGCTAGGCAGGGGTTGGAGATCGATGCGAACTACGTAGCTCGAATGCTCGTCGAAGGGATGAGGATCAAGGTTCTGTACCTAACGAGCGATGCTACGGCAACGAAGCTCCAGCTAGAGATGGGATCCAAGGCTAGGTGGTACATAGTTTGGAATCTACCGAGGGAAGCCTTCGAAGAGCTCTACAACGTGGTTAGACCTCGGATAGACTTCGAGATCGTTTGGAGGTTGGTTGGTGGTAACCCGAGGGAGTTGAAAGCGTTGGTTGAAGACCATGGGCACGACGTCGAGAGCTACGTTGGTGAGAAGATAGCGATGGTGCGGAACGTCATCGAGGAATTCGTTAGAGAGGAAAAGGTTTCGCTTAGAGAAGCGATGGACGAGATCAAGATCTTGGTGGAGGATATCGATGTAGCTGGATACCATCGAATATGGAGCTACGTACTGGAGAAGAACATTGTTATCGATATCGATGAAAGGTTTAGGAAGCTCTCATCGATACCTAGAGAGCCGTGGATAGGGAAGGAGAACGCTTTCCAGATCCCTATCTACTACTGGATCTTCAAAACGATCGCTAGGTACGGAGAAGCGACCCCGAAGAGGATCCTCGAAGAGATTGGAAAGGCTTAGGCATGGCGATGTTCGTAGGGTTCGGAGAGCTACGGTTGTAGCTCAACTCGCCTGATCTTCGTTTCGATGACGTAGTTCGACACCTTGGCTTCAGCGCTACGGTTCTCGGCTCTGATCCTCATAATGGCTAGATGTACGTGTTCTCGGTACGAGAACAACGCGATTCCAGCGATATCTATGAACGTAGTCGTTGAGTTCTTGAAGAGAATCATCGATACGTTGCTACCCTTGAAAGGTACGTCGATAACGATCTCGAAGGTGTAGAGAGGAATCGTTGTTTCTCCGATCCTCGTAACGGAGCTGTTTAGGTACTTCACCGCGATGTGGTTAGGTAGATTCTTGAGCATCTCGACGAACTTCCTAGCGTCGTCGTTCAGCAGGAACTTCCTCTCGTTACCGATGCTTACCGAGATAGCATCGTTATTCAGATCCACGATCACGACGATGCGTACACCGCTTTGAACGAGCTCTATACGCTTCACGATCTCGTTGCTCGAGTACTCTACGTACATGCTGTAGCCTACGCTCCTGTTCGTGACCAGCATCCTGAACAACGAATGTATTTCTACGCGCGCAACCCTACCATCATCGAAGAGCTCTCTCCACGTAGTATCCACAGCAAATCGCTGTAGAGCAACGCTTCTCCGAACCATCGCCTCGCTACCTTCGGCAAAGATGGTTACGGATTCCATGCGTGGTTCGCCTCGACGAACAACGAACTTCGTTTCGTTATCTCTCCCCACGTTCTTCAGCGAAGGAGTTGCATAGACGTAGGTGAGCGAAACGTTCGTATAGATCCAGCCACTACCCATCACGATAAGCATGGGTTGGAGAAGCATTGTTATCGAAGCCGTTGTACTGCCTTCGACGTGCTTCGAGAGCCTTAGACTAACGTACCTCATCACGAGGTGCGTACTCAGCAACTTTACGAGGTTTTCACCAAGACGTTTCTCGAGTACGTATCCACGAAACGATTCGTAGGATCTCTGCGTAGCGAAGCCGTGGATGGACGTAGCGAGGATTAGCGTAGCGATCAGCGCTAAGCAGATTCTTTTCGCGGTACGCACCGAATACCCACCGAATCGAATCCGGCAGACGTGGAATGACGTTGTGTAGATACGTTTAATGCATGGAAAAAGAGTTGGGTGTTACTCGACGAGAGGACCGATCACTTCCTTGCCAACGAGCTTGTTTACGCGCTCTACTTCGCGATCGATGAACCTCTGAATCTCTTCGATGTCTTGATCCGTTAGGTGTCTGAACCTGCCCTGGATCCTTAGGTAGTGCTTCACGTGCTTCCTCTTGGGTACGGGTACCGTAACCCTGAACTCTCCGTGGTCTAGCTCCCAGTTGATCCACATAGCGGTCTCGGTAGCTAGCCTAGCTACCGTGATCGATAGCTTTGGATCGAACCTCCAACCCGTTGGGCATGGCTGGATCACGTGGATGAATGCTGGTCCATCCTCTACCTCTAGAGCTCTCCTGAACTTGTTGACCATGTCTAGGTAGTATGCTGGGTTCGCCGTAGCTACGTACGGAATCCTGTGAGCAGCAACGATATCGGCTATCGGCTTCTTGGGCTGGTGCTTACCTCTCCAAACCCTTCCAGCGGGGGTCGTGGTCGTCCATGCGAAGAGCGGTGTTCCACCGCTTCTCTGGATACCCGTATTCATGTAGGCTTCGTTGTCGTACAGTACGTACACGACTCTGTGTCCACGCTCAAGCATACCGCTGAGAGCTTGGAACCCGATGTCGTAGGTACCACCGTCTCCAGCCAACGCTATGATGTTGATCTTCTTGTTGGGGTCGATCAATCCCTTCCTTTTCAGGACCTTGATGGCTGCCTCGACACCGCTAGCTACGCTAGCAGCGTTCTCGAAGGCTACGTGTATCCATGGAATCCTCCACGCCGTGTAGGGGTAGGCGGTGGTCGCGACCTCTACGCAGCCCGTAGCATTCACCACTATGGTGTTGGGGCCCGCTACCTTGAGCAACGCGCGTACGATGGTTCCAGCCGCACATCCAGCACAGAGACTGTGTCCTGGAGCGAAGTATTCTTCCCTAGGTAGCTCAGCTATGGATTTGTAGTACCTCTCAACCATAGGTCACACCCCTTACGCCCCAGTAAATCGTTTCGTTCGGAACCCTCTTCTCCTCCAAGAACTTGAGGCCCAGCTTCACCAACTCAACGAAGTCCTGCTCCGTCACCGTTCTCTGACCGATGCCTACGGCAACGCTCATCACCTCGGGTTTCTCGGACTCTCTGTAGAGCACGGACATGATCTCCATGGCTACGGGACCCGCGATCCTAGCACCGTAGCTGATCGCTCTGTCAGCAACTATGAGTAGCTTGAGGTGCTTCACGGCATCGACGATCTCTCTGTATGGGAAGGGTCTGAAGAGCCTCAACCTAATCCCACCAACCTTCAGACCGCTACTCCTCATCGCATCGATGGCTTCCCTAAGCGTTCCGAAGATACCTCCGTAGGTAAGCACCGCTACATCGGCATCCTCGAGCTTGTAGGTCTCGATAACTCCGTAGCTCCTACCGAACCTCTTACCGAACTCTGCATCAACCTCCTTAACAACGTCGTAGGCACGCTTCATCGCTTCCACTTGCTGGTACTTAATCTCGTAGTACCACTCTGGTCTAGCGATCGGACCCATGGTCACGGGTTTCTCGGGGTCTAGAACGATCCTAGACTTCGGGTTCTTGGGTACGAACTCCCTTATCGGAGTCGGATCCTCAGCTACGTACACCGGTTCGTAGGTATGACTCATCAAGTAACCGTCGTAGGCAACCATCACGGGTAGCAGAACCCTTGGATCCTCAGCGATCTTGAATGCTTGAATCACGGTGTCGTAGACTTCCTGAGCGCTGGACGCTATGAGGGTGATCCACGAGGTATCCCTCGTATTCATCACGTCGCCGTAGTCGCACCAGATGCTTATCGGTGCCGAGAGTGCTCGCGCCGCGATGGTCATGACTACGGGTAGCCTCAGCCCCGACGCGATGTGTAGGATCTCGTGCATCAACTCCAATCCTTGCGAAGCCGTTGCAGTGAACACACGTGCACCAACAGCAGCCGCACCAACCACGGCGCTGAGGGCAGAGTGCTCGCTCTCTACGTGGATCATCTCGGCATCCAGCTCGCCGTTGGCTATGAACTCCGAGATCTTCTCTACGACGGTGGTCTGCGGAGTGATTGGGTACGCTGCAACTACATCGACGTCGCAGTCCTTCACCGCGTACGCAACTGCATAGTTAGAGTTGAGTGGGAGTCTCTTCCACTTCACCTCCGTCATCGCTACTTCACCTCCTCAACCATCTGAATAGCTTTCACGGGACACTCCTGAGCACATATACCGCAACCCTTGCAGTGGTAGTAATCGATCTCGACGCTGAACTTGTACTCCCTTCCGCTAGCCGTCTTGTAGGGCTGGTCAACGATGATGATCGCGCCATCGGGGCAGTAAGCCCAGCAGAGTAGGCATCGAACGCACTTCTCCTTATCGATGATCGGTCTGAACGCTCTCCATTCACCGGTAGGTATCTTCACGGTGTTGCCGGGCTCCAGTATGGTTCCAGCTATCGGGATCTCGAAGTACTTCGGAAGCTCTTCACCCATAGACATCACCAAACAACGGATTCGTAAGCCTTCCTCACCGCCTGAATGTTTGCCTCGGCTATCCTACCGCTGAAGTTCTCGGAGATAGCTTTCTCCACCGACTCGAGCTTGACGATGGGCAGAACCTTCACCAGAGCGCCGACCATAGCCGTGTTGACTATGGGTGCTCCAAGGGTTTGGAGAGCGATCGAGGTTGCGTCCACCGTAGCCACCTTGATATCGTCCCTACCAACCATCTTCTTCACCTCGTCAACGCTCTTCTTCGTGTTGATCAGCAGCAATCCACCGCTCTTCAAACCCTTCATGTATATGTCCTTCGATAGAGTTGGGTCGAGAACCACCACTACGTCGGGCTTGGTTATGGGTGCACGGGTGTAAATAGGTTCGTCCGAAACCCTGCTGTAGGCACACACAGGTGCTCCACGACGTTCGGCACCGAACTCTGGGTATGCCTGTGCGTACTTGCCTTCGAAGATAGCTGCCTGCGCAACGATTATCGCGGCCGTAACGGCTCCTTGACCACCCCTTCCATGCCAACGAATCTCGGTACGAGGCAAAGCGACCGACCTCGAAGGCTCGTAGCGATGTGTAGAGAAATAAGCGTTTCGCTTTGAGTCCGGCTAGGGGTCTCGAATGGTTTCACCGAACGGGGTCGCTATCGAGGTGTTGAAGGGTATCTGGATCGTGTTGCCCGCCTACGTAGCTAACGCTGCGCCCCTCGTCTTCGCAAGGATCTACCCTTTCAAGAGGCACCCCATCGATATGGGTAGGAAGCTGGGTAGGGAGAGGATTCTGGGAGATAGCAAGAGTATCGAGGGATTCGTTGTCGGTGTTGCGATGGGTACCCTAGTGGGATGGATACAGGAAGTGCTTGGATTCGGCTCGACCCTGAGAGGGTTCTGCATGGGTCTCGGAGCCATGGTGGGGGACTGCGTCGGTGCCTTCATCAAGCGTAGGCTCGGCATAGCGCCCGGTGCACCAGCACCCGTACTCGATCAACTCACCTTCCTTCTCTTCGCACTCCTCTTCACCGCGATCCTAGGTACGTACCCGCTCAACGCTTTCCAAACGATCGTGTTGATACCCGTAACCCTAGGACTACACCTAGCAACGAACGTCGCTGCCTACCTCATGAAGATCAAGAACGTTCCGTGGTAGCTTAATTCAGTGGGTAGCTAACCACCGAGGGAGGGACTCCTATGGAGAGGTACTTCGAAGCCCTATTCAATCCTAGGAGCGTAGCCATAGTAGGTGCTTCTAGGGATCCAACCAAGGTTGGTTACCAGATACTCTACAACCTCAAGGCTAGGTACAGGGGAAGGATATACCCGATCAATCCCCACGCCGAGGAGATCCTCGGATTGAAGTGCTACAGATCCGTTCTCGAGGTTCCAGACGAGATCGATCTAGCTGTGATCTCGGTACCCGCACCCATAGTTCCTCAGGTAGCCGAGGAATGCGGTAGGAAAGGCATCCCGGTAGCGATCGTCATCAGCGGAGGTTTCAAGGAGATCGGTCCCGAGGGTGCCGAGCGCGAGAAGAAGTTGATCGAGATAGCTAGGAAGTACGGTATGAGGATCGTTGGCCCGAACTGCGTCGGCATCTATGTACCTAAGGTAGGTCTCAACACTACGTTCCTCAACCCAGCCAGAATGGGGTTCCCACCCCATGGACACATAGCCTTCATCTCGCAGAGCGGAGCCTTCGGCATCGCCGTCCTGGACTGGGCTGCGATGAGGGGTATAGGCATAAGCAAGTTCGTGAGCGTAGGGAACAAGGCGGATATAGACGAAGCGGATCTGCTTCAGTACCTCGTCGAGGACGAGGATACGCGAGTCATAACCATGTACATCGAGGGCGTTGAGGAGGGTAGGGGTAGACCCTTCGTAGAAGCTCTCAAGAAGACTACTCCGAGGAAGCCCGTGATAGCGTTGAAGAGCGGTAGAAGCGAAGCCGGTGCACGAGCAATAGCATCCCACACCGGTTCGCTTGCAGGCACCGATGCAGTGTACGGAGCCGTGTTCAGGCAGACGGGCGTCATAAGAGCCTACGGTATGGAGGATCTCTTCGACATGGCTACGGCGCTAGCCATGCAGCCACCCGCACCCGGTCCAAGGGTAGCGATCCTAACGGTCGGCGGGGGATCGGGCGTGATGGCTACGGATGCGTGTAGCGATCTCGGTCTGGAGGTTCCTAGGCTAAGCGATGCTACGGTCGAGAAGCTTAGGAAGGTGTTGCTACCCATAGCCAGTCCATACAACCCAGTAGACCTAACTGGTTCGGCTAGAGACGAACACATGCTCGATGCGCTCGAGATACTGCTGAGGAGCGGGGAAGTCGATGCGGTCATATGGATACCCTACTTCATGGTTCCAGGGATAAGCGAGCAGATCGTGGAGAAGTTCGTTGCTAGGCTTAGGGAGGTTAGCAGAGAGCTCGACAAACCGATACCCGTGGTAGGAGCAGCTACGGGAGGTGAATACACGTGGAAACTAGCTAAGAAAGCGGAGGAGATGGGTATCCCGATGTATCTATCCGTTGAACGAGCAGCTAGAGCTGTGTGGGCTCTCTACACCTACGGAAAGTGGTTGAAGCGTTGCGGAACCTACGAAGAGTACGTCGAGAGGTTTAGGAAGATCGTCGGGATCTAGATCAGCGAAACGTTTTTCATCGCGTTCCCTACGCAGTGTGAACCACTATATCCCTAGATCTCGAACCGTTAGAACATCGCTAGGCTTCGAATCCTCAACGCTACGAACTACAAGCATCGTTTTCTCGATCGTGTACCCGGAGAGCAACCTAAATGCTTTGTTCTGAAGCTTTCGTAGCTCTCTCAACGCTTCTTCGTACTTCACATCGCTCCACTTAACCTCTACAGCTATGGCTCTCCTACGCTCCGGATCTAGGAACACGATATCGATCTCCTCACCTCTGTGTACAACCCTACCAACCTCAGTGAATCCCTGCTTCGCATAGATCTGGAACAGGATTCTCCGTACGAGTTCCTCGAATACCTTAGCTACGTAGTTATCGAGTCTACGCATAACGATCTCCAACGCTTCGTCGACGAGCTCGAGCTCTAGGAGGTGGAGAACGGGTTCGACGATGTTGTACCAAGTCCTTAGTATGGGATCCGAGATCACGTACCTCAACGCTCTTCTAGAGAACAGGGGTACCTCTCTGCTAACGATGTTGAGCTCCTCTAGGATGTATAGACACTTAGCTACGTAACCTCTATCGAGACCCAGAACGTCGGCGATCCTCGAAGGCGTATCGAATCCCTTCGCTATAGCCGAGAGAATCGCGTTGTACGTATGCACATCCCTGAACTCTTCCCTCAACACGAAGTCCTTTTCGTATCTAAGCGGAGCGTACGGAGCGAGGATCAAGTCCTTCACGTTCTCCCTAAGGCTCTTCCTATCGTCGATGAGTCGAAGGTAGTAGGGAACACCTCCGAACAGTGCGTAGATCCTTACACGGTCCTCGGGGCTGTACCTAGGGACGAACTCCTTGATGTAGAGCGGATCCAACTCCTTAACCAAGAGCTTCGCTTTAGCGCGGCCGTAGAGTGGAGAACCGCCGCTGAGGATCTCCTTCACCATCACTGTGTATACGCTTCCCACGACTACCAGCATCATCTTCGTGTTCGGCAGAACCTCGTCTACGAATAGCTGTAGCTCCGATAAAACACGTGGTGCAACCCTTACCCAGTAACTAAACTCGTCGAGAACCACAACCAGATCCTTCTCGAACCTAGCTACGAGCGTAAGCAGCTTATCGAGAGACTCGAACTCCATACTCTTCAACTCTTCGAAACCGAGAGCATCAGCTACAGCGCTAGCCAACCTCCTAAGGTTATCCCTATGATTCGTCAACTGAGCAAAGAAGTAGACGTGCTTCCTACCCTTCAGAAACTCCTTGACAAGCCTAGTCTTACCAATCCTTCTCCTACCGTACACAACCACGAAGCACGGTCTTTCCAACCAGCATCTCTCCAACGCTTCGAGCTCTCGTTCTCGATCCACGAAGATCTCCATCAGTACCTACCTCCAGAGACAACAACTCTCGAGTAGACTACCGCACAGCCACGTTTAGATCTCTACCTCCGATCCTAGGCAACGCCATCACCAACGCAACGCTTATAGATCTTCGCAACCGTCCGAAGCTCGGTGAAGTCCTTGTCGAACATCATCGATATCGAAGAGCTTCGCAAGATCGATCTACGGATCGGAATCGTTAAGCATGCTGAACGCATCGAAGGATCGAAGAAGTTGATCAAGCTAATCGTGGATCTAGGAAACGAGGAGAGGACCATCGTAGCCGGATTGGCTGAGTGGTACCGTCCAGAGGAACTCGTTGGTATGAAGGTGGTTGTGGTTGCGAACCTGAAACCTAAGAAGATGTTTGGTGTCGAGAGTCAGGGAATGATTCTGGCTGCGGAGGGTAAGAAGCGTCCAGCGATACTCACGGTTCTCGAAGATGTTGAACCCGGTGCCAAGGTTTGGTAGGTGCAGAAGCTCATCGGATCACTCGTCCCAGCCTTCATCACAGAGCTCAGCACGGAGCCAGCGAGTAGAAGAAAGGTGTTGAAGAGTAAAAATTGTTTTGTTTAACTGCTCTTCTCCTGTCCAAGCCTAGACTTGAGGATAGCGTAGACGCCGTCCTTGATACCCTTGCTAGCGAGCAAACGCTCCAATCTATAGAGCTGTTCGTGCGCTATGCCGAGCTTCTTCGCTATCTGTGCGATCGGGATGTCGTGCGTACGTGCATAGAGTAGGAATATCAGGGTTCTAACGCTGTGTGGATGCCTTAGCGAGGATGCTATGGGGCTATCGAATACGAGCCAATCGATCACATCGATGTTCTTCTTGACCCACTCAGCGATTTCGGGAGGTAGTTCGAAGCTGTGCTCAACCCTCTTCCTAAACACTACCTTGCTATCGACTACCTCGAGCTTCCTCTTCCTCCTCCTACGCCTCTCAATAATGAGCTGGTCTCCCGCCACGCCAACCCCCTTCAACTCTTATCTCGGTTATCAGACCACGTATTTCAAACAAATAAATCTATATGAAGCTTACAACACTTTCACACGGGGGTGCAAACGATTTGAGCGACGTGATCGAGCGTCTACTCATCGAAGAGCTGCGTATCTCGAATCGCTACCTACCGGTGCGAAGAGTACCGCTCTCCAAGCTGCTAGAGATGGAGTTTCCACACGTAGTTCTTCGCGACGGCACGCTACACTTCTTCCGTAGGAAGGAACTCGAAGAACTTCTTAAGTACGTCGAGAACGACGAGGTTGAGAAGCTAGAGCTACCGATAATAATCGTGATGAGGCCCGACATCGGTGAAGGAGTCAGCGTTGTCGAGGATGAGATCGCTGCTCGCGTAATCGCACGCGTACTAGGTATCAGGTACGAAGGTGGCGCTCTCTACCTCTACCGACCCCACGTAGCGATGCTTAGAGAACGCTTCGATACCGTGTTCCAGATCGTGGTATCGCCGCGAGTCTTCGAAGATCTGATCGAGATCCGTAGCGAGGGTATGGGTATATAGCTCGAGGAACGGTACTGGCTAGGGGGTTCAGCGATTGCGTAACGTTCCGGAGTCCGACGTTACGAGCTTCGAGACGTACCTCGTAGAGAACGACGAGGTTAGGAAGATCGAGACCTACGTACAGCAACTCATGGAGTGCGAAGACGAGGAGTGCTGTACCGAGATTCTCGAGACGTACGCAGATTTCGAACCTTCGAAATGCTTCGTTCATTACGTACCTAGAGGCAAGGTTTTCGAAGGCGTCGACGAGGGTAGGAGAATCCTCGTAGTACTCATTCGTCGAGATACTGAGCTGAAAAACGTTCTCAGCTCTTTAGGGATTTCGCAACCTTAGCAACTCCTTCGAAACACTTCTCCAATACGCTCAGCATCGCTTCGATGCATCCGTAGTCGAGTCTACCCAATGCTTCGCGTAGAGATAGAGGTGGTTGCTGCGAAGGATTAACGAAGGTTTCGAAGAACCTACGTAGGTAGTCGTAGACGAGGATCGAAGCTACGTAGATAGTCATGAGCGTAGCTGCACGTTCAGCCGCTTCGCGAACTCTGTGAACGATGTACTTCCTACTCAAGCCGTGTTCCTCCAGCTGTGTGGGCGGTACGTGTAGTGCGGAAGCTATCTTCCTACGAGCTTTATCCACTTCGTTGAGCAGCGCGTTCGCAGCTACATCGATGATCTTCCTAAGCTCTTCCTCGGTTACGAACCCCTTGCTGAGGATCTCCATCGATAGGTTCACGATCTTCTCGATACCTTGCCTCGAAACGGATTCGCCTATCTCCATGGATGCGATCCGGGAGCGGAGTTCAGCGAACCTACGTTCCCACTCTTTGAAGAGGTCCGAAAGCATTCTATTCATAGAAGTCCTAGCTCTAGCGCTAGCGTTCCTAAGGCTACGCTCGACGACTTCCCTCCCCTCCCTGGATAGGTACATCGATGAAGCGATCTGGTTCGCGTCGATGCTGCACACCTCCTTCGTCATGGTGCGGAGAGACTTTCTTAGGAGCCTAATCGCGTAGGTTTCGACGTCCTTGATCTCCTTCTTGAGATCGGAACAGCGTAGCGTTCCCATAGCTAGGAGAGCTATCTTCGGTATGCGTTCCGCTATACGGTTAGCTACCTCCAGCAAAGCTATGGTAGGTACCTCGGATCCCTTCCTAAGAGCTTGGAGCAGCTGCTCAACGTAGGTAACCTGATCCTCTAGGCACCACAAATTCTATGCACACCTACTCCACTAACATCGATACACCCTTAAAGGCTTCGCAAACCCCTCGAATTCGCTCAGAACAACCTTCTCGAAATCCACGCATATCCTAAACCTAAACAGCGGTGCGTTCACGACGAAGGTCTCGGCTTCCCCACCTTCGAAGGCGGGGTTGAATCCGTACCTACGTGCACGCCTAGCTATCTCCTCGACCAGCTTCTCGTCCACGACTCTACCAAGCCATTCGAGAGGTAGTCCGAAGCACGTTATCGAGACTATCATCGCCTCGATACCGAACTCCACCAGCTCCTTCATGTAGCGGTACTGATCCTTTCTCCAAAGCGGTGCGAAGAGCTTCAACCCAAGCTCTTCCGCAACCATAGCGAACCTAGTACGCTGGAAATCGCTTAGGAGCGCACCTACCACGAGATGGGTAGCCCTAGTACCCTCCAAAGCTCTTCGAAGAGCTTTCACTAGGGTCTGCTCTTCGTCGACTCCACGCTCTACGACTATGGGTATCCCCATCGCTTCGGCTTGGAGAACCGTGTACTCAGCGAACGGTCTGTGGAATAGGTGGGGAGCGCGATTCTCTACGATCACCGTAACGAGCTTCTCGATCTCGAATCCCTGCATCGATGCGAGATGTATCGCGAACGTACTATCCTTACCACCGCTGAAGAGAGCGATCGCCTTCATATAGCTCGAGCACCCACCATGCATTCGGTGATGAGGACCCCGAGTTCCTGATACGTGATGAGGAGTTATTCCGCTGAACCCTCGACTTCCGCAACCTTCTCTAGCCTAACGTACACCACCCTCTTCGCATCACCCCAATCGTACCTCGTCGAGAAGTCGAGGAGCTGGATATGCTTGACGTCGAATCCAAGGCTCTGTAGACGCATCTTCATAGCCTCGACGAAGAGATTCGCGTAGGTATCGCTAGGCTTGGGGATCGAGCTATCGCCTACTATCGCAACGACGTGCTTGGGTTCGAGGATAAGCATCCAGAGAACGCCGGGGGAAGGACCGAACTTCTCCGGATCTTCGAGGAACTCCTTGCTGAGCCTATACCCCTTAGCACGTAGGTACCTAGACAAAGCGAAGCGGAACGCCTTGACTAAGCCTCTCTCGAACTTCTTCAGATCCTTCCTATCCATGATCTCGTGATTCACGTAGTATCTACGATACTTCTCGCTAAACTTCTTAGGAAGCCAATCGAGGTAGGGATCCCTAACCTCCTCCACGTCGAGACCCGTACCGGAATCACGTCGAAGCTCTTTTAACTAGCTTCTCCACACCTCTTCGTGGAGACCTCGATGGAGGTTGGTCGAGAGGTTAGAACACTGCTTCTCAAGCTCTTCAAAGAGTTCTACCGCTACTTCGATACCTCTACCGAGACCCTCAACTCCGATGGTAGGAGACTCTTCGAAGAGTTGGCTAGGTACCTCGTATACGAACATCCAGAGCTCAAACCCTTGGTAAAGAAGGTTCGTCGAGAACCAACGCTTCAAAACCTACTCAAGCTCGTAGACCACGTCCTTGGAGAACGCGAGTACGCGGAAGAACTACTTAGCACCGCTATCTACGGACCCTACACCCTAACCCTTGGGCAGGGATCCGGAGAACGGGATACTATCGATTCATCCAAGTCTTGGGATCCCCTACGGGATTCCTCTTAGCTCTTCTAATGCCGATCCTTCGACTCCTTCTCTTCCATCTTCCTAAGGTTGTAGGCTATCCAAAGCCTCGAGTACCACAAGAGCTTCCACACCTCGTAGTACCTATCTCCGTACTCCTCAACAAGTTTCTCAGCTATTCGATACAGTTCCCTAGCTTCCTCCAAGCTAAGCTTATCCTTGTGGAGAAGCTCCTTCAACCTCTCGTATTCGTACCTACTAAGCGGATTCATGGATACGACCGTCAGGATCCTACCGATCTCATCCTTCATGTAGGTACTTAGCCTAGGCTCGACAACGCCGTGGAATGCAAGCGTATCGATAACGAACTCCATAACAGATCTAACTACGCGAGTCACCTTCACCGAACTACTACGTATCTCTAGAGCCAGCTCCTCGAACTTCTTGTCATGCTCTGCAAGCTTCCTCTTGAGATCTTCGAACTTCTCATCGTGTTCTCCAAGCTTTCTCTCTATGGATTCGAATCGTTTATCGTGATCGAGTAGTTTTCGCTCAATGGATTCGAATCGTTTATCGTGTTCAAGCAACTTCTTCTCTACTGCTTCGAACTTTTTATCATGCTCCAGTAACTTCTTTTCTATGGCTTCGAACCTCTTATCGTGTTCCTCTAACTTCTTCTCTATTGCTTCGAAGCGTTTATCGTGCTCCGAGAGCTTTCGTTCAATCGCTTCGAATCTCTTATCGTGTTCAAGAAGTTTCCTCTCTATGGCTTCGAAACGTTTGTCGTGTTCAAGCAACTTTCTTTCTATCGCTTCGAAACATTTATCGTGTTCGAGGAGTTTCGCTTCGATTGTTTCGAATCTCTTGTCGTATTCTTCGAGTTTCTCATCGATCCTAGTAAACTTCTTGCCAAGCCAGTAAGCTAGGGTAGCGATCGATCCAACAATCGTTGCTATCGATCCTAGCAAACTGATGAGCCACTCCATTACGCTCTCCAACACTTCGAGATTGTTCCAAACTCATAAAGTTTCTCCGTATCCACGAGGTTCGGAGATCCTTGACGATGTGGTTGGCTACGCTATACGAAGAGTATTGGGCTGTGGGAAGAGGCTACCAGGATCGATTCGAGCTCTCCGATCTTCTTCCTTGCGAAGATGCTACGGGTTTCGAAAACGGTTCGCTCGACTATCACGAGGTCGTGGATCTTGGTAGCGTGTAGTAGGTTTGCAACGAGTTCTTCTCTACGTGCTTCGACGAAGTCTACGGAGAGCTTGACGCCGTGGCTACGGACGAAGAGCGTTAACCTATCGAGTTCGTCGGGGCTAAGCCTAGTCGTTAGGAAGAGTTCTAGGTCTAGACCACCGCTCCGTGCAAGGCTTAGAGCTATCCCCAACGCGTTTCCTAGACCTCTACCCTTCGAAACGATAGCTATGCTACTAGGAACCTCACCAACCTTCGAAAGCGCTGTGTAAACCATGACTGGGATCCTCACGGTGTTCAAAACGCGTGGTATGGGGCTATCAACGATCTCCTCGACCTCCATCTCGATCGCTACCGCGAGACCGAGCAGATCCGCCGAAACCTCTTCAACGAACATCTTCACTACCTTGAGCGGCGAACCCTTCTCAAACACCTTCCTAACGCGCTGAATTCCACACCTCGTCAACTCCTTCTCAACGGCTTCCAGCGCCTCCTCCGCTATGCTCTTCGCAACCTCGTGGTATAGAGACGTTAGGAAGAACCTCGTCCTCATGCGGGGAACCACGGCTAGGAGATGGAAGGTTGCGGAAGGGAAGAGCTTGGCTAAGAACTTCGCTAGCTTGAGAACCTCGTCGCTCTTCGAAACCCATAGAACAACGTCGTCGATTCGATACACCGAGGCTTCTCCCAGGGTTAGAGACCGTAGCGAAGGATTAAGTATATCGCTGCCAAGCCTACGGTCGACAGCATGACGGGCATGCCGTACCTAGCGAAGGTACGGAACGATATGTAGCATCCATGCTTCTCAGCGATGCCGGCAACAACGATGTTTGCGCTCGCACCGACCAGCGTACCGTTACCTCCGAGGCAACCACCTAGGCTCAGAGCCCAGTACAGTGGTTTCGGATCGATGCCCAGCATGGTTGCGATGCTCTTGACCACGGGTATCATCGCCATGACGAACGGTATGTTGTCTACGAGAGCCGATACGAAGGCTGAGAGCCACAGCACCACCATGAGTAGAACGGGTAGGTCTCGCGAAGTGGATGCTATGCATCGAGCGATGAACTCAACCACACCCATCTCCTCGATTCCTCGGATAGCTATGAACATGGAGATGAAGAACACCAGCGTAGACCAATCAACGAAGTCTAGAACCTCCTCCAAACTCATCCTCTTCCTAACGAAGATCAGCACGATTCCAGCACCTATGATCGCTGGTATGGCTGGTGGGTAGCCAAGAATGTCTTCCAGGAAGAAGAGACCGACGACGATGCATAGCACGATACCTACCTTCCTCAGCAGATCTCTATCTACCGAAGGTCTCCACTCGAGGGAGGTAGCCTCTGCAGCGATCTTCGTTCGGTAGGATGCGAACCACGATCGGTAGAGCATGGGTGCCATCGCTACGTAGAGACCTAGATCCGCTACGACGATGGGTGTGAGGTTGCGTACGAAATCCATGAACCCTAGCTTCGCAGCCGAGCCAATGATTATGTTGGGCGGATCCCCGATCAGCGTAGCGGTTCCACCGATATTCGAGGAGAAGACTATGGATAGAAGCAACGGTCTAGGATCGACACCGATCCTCCTAGCCATCTCGATCACTATGGGTGTTACGAGCAGAACCGTGGTGACGTTGTCTATGAACGCCGATACGAATCCCGTAAAGCTGCAGAGCACGGCTACGAGTACGAGCGGATGCTTGTGGAACCTCCTTAGGAGGGTGGAAGCTACGTACTCGAAGAACCCGGTTCGGCTAAGCACGCCGACGATTATCATCATGCTCATGAGTAGCAGTATCGTATCCATGTCTACGCCCATCAGCAGATCCTCGAAGCTTGCGTAGCGAAGCACGATGTTGAGACCCAGAACGATTCCCGCGGTTAGTACGGCTACGGCGGTGCGATGCATGATCTCGAACGTGAGTAGTACGTACATGAATACCAGTATCGCGAACCCTATCAACACCATCAGCATCGCTTCGATCTCCACCCAGGATCCGCTACATCGCTTAGGTAAAAGAAAAACGCTGGGTTGCAACCCCCCACGCCGTGCATTGCCGAAGAAGTCTTCGAGCGCCTTCCTCGAAGTGATCCCAATCTATTCGATAACCGTAGAAACGCTCCAGCTCCTCCAAGAATCTGCGAAGCATTCGAATACCTACCTCGAGCTCTAGACATCGCTTCGAGAACACGTTGGCGAGAGGACACTCTGGGTCTAGGATGGGTCCCAGATCCTCGTCGAAGATCAGTGGATAGATGCGGCATCCAAGAGGTCTATACCTATAGATCCTACACCCTCGATCGGTAAGGAAGACGCACCTACCGTCAACGTTCTTCAACCTGTAGAAACCGTTGCGTAGCTCTGCGAACCGCTCTACTTCGTAGCCTAGGCTACGGATCCTCTCGATATCGCTTGGAAGCAGAATCATCTCTGTCTCGATACAGCACTTCCTACATCGAAGGCAGTAGGGCTCGACAAATATATCAAGCTCCATGGCTAGCACACCACCGGTGTGCGTAGCGCTATGGAGAGCTTTTCGTGGATGCTAGAGTTCGCGTTGATACTCATCGCGTGCAAGCTCATGGAAGCGATCTTCCTTAGGATCGGAGCAGCTCGCATACTCGCATACCTATGTACCGGGTTCGCACTCGCTCTCTACCGCTTCGCTACCGGCTACGAGATGAGTCACGAAGTCATTGCGCTGAGCTACATCGGTATCGTAGCACTCCTATTCCTTGCAGGTCTCGAAACATCGTTCCGTAGATTCGTTAGGGAGTTGAAGAGCGCTAGCATCGTTGCGTTCGGAGGAGTTCTCGGTGCTATGGTAGCGGGGTTAGCATCGATCCCTCTCCTGGGCCTCGACTTCGCTGGCGCGCTAGCTCTAGGAATAACGCTGTCCGCTACCTCGGTCTCGGTAACGGTGAAGACCTTCGACGAGCTCGGTATGCTGGGCTCCCGCGAAGCGCAGACGATAATCGGTGCAGCCGTGGTGGACGACGTTATTGGTCTCGCGTTGCTAAGCGCTCTCTACAGCCTTGAGAAAGGGTACCTAGACGTAGTACACGTAGCAACGGTTGCGCTCCTAGCCTTCGCGCTATGGCTCGGAGTAGCGTTCGTAACGAACGTTCTGAGTAGAAGGCTCTTCAAATCCATAGCCTTGATGAGGATAGAAGCTGGTTGGACAACTATGTGTTTCGCACTCGTTCTACTCCTCAGCTACCTAGCATCGAAGCTGGGACTCAGCGTGATCCTCCTAGCCTACGCCTTCGGTCTAGGAATCGCCGGGTTCCGAATCGTTGCTCGAAGGCTGGAGGAACAGTTCAGGTTGCTTACCTACCTCTTCCTACCCTTATTCTTCGCCTACGTAGGGTACCGAGTAGAGGTCGAGGAACTTAGCTCGGTACCTCTGCACCACATAACGTACTCCGTACTCATGGTTATAGCCCTCGCACTGCTCTCCAAAGTCGTTGGCTGCTACGTAGCTTCGAAAGCACTTGGCTTCGACAACCGTAGCGCGCTGGTGATAGGGATCGGGATGACTCCCCGCGCTGAGGTGATGCTAGTCTCGGCAACCATAGCTCTAGAGCTCGAGCTCCTACCGCATCACGTATTCGTAGCTCTGCTACTCGTCGTACCCGTAACCCTCGTCCTCACACCCCTACTCATCAAGCTCCTTGCACACCAAAGCACAGCTCCTTAGACCGCGGTAACACCTCCGTAACTAGGCGTAAGTACCGTTACACCACGTAGCGTTATCTACCTCCGCACCACCGAGCACTTCCACGGGTTCCTACCTAACCTAGAGGTGGCGACCCGATCCATGTCGGAGGAAGATCGTAGAATCAGCCTCGTACTTGAATGGATTCGAACCGAACTCGAGAAACACGGTTTCGAGACTCGTACCAACGTAGCCGTGGAGGGCAGATCCGTCAAGCACGTGCTGGACATAGTTGCCGAGATGAGTCCCCTACCCAACTCTCGGCTCGTGCTAGGCGTAGTTATCGCTAGGAATAGGCTCGGCGTCGAGGATATAGAGAAGTTCTCAGCGTGGCTCAACGAGCTACCCATAGACAAGCTCATCGTCGTACCTACGCAGGGCATTGATGGATCCGCGATCTCTCTAGCCAGCGAAGTAGGTATCGACGTCGTTGCCGTTCCCGAGGATATTCTTCAGAGGATCGAGAAGGGTGTTTCGATAAGCGAAGAGCTTGCCGTACACGTAGAGCCCTTGATCAAGGTCGAGAACATCGTAGACGAGGTTAGGAAGAAGGTTTACGGTGGTTTGCTGAGGAAGCACCATGCTCATCTCGATAGATTGGTGCTATGCTTCGTACCGACCTACATCGTTCGCGTCGAGCTACCTAAGCGAGGATTGTTGTCGGAGGCTACGGAGGTGGTGGAGGGTTACGTTGTTGTCGATGCCTTGATGGGGTACCCCGTGGTTAGGAAGGGTAAGGGGTTCGATATCGATAAGGAGATAGGTAGCTTGCTAGACGTATCGCCGGAAGCTCTTAACGTGCTGAGGATCGTTTCGGAGGAAGGTTCGGTTGAGATAGGTGCTATCGCTAGTAGGCTCGGGATGGATAGAGGATCAGTTAAGGTACAGCTAGAGGACTTGATGAATCGAAGCCTCGTAGATCTCTACGGCGATCTCGTCGAGCTTAGGAGTCTCGATCTAGACAAGTTCCTGAACATCGACGAGATGCTGGAGAAGACTGGTGCTAAGCTAAGCAAAGGACTTCCCAAACCGAGTCGGGGAATCGTTGTGTTGGAGCCTAGGAAGCACGTATCTAGGTTGAGAGACTTGATAGAGGCGTTGAGCGGGAAGGTGTTGGACGAGAAAGTTCTGTTCCTACCGATCTACGTAGCTCTAATCGTTGAGCGTAGGAACGGCGTTGTTCACGAGAAGACGTATGCGTTCAGCGCTATCGATGGCTCGGAACTAGAGGGCTACACAGCAATACTTGCCGAGCCCGATATCGTGGAAGCGATCAAGAGGGTAGAGAGCTTGATTCCACCCGAAACCGTTGAGACTAAGAACAGCAACCGCAAGAACCATCGCTAGCCAGATCCCTCCAAAAACTTGAGCACCTCCTCCACCAACTCCTTGACGCTATGCTTGCGGAGCTCTACCCTATCCACGATCTTCATCTCGATCCTTACAACGATCATGCAGCTCCCCACCTCTTCGCAATCCTCCTTATCCTCGTCACCACGTCGATCACCTCCACGATTCTCCTAGCGAAGGCTTCGATATCGAATTTTCTTGCGAGAGCTCTCGATCTTCTCGATAGCTTGGTCCACAGCTCGCGAGTTCGAAGCATCTGTATGACTTGAGCTGCTTCCTCGATCGTTTGGTACCCGAGCCTCTGATCTATGAGCGATACTATGTCGTGCCACGTACCTCCATCGCGGAACACTACCGGTACGGCTCCCGCAGCCATCGCTTCGACTACGGCTATCCCGAAGTGTTCGGCAAAAGCTGGGTGTAGATATATCGAGGCTCTGCACAGCGTTCCAACGAGATCCTTCCTCGATGCATTGGGTCGAAGCTCTACGTTGTCCAAACCCATCTCCTCCATCAATACCCGTACCTGCTCCAACACCTTCCTGCTCTCAGCGCTTAGGCTACCCATGATCACGAACTTCATGTCTCTAACCAAGCTCGCGATCCTTACAACGGTATCCACCTTCTTATCGGGTGCGAACCTCGATATCGTTACCACGAGCTTGGGATCCTTCTCAACACCTCGACAAGCTTCGACGATCTCCCTAACCTTGACGGGTGGATGCAGAACCTCAGCGAAGATCCCTAGGCTACGCAGTATCTTTGCAGCTGTCCAGCTACTGTTCGTAAGGACTCGGGATCTCCTAAGCAGATCCTTGATACGGTGAAGCGTTGCGTTGTAGAGCGCTAGGTAGCTAGGATCCTCGAAACCGTCGGGAACGAGCCATGGGTAGTGAAGGTACCTAACATCGCATGGAAGTACGAGATCGCTCTGCGTATCGAACACAACGTCGTGTTCCTTCCAAAGCTCTTCGATTAGTGGTGCGAGTTCGAAGCTCATCAAGAGCTTGATCTTCCTAGAACTCGATCCCCACAGAATCTCCGTGATTGGTCTATCGATGCGGTAGTTCAGCAACTTTATCGGGATCCTGAACTCTACGCCTAGGAACCTCTTAATATCGTCGAGCGGAACCTCGGTGAGGGTATACATCGTTACGTCGTAGCCGGAATCCTTCAGTACTCTCGCAGCTACCAGCGCTAGGAACTCGCCACCACCCATGATGCATAGGAAGGGGTGTACCACAGCTACGCTACCACGAGACAACGTCTCACCCATGCGAAGAGCGTTGGAAACGAATAAGCGTTAGCTAGTACGTTCAGCGCTCTAGTCATATAAATAGGTTCGTACCTATCCCAAACCACATCGATGAACTCGACGATCCTCGGAAACGATCGTGGTCGTAGCTATTCAACGCGATTCACAGCTTTTAGACCCCTCCCCATACCTTGGTGCGTGGGTGGTAACATTATCCGTGGTTCCCGAACTTGGTAAGCGTTACGATCCGAAGAAGGTAGAGGAATGGGTACTAAGCTTCTGGAAGGAGTACGAGATCCCGAGGAAGGTTCGTGAACAGAGCCTATCTCGAGAAGATGCACCTCTGTTCCGATTCCTCGAAGGGCCTCCCACAGCCAACGGATACATGCACGTTGGGCACGCTAGGGGTAGAACGTTCAAGGACATAGTTCTTCGCTACTACAGGATGAAGGGGTTCAGAGTCTGGGATCAAGCTGGTTGGGATACCCAGGGTCTTCCCGTAGAGCTCGAGGTTGAGAAGAAGCTTGGGTTCCGAAGCAAGAAGGATATACTCGAGTACGGCGTCGAGAAATTCATTGATGAGTGCCAGAAACTCGTGGATTACTACATCAGTGAGTGGAGGAGTGCAAGCGAAAGGCTTGGTCTCTGGCTAGACTACGACCATGCTTACCAGACGAGGCATCCCAGATACATAGAGATCGCGTGGAGGTTCCTCAAGGAGATGTGGGAACGTGGATGGCTCTACGAAGATCTTCGAGTCGTACCCGTGTGTCCACGATGTGAAACGGCTCTGAGTAGCCACGAGGTTGCGCTGGGGTACAAGGTCGTTAAGGATCCGAGCCTCTACTTCAAGATAAAGCTCCTCGACGAACCCAACACCTTCCTCGTAGCGTGGACCACCACTCCATGGACTATCATAGCCAACGAAGCCGTTGCAGTTCACCCGACCGAGACCTACGTCAAGATTCGTGTAGGTAACGAGTTCTGGATCCTAGCGAAGAAGAGACTCGAAGCCTTTGCTAAGGAGGTTGGTCTCCAGAGCTACGAGATCGTAGAGGAGTTCCCCGGCAAGGCTCTGGAGGGCAAGGTCTACGAACATCCACTCCTAGAAGAGGTTCCTAAGCATAGAGAGCATAGACCACCGCACCACACGGTGTTGACGGCTGAATGGGTATCGATGGAGGAGGGAACCGGCGTAGTACACTGTGCACCTGCTCACGGTCCCGAAGACTTCGAGCTGTGTAAATCCGTTGGTATCGAGGTGTTTAGACCGATTGCGAAGAACGGTGTGTTCACCGAAGATGCTGGTAAGTACGCTGGGCTATGGTTTAGGGATGCTAGCGAGAAGGTTGTGGAGGATCTACGTAGGAAGGGACTACTCGTTTACCTAGGATGGATCGAGCACGAGTATCCACACTGCTGGAGATGCGATACCCCGCTCATGTACTACGCAGATCGTCAGTGGTTCATAAGGATAGAACCGATCAAGAAGACTATGCTTGAAGAGAACGAGAAGATTCGTTGGAGACCGGATTGGGCTGGCAAGAGGTTCGAAGATTGGTTGGCGAACGCAAGGGATTGGTGCGTATCTAGAGAGAGGTTCTGGGGAACACCTCTACCCGTATGGACCTGCAGATCGTGTGGCTATAGACTCGCTGTAGGTAGCTTCGAAGAGCTTAGGAAGCTAGCTAAGAATCCGCAGGACTTCGTAGATCCTCACCGCCCATGGATCGATAGGATCGTTCTAAGGTGTCCTAAGTGCGGTGGCGATATGGTGAGGGAACCCTACGTCGTTGATGTATGGCTCGATAGCGGCATAGCTCACACGGCTGCTCTGCACCAGTACGGATGGGATCATCTCTTCGACGAGCTCTTCCCCTACGACTGGATAACGGAAGCCGTTGACCAGACTCGTGGATGGTTCTACACGTTGTTGGTAACCTCCGTAGCTATGTATGGAAAGACACCGTTCCGCGCCGTGCTATGCCAAGGACACGTACTGGATAAGTACGGTAAGAAGATGAGTAAGCATCTAGGCAACGTGATCTGGGCCAAGGACTTCATGGAGAAGTTCGGAGCCGATCTCTTGAGGCTCTACGTAACGACGAAGGCAGCGCCGTGGGATTCGATAAACTTCGATCCCGACGAGGTTTCGGAGATCCGTAGACAGCTCGATATACTGTGGAACTGCGTACTCTTCGCCCATACCTACGCATCCATGGATAGGTGGAGCGCTGAGAACCTCGAGAAGGATCTAGGGAACGCTCTTCCCGTGGATAGGTGGATCCTCTACGAGTTGAAGAGGTTGGTAGAGGAGGTAGAGGCTAGGATACTCAACAACGATCTCCACCTAGCTGCTCGAACAGTGCTGAACTTCATCGTGGAGAAGCTTAGCCATCGCTACATCACGTTGATAAGGCCCAGAGTATGGCTGGAAGAGGATCGCGTTGAGAAGCGTAGTGCTTACGCAACGCTGTTCTACGTAATCAAGAACGTGCTGAAGGTGTTGGCACCCTTCGCCCCATTCATCGCGGAGTACCTCTACCAAGCATTCGTAAAGCGCTACGATCCCAAGGCTCTGGAGAGCGTACACATGGAGTCCTGGCCCTCCATACCGAAGGAGTTGCTGGACGAATCGTGTTGGAGAGGAGTCGAGAAAATGTTCGTGGTTGCAGAAGCCGTTCTAGCTGCGAGGACGAGGGTCGGGATCAAGCGTAGGTGGCCAATCAAGCGCGTGGTGGTTGTTGCTAGGGAGGGTCTCGAAGACATTGCCAAGGGTGTAGACGTGGTGAAGATCTACGCCAACGTTAAGGAGATTGAGCTGGTTAGCGATGTTGGTAAGGTGGAGGGTTTGGAGAAGATCTACGAGGATAAGGATCTGGTAGTCTACGCGGATCTGAAGCTAGACGAAGAGACGTTGATGGAGGGACTCGCGAAGGATGTTGTTAGGAGGGTGCAAGTGCTTAGGAAGGAGATGGATCTACCCATCGATGCGTGGATCGATAGGTTGCTGATCTACGCCGTGGGCGATCTTAGGAAGGCTGTGGAGAGGTTCAGGGACTACATAGCTAGGGAAACGCGTTGTCGCGAAATCGTGTTGCTCGACGCTCCTCCCGAAGGTGGTAGGAAGAGCGTTGTTGAGGGTATGGAGCTGGTGATAAAGCTGGAGATCTCGCGATGAAGATCGTAGCTCTTTTCGAACCCTACTCGCGTCGTGTATGCCTAGACAAGGTTCTCAACCTACTTACCTCGCTCAACGTTCACCACAGCGTTCTCGAGGATTGGGGTGGTCTACGAGCACTCATCGAGGTTCCAAACGATTTCGATCCACGGCATCTGATGAGTTTGGACTGCGTTTCTAGGATCTTCGTGGTGGAGAAGATCGTTGGTAAGGATCTGGACGAGGTTCTGAACGCTTCGCTCGAGGTAGTCGAGAAAACGTTGAAGGGGCGTAGGCTACGGGTAGAGGTTCGTAGATGGGACAAGACCTTCCCTATCAAGAGCATCGATCTCGCTCGCATCGTGGCTAGGAAGATCCTCGAACACGGGTTGGCGCAGCCCGATCCACGTAGCTACACCCATACCCTGTTCATCGGTATCGAGAGGGATCGGATCTTCGTTGGATGGAGCTGGCTAGAGCTGGAGAAGCGTAGGTTCTCCATACCCATGGAGGTAGCTAGGAGCATCGTTGCGGTCGTCGATGGTATTCAGACGCTCTACGAAGCGATGGACTTGATCCAGCTATCGCGAGCACTAGGATTCGAACTAAGGTTCTACCGACCGGCTCCAAACATCGTCGAGAGGGCTCTGCGTAGCTTAGGGATCGAGAAACCCAGCAACGTCCTCGTCATCGATAGCGTTGACGAGGCTATGGAGGGGATAGACCTAGCGATAGCTCTATCCATGCACGCATCGAGAGGCGAAGACCTTCTGCTAGACGTTGTATCGAACATCGAGTGGAGAAGACTGGGACTCGTGCTAGGGAACGAGTACCGCGATGTAGGTGAAGAACTTAGAGAGCGATGTAGGTACCAAGCAAGGCTCGGTCCCGCGACTGGGATGCCTATGAGAACCACTACTGCGCTAGCCTACGCGCTAGGCATTCTCTACACCTACGCATCGCTAGGGTTCTGATAGAGGTAGGGTTAGCAATAGCGTCGCCGAAACCTACGTAAAGCTCTATGCAAGTATTCCTAGCTCTAATCCACGGTACGTAGCTTGCTTAGGACTCGGTACGTACCACGAATGCTTTGAACAACCGCTAGCTCTCTACATGCAACGGTTCTAGGTATCCTACCCGTTCTCCACAGGTTCTCGAGAAGCTTAACGATACGCTCGGTCGTCTCCCTATCTGGAGCTCTAGCTCTTCTAGCGATGGTTAGGTGGGGTCGGTACTCGAATCGATCTTCCTTAACGGGCTTGACGATGTCTAGGATCTCGTTCCTTAGCTCTACCAACCTAGGTTCATCGACGAGAAGAGCGATGTTGGTTTCCTTACCTGGTGGAAGAAGATCGTAGCCAACGATTCTCAACCTCTTCGGAGCAACGAATACCTTCTCCGTAAGCGTAGCCACCAACCGATGTAGGTAGATCCCCGATACATCCCCAAGGAACACGATCGTTACGTGGAGAAGCGGTGGTGGTTCGTAACCGTAGTACTCGAAAGACTTGGCAAGCTCTTTCAGACGCTCATCATCGACGAGAAGTGCAACGAACGTTCCCAACCCGTCTTCAACCCCCGTAAAGCTTAGACGTACTGAACCAAAACCTCTACGCTACGAAACCTTGGATCCACTACCTCGATAACGGCATAATAGCGGTATTTGGAATACCACGGCTAGGGATCCATGTATGCAGAACGTACAGAGCTCAGTGATAGTACGGGTACGTAGAGATGGAACGATAGTTCTCCCCATCGATATCCTTCGATCGCTGGGCATACAAGAAAACGATTTGCTGGAGATCGTTGTTGAAGGGAATCAGCTAGTGCTTAGACCTATCCGCACAGATCTATGGCTAGAACTCCGTGAACGCGCTAAGAAGATGAAGCTTCGCGTAGATCTCGATCGAGCTGAAGAGGAGCTCGATGAGGTTGAAGATCTTTGGCTAGCTCGACACGGAAGGTAGTTATCGATACCTACGCCATAATGGCCGATATCTTGGGCGAAGCTAGTCCTAGAGCTTCGGCGATCCTAGAGGATGTGAGAAGAGGAAGAATCGAAGGTGTAATCCACTACTTAACGGTATTCGAACTCGCATACCATTGGAAGAAGGGGAGATTACCGTTCCGCGACGAATACGAGTTGCTAAGTTTCGTTAACGTGTACTTCACGCTCGAGGAGCTAACACCCGAGCTAGCGATAGAAGCTGCGAAGGTTAAGCTTCTAGGCGATAAGCTACTTCAGGAGTCTTGCGATGTTCAACTTAGACGGAGAAGGTTGTCGATAGCTGATGCAACAACGATCGCTGTAGCGAGAAAGCATGCTATACCCATCGTTACGGGAGACAAGGATTTGATGTACGTAGCCCAGAAGCTTGGTGTAGAGGTTGTGTGGTAACGCTTTGAAGTAGTTAGCGGTTGTAAAGCATTGATCGACCTCGATGCTGATCAACCGAATGCGTGGAGGGTTTTAGCCGAGGGATCGATCGTCTATTCGTGGTGAGTCTCTATGTACCTAGCTCTACTCTTCGAAGTGTTGGCTAGGTGCGTACCTAAGCTCAGGATCTACGATCCTAGCAACATATTTCCTACCTCTATGGACCGCGTTGTTCGTGTCGATGATGTTGCGTACGCCGATGCAGTTCTTCTCGATGCGTATAGAATCGATCTCAGCATCGTTGAGAAGATCGCTACAGAGATCCGCAACGATGCGTTGCTGATGCTCGTGAACGCTGTGGTGGGTATCGATAGGTGTAACGATGTTGTGAAGCAGTTGGTCGATCGAGGTTTCGTAAGGACGTGGATACCGATAGATGGTGGCGTAGCTACGTTTGCTAAGCGTGGGTACGACGATCGTTTCCTGCAGAAGGTGGTGGATGTTTGGAGGAAATCCATCGTTGAAGGTCCCTACCCCATACATTTCAACACCGCTTACGCGCTCTACACCTTATCCAAGTTCGTGCTTAGTCATAGAAAGGGGTGGGTCGTAGAGATCGGTACGGGTCTAGGCTTCTCAACGCTTTGGCTTGCTCAGGTAGCGAAGGAGTTCGGTTCGCGTGTTCTATCCATCGATAGGAGGTGCGATAGGGTTGAGTACGCTCGTAGCGTAGCCAAGGAGCTGGAGCTCGACGATGTTCTAGAGATCGTGTGTAGCGATGCGAAGACGTACCGCTACGAAGAGGTTGATCGAATCGTGTTGACGTTCATCGATGGTGAGAAGAGCGAGTACCTAGCGTACCTAGAAGCTGTGGAGGGTAAGCTCGTTGATGGAGCTACGATCCTTGCACACAACGCTCTCTCCAATGCGTACGCGATGAAGGGTTTCCTAGAGCGAATCTGTAGCGAACCGTATCGATGCATAGTCGTAGCAACCGATCCAGCGGGACTAGCTATCTCGGTACGTTGCTGAGGCTTCATCTACATACCTCGAGTTCGTACCTATTCACCCTAGCATGGATATCGATGTCTAGACACACCCTCTTCTCCAACAGCATTCTATCGAGTATCGATCTGAGCTCAGCCTTTATCTCGCTAACGCTGATCTCGGGAATCCCAGAGCTACAGTTCATCGATACTCTCACGGTATCGCCACAGAGCTTAACGCTCCACCTCCTAACCACTACGTTGTACTTCTTCAGCACCTCTATGATTCTCGGAATCGCTAGGTAGACAACCCTTGGGATCCTAGTGGTTGCGAGGAACTTGATGCCTCGACTCGATCCAGTCTTCGATACGTTGACGAGTATGAAGCTGAACTTCCTCAACCTGAAGCGGTTCCTCATAGCGTTGAGGAGTCCCTGGATGGCCGTAGCAGCTACCTCGGCTCTAGGAACCTTGCCGCTGTAGACTATGTTCACCACGGCTCTGGATCCTCTCACCGAGACGTCCACGATCTTGAGCAGTAGCTCGTCGTAGCTATACCTCGACCTTACGGTACCTATCACAACGCTTCGAATAGCGTTGATATCCTTGGG
>Ga0256842_1000599_pt1 | contig 31623 bp, 35 predicted proteins | sample 4559240metaG_FD_185973 | JGI IMG/M metagenome (GOLD analysis project Ga0256842, IMG submission 185973) | Hydrothermal vent microbial communities from Guaymas Basin, Mexico - 4559-240 | ecosystem: Environmental > Aquatic > Marine > Hydrothermal vents | place: Mexico: Guaymas Basin | collected... | reverse complement strand
TTAGTTTTCAATGATCGCAAACTTTCTGAACTCTTCAACTCGAAGTATCCCTTAACCCCTTTATTCAAGGTGTCTCTGTTTGTGGATGGGAATTATAGGGTAGTGGGGCTTAGAAGAAGCTTAAAGTAAAACAAAGAACTGAAATTTATTCAAATTCTTTGTTTTAGCCCCTATTTACTTACTTTTATATTTTATATATTCTACTTTTGAGAAGTTTGGTACATCATCATAAGAAAATACTGCATAATATTTTTCTATATTTTTATCTCCAAAATTATCATAAGTGTAATTATCACTACCACCATATAGTTTTTGTCCATCATATGGTGAACATGGAACTCTAAATCTATTTTTCACAACTAAGAAACCTTTACAAGCATCATCATTAGGATAATCCCATTCTAACTTAATCATATCATTTTCAATTTTAGTTACTAAATTTTCAACAGCTAGAGGTGCATTTCTTCTTTTCTTAATATAGTTTATAACTAGAGATGGTCTTTTTACCCTTTTTATATCACACCAATTTACACTTTGTCCTTTACAAAAAGATTTTTGAGATGATGCTGATACTATAAAAACAACTTTAGAGTGTTCATCTGCATTTTTTAACATCTCAGATATAGCATGTTTATCAAAAACAAATCTTTGTCTTGCTCTATTTTTTATATCTGAAACACTAACATCATAACCTATTCGTTCTATTATCTCTCTATTTTTAATTTTTTCATATGTTTTTTCACCATTACAAGGAACTACCATCTCAATATGAAAACGGATGCTATTAAGTGAATTTATTTCAGATGCTTCTATATCTATATAAGCATCTGAAATAGCAGTATTATCCATATCTGGTAAATTAGAAAGGTCAAACTCTATACAACCATACTCTTTATCACCATCTTTATCAAAACCTACTCTTAATCCAGATTCACTTACTTTATCTTTTGTTATTGTAGTTTCAACAGAAGATTCTAAATCAATTCTAGCAGGATTAATCATATATGAAATATCTAGTTTTGGTCTGTATGTTAAACCACCACTAAATTTACCATATCCTATATCCCATTGCATCATTTGTGAAGCACGATTTAAAGGAAGGGAGGATGGTCCCTCCATTCTGAAGTAAGCTTCTCTTCTTTTTAAAGATTTTTGTAGCACATCTATCTCTTGCTTAGCAAATTTATATGTTCTCCATATACCCTGTGCTAATTGTGCTGAACCAGTTGGTCTATCTATATAGCTTAAAATTTTTGCATTCTTTATATCATCAAAACTATCTATATGATCAAGAACTCGTTCATCTATCTGACCAACTCTCCATTCACCATAACTTTCAACTTGTACGGCTACTCTATTCATTGGATAAAAAGATATAGTTGCACTGGTAATAATTGCATTTTCTGGTATAGTATTTAAAGAAAATCCACACACACCAAAACATTCACCTCTATTTTCTGATATACCTACAAAAAGTGAATTATTTGCAAAATGCTCACTATTTTTTTTAGTTTTTTCACCAACATAACCTATTTTATCAGCTTGAGGATATAATATTTTAGAAAACATATTTTCTTTTGGCTGAGTTCTTATAGCACATATTTGAGCAAAAGGTGATTTAACATTCGATATTTGAGATACTGCCCGTATATAATAAAAATAATTTTTTGCTGAAATTAAATTTTTATCTGTAAAAGTTTTTAATTTTGTCATACCTATTCTATTTGAACTTTGCGCGCAACCTTTTAATTTACTAGAACGGTAAACCTCAAAATATATATCTTTATCATTTTCATACTCCCAACTAAGTTCAACCTCTTTGGATGTTACATCAGTTGCTATAAAATTTTCTATTCTTTTAAGAGAGTTCTCTTTTTTGTAGTTATTTGCTTCAGATAAAGCATAAATTAAAGCAGGTATATTTTCATCAATATTTTCACTCATATGCTCTTTATAATCACTAATATTTCTAGTACCAACCTCGGCAACTAAAGCTAAAGCACCCAAAGAGTAGTAAAATTCTCTACCACTACCTGAAATTAGATGAGTTGGTGGCTTACCCATATGTACACCATATTCACGACCAGATTCTTTTCTTATCTCTTCAGCCATATTACCAGCTAATAGATTCAAATCTATCGCATCGATAGCATCTTCATGTATAAAATTATGTGCAGGAAAAAAAACATTACCTTGTGAGTGGTAATCTAATGCTATTGTTATATTTTTATGATTTAATGCAAAATCTCTTAATGCTGATGTTTCAGGTTCACTAAAAGGTGCTGGACCAGAATAAACATTTGATGACATATCTTTATTTGGTGAGAAACCTACTTCAAAGTTTCTATTTAGATCAACACCAAAACTTCCATCACTATTTCTTCTTCTGTTTTTTCTCCAAAAAGAGAAATGGTTTCTTGAATACTCAAAACCATCAGGATTAGCACAAGGAACCATATATAGAGTTGTTCTATCAAGAATCTCATTTAATTGTGGGTCATACTCTATATGTTCTAAGATATACTTAGCAAAAGTTAAAGATAACTCTATACCTATCCATTCTCTAGCATGTATAGTTCCTGTATAAAATAGAGCAGGTTTATCTTTATCTGTTTTTATATTTTTTGTGATACTTACAGCTATAATATCTCTATCTTCCCAAGTTTTACCAATAGATTCAACTTTTATAAGATCTGGATAAGTTTTTTGTGCAGATTTAAAAAAATCTACACATTCGTTATAAGAAGTATATTGTTCTCTCAAATTATTACCTTGATGTTAAAATTTATTTAAGAACGGAATAATACTCTCATAATTCTTCAAAAGAGGTAATTCTAATGTTTTATTTAGAGGTTTTTCTATCTATTAAATCAACAATTAAATCTATTTTTTTATTGTTAAAATCTAACCCCATTTTTTCTTGTTCAGGTGTAGCAAATGCTGGAATTCCATTCACCTCTAAAACAATATATTCCTCTTTTTCCAAATCATAAATTATATCTACACCACCAATATCTACACCTGTAACTTTACAAGCTTTTTTAGCAATATCTACAATCTCATCGTTTGCTTCTCTCATAAAAACAGAACCACCACTTGTTACATTAGTTCTCCAGTCTGTTCCACTTGCTTTTCTACCATAACAACTAACAAATTTTCCATCAACAATATCTACTCTAAAATCTGTGTTATCATATTTTATAAACTTTTCAACATAAAAATATCTTAAATCCATCTGATTTAAAAATGGCATCAACATATCAAGGTTTGATTCACTCTCAATCTTTGTAAGACCAACACCACCCCAACCATCGGTTGGTTTATAAACCATTTTATCCCATTTTTTTATAATTTTTTTTAGTTCTGCACCATTATCTCTATGACATAATCTATAATCAGCTGTTTGAACACCCTCATTTCTAAGAACAAAAGATGTCTGAAATTTATCTTCTGTTAAAGCAAAAGCATCATAAGAATTTATAGTTGGGATGATACGATTTAATGCTTGATAAAGATACATCTGATACTGAGTTTGTTCACCAGCATTATAAGAGAAGAAAAGATCTAATTTATCAACTTTTAAATCATTATGTAAAATATGACCATTTTTGGCGATACAATGATGAAGTTTTACATCATTTTCTGTTTCTATATCTCTTTCTCTTAACTTTTTAATAATCTTTTTTTGAATCTTATCTCCACCACCATTACTATAAAGCCACATACCTATTTTTCTATTTGACATACTAATCCCTTAAAATTCTAATTTTTCAACAAAATGTTTAAATAACTTTTTGCTTAACTCTATTCTACTTATAAAACTATCCTTAGATGCTCTCTCTTCAACTGTATGATCGCCATCTCCAAATGGACCAAATCCATCTAGTGTAACAACTCCACATGAACTAACAATATTTGCATCACTGACACCACCTCTTTCCTCTGATCTTAAATCTTCATTTGTAATTTTTATAATTGATTCAATTAAATTCAATGAGGATGATGAAGTTTGCATAACATCTCTTTGGATTCCACCACTAAGGATAGATTTAGTCCCTTTAACATAAGATGTTGATACAATTTTATCTATAGATTCTAAAACTCTATTTTTTTCATCTTTAGTTTTATACCTAATTTCAAAAGTTAAATGTGCATGAGGAGATATAGTATTTGCACCAATACCACCATCAATCTTACCAACATTAAGAGTTGTACCTAAATCTAAATTTGTAAGTTTTACTAACTCTTGAATCTTATATGAAGCTTCTAAATTTGCATCACAACCATCTGTATAATTATTTCCAGCATGGGCTGCTTTTCCCATTATATCTACAAAAAATGTCCCTACACCTTTTCTTCCAGTTACAACTTCCATATTAGAACCAGCAGCTTCATAAACAAAACAATAATCATACTCTTTTGCCAATTTTGCCGTTAAATACTTAGAATTATCACTACCTGTTTCTTCATCACTTACAAAAAGTATATCTATATTTTTAATCTCTATATTATTTTTTTTTAATTCTCTTAGTGCTTGAAGTGCTACAATATTACCACCCTTCATATCACATACTCCTGGACCATAAATCCAATCAGAATCATCTTTATAATTTTCAAATTTATTAGGGGGAAATACAGTATCAAGATGCCCTAAAAGTAATAACTTTTTAGAGTTAGGAATTGTTTTAGATTTATAGTGACGATGATTACCAATAGATTCTCTTTCATAAACTTCTACTTGAAAACCAAGTTCATCAAGCCATTTATCAAAAATAGAACCAACTTTATCAACACCAATCTTATTTTTAGTGTATGAGTTTATATCTACAATTGTTTTTAAGTCAGTTAAATAATTCATACTATGATTATACTGATATTGAATTGAAAGTAAATAAAAATATTACTATTTAGTTAAAGAAGATTTTTAATGGGAAGTTTTGTATAAATTATGGTAATTTATCTATATTTTATATGGGGGGTCGAGCTTAGAAGATTATTTTCTTCTAAGTTCTTTAATACGAGCTTTCTTACCAGCAAGTTCACGAAGGTAAAATAGTTTAGCACGACGTACACGACCACGACGGATAACTTTAATCTCTTCAATAGAATCTGAATATGTTGGGAAAATTCTTTCGATTCCAACACCATTAGCACCAATTTTACGAACTGTAATTGTAGCACCAGTACCTTGACCACGCTTAGCAATACATACACCTTCGTATGCTTGAACACGAGACTTTTCACCCTCTTTAATTGTTACTGCTAAACGAACAGTATCACCAGCACGAAAATCTGGAATATTTTTCTCAGATGTTTGTGCTTTTTCAAAGTTTTCTATATACTTATTTCTCATAAGATTTCCTTGTTGTATGCTTTAATAGCTGCTCAGGTCTGAAAAATTTTGTTTTACACTCAGACAGAGCTAATTTTAATGAGTGAATTTTACTATGATTTCCCTTTAAGTATTCTGATGGAACACTTTGATTATCATAGAGTTTTGGCTTAGAAAAAGATGGTGCTTCTAAAAGTGGTGTTTCAAAACTTTCAACACTTAAAGAATCACTATTACCAAGTACACCATTAATGTTTCTACTTACAGAATCACATATAACTAATGAGGCTAATTCACCACCAGTTAGTATATAGTCTCCTATGCTAAAAACTTCATCAGCATACTTTTCGATAACTCTTTCATCAATACCCTCATATCTTCCACTCACAAAAGCGATATGAGATTTTTTCGATAACCTTTTAGCATCATTTTGTTTAAAAGGTTTTGCAACAGGAGTTAAAAAAATTATATGAACATCTTCATCTTCTTTTTTTAAACTATCTAGTGCATCATATAATGGTTGTGGGTTCATAACCATTCCAGCCCCACCACCAACAGCAGTATCATCTACTTTTTTATGCTTAGAATTACTAAACTCTCTTGGATCTAAATAATCTATAGTTAATAAATTTTTATCAATAGCTCTTTTCAAAATAGAATCTTGAAAATAACCTCTTACTAAATTATCAAAAAGAGTTACAAAAGTAAATTTCATTATGAAGCTTCTAAAATATCCATAGCACCATCTAAGATGATAACTTTTTTATCTATATCAACACTCACACGAAATGGTTCTTGAAATGGAACTAAAAAACTTTTAGCACTACCAGATTTAACTAATTTATCATCAGTTTTAATACTTAAATAATTCGTAATTGCTATTCTTTCCACTTCATTAACTGTCCCTAAAAATTTACCATTTTCAAACACTTCACAATCTTCTAAATCAAACCAAAAATATTCATCATCTTCTAAATGACAATTTTTTCTTGTTTCTTCTCTAGTTGTAAATAGTTTTAGATTAGTATATTTTTTAGCATTTTCAATGCTATTGACACCATCAATCTTAATCATTGCTCTATCAAGATTTACTTCAGATAATGTTATGTTTTTTTTCATATTAGTAAAAAAACTAGCACCAGCATAAAATTGTTCTGGAAAATCACATTTAATATGAAATTTCATATCACCCTTTATACCGACAGTTTTGCCGATCGTTGCGATATGAAGTAGTTGTTCTTTATACTGCTTCGACATTTATACGATAACTTATACCATCTTTAGCTTTACAGCCAGAGATGAGTGTTTTAATTGCACCTATCATCTTACCCTCTTTACCAATAAGCTTACCTATGTCTGCTTGATTAGCAAAAAGAACAATCTCTGTTATTTCATCGCTCTCTTTTACTTCTACTCTTATATCTTCAGGGTTTGAAGCGATAAGCTTTGCAAACTGTGCGACAAAATCAGAAATCATAATTAACGACCTGTTATCTTTTTAACACGATCACTCATTTTAGCACCAACGCTTAACCAGTAATCTAATCTTTCGTTATCAACAACTAAAGTTTTTTCAGCTACCATTGGATTATAGTGACCAATAAGTTCAATCCAACCACCATCTCTACGTTTACGACTATCTGTTACCGCGATACGATAAAAAGGTTGTTTTTTTCTTCCCATTCTTGTTAGGCGAATTACTGTTGCCATTTGTGTTCCTTCTCTGCACAAGTTATATTTCAACTTGCTGAATATATTAATTTTACACCTAAGTGTAAATATATAAACTCCAAAGAATCTATATATTTACACTCATTTTAAAAATGAGTGTTTATATACTATCTTGGTAATGCTCCTGCACCACCCATTTGTCCCATCATAGATTGAAGATTTTTCATACCATTTTTACCAGAGAATTTTTTAGCCATTTTACCAGCATTTTTAAACTGTTTTATCATACGGTTTATCTCTGTTTGTGTTAGACCACAACCCTTAGCTATTCTTTGCTTACGAGAGTTATTTAGTAAATCTGGATTTTCTCTCTCTTTCATAGTCATAGATGAAACCATAGCTTTAATATTTTTAAGTTCACCAGAGTTTTCAAAATCAAAATCTTTTATCGCTTTTGACATATTTCCCATACCCGGTATCATACCCATGATAGAACTCATAGAACCCATTTTTTTCATAGACTCCATCTGTTCTAAAAAGTCATTAAAGTTAAATTTACCTTTTTGAATCTTTTTAGTCAATCTTTTAGCTTGTTTTTCATCTATGGCAGAAGCTGTTTTTTCAGCTAAACCCTCAATATCACCAAAACCCATAAGACGATTAACAACTCTCTCCGGTATAAATACCTCTAAATCTTCCATCTTTTCACCACTACCGATAAAACGAAGAGGTACTTGAACTTGTGATGATAAACCAAGAGCTACACCACCCTTAGAATCACCATCATATTTAGAAAGGATAACACCATCTATACCGATTTTATTTTTAAACGAAGTTGCTGTTTTTATAGCATCTTGACCAGTAAGAGAATCTGCTACATAAAAAATCTCATCTGGATTAGCTACAGATTTAACATCTGCTAACTCATCCATAAGTGCATCATCTATAGCTAAACGACCAGCAGTATCTATAAGTACAACATCATAAATTCCAGCTTTTGCTTTTATTAAAGCTGACTTTACAACCTCTACCGGTGATTTTGTAGATTCATCTTCATAAAGTTCAACTTCAATTTGAGTAGTGATTTGACGGAGTTGTTCAACTGCAGCTAAACGCTGTAAATCGGCTGCAACAATAAGAACTTTTTTCTGCTTGTTTTTTAAATAAAGTGCTAATTTACCAGTTGTAGTTGTTTTACCAGAACCTTGAAGTCCTGTCATAAGTATAACAGTTGGTGGGTTTGGTGCGAATGTAAAACCTTTATTTCCACCAATCTCTAAAAGTTCATATAAAGCTTTTCTTAGAGCATCTAAAAATTGATCTTTACCTATACCTTTTAATTTAGTCTCTGTTTCTACTTTTGAGATTAACTCTTTAACAACTTTATGATTCACATCTGCTTTTAAAAGATTTTTCTTTAACTCAGTAAGAGCTTTTGATAGTGCTTTATCATCGTCATGAAAACGAATTTTCTTAATTGCATTTGTAAACGAATCTGTTAAAGTATCAAACATAAGTTCTCCAAGGTAAATTATCTTTTAGATATAAAAAGTCACAAATTATATCTAACTTTTACTTTATATTTTCTTTTATAATAAGACTACTGAAAATCAACAAATACTTTAGGTTCTGGTGCTACAAACTCCATACCTAATAATCTAACTTTATGAGCATGAAGCATAACTCTTTTTGCTCTTCTTCCACCATATTGTTCATCACCAACTATTGAGTGATCTATGTAACGAAGATGTGTTCTTATTTGGTGTGTTCTTCCATTATGGATGATACATTTTACTTTTGTTTTGTTTGCACTTACTATATCTGGAAAGATTTCAGTTCTAGCTGGTTTACCTTTTTGTGAAACATTTGAGTATGCTTTATTGTTTTTCTTTTGAGTTAGTATAGGTTTATCAACCTCTATAGGTTCACTAATGATACCCTCTACCCAAGCGATATACTCTTTATATACTTTATCTTGTCTAAACTCTTTTATAGCTTTTTCTCTAAACTCTTCATTTTTAACAAGCATCAAAACACCACTTGTTTCACGATCAAGTCTATGAAGTAAAACTGCTGGTTTAAATTGTCTTTCAATCTCATCAGAGTTTACATAAGCTGGTTTATCAATAACAACTATATCATCATTTTCAAAGATTGGTTTAGCTTTTTCTATTTTGATTAATCTAAACATTGTTTTTGAATCAAGTTCACCACGAGCTATCATCACTTTTTTATTACCTACATATACTAAACCTCTATCTATCATAGATTTAGCTTGAGAGTTTGATATACCCTCTTGAGTTGCCAAAATTTTATATGCTTTTTCTAATGCCATATTTTTTCCTTAATTTTCTAATATTTTTTTTATAATTGGTTGTAAATTTATTGTTTCATCTACTACCGATTTTGGTAATTCAGTTGAATTAACCAATGCTTTGTGTATCAAGTCTGTTTCAACATACTGAACATGATGAACATATTTAAAAAGCTCTTTTTGGTGAAAAAAATGTTTTCCAGTTATAATTTTACATCCAAAATATGCTGGTTCTAACGGATTGTGTCCACCAACATCATCTTTAAATGCACCACCTAAAATTGCTATATCACTAATAGCATATATGTTGTTTAACTCACCCATCTCATCTACTAAAATCATATCACTAGCTAGATCTTTAGTTTGAGAAAATCTCGATAAAGATAATGAATATTTTTCACTAAACTCTTTCATTAAAAGATAAACCTCTTCAAACCTTTCTGGATGTCTAGGAACAATTATCAATTTTGAATCTGACATTTTCCTATACTCAACATAAGCTTTTAGTATAGCTAACTCTTCACCATCATGTGTACTACCAGCAACGATAGTCTCTTTGTTTGGTTTGTTATACTCTTTTGTTTTCACTATCTTAGTCGCTAGTTTTATATTACCAATCACCTCTATATTTCTCGCACCTAAAGCTATAAAACGATTCTTATCTACTTCACTTTGAGCATATATAGTATCAACTTTAGAAAGCATCTTTTCATAAAACCAAGCAAATTGTAAATAATTTTTTACACTTTTATCTGATATACGAGCATTTAAAAGTACAATTTTTGTACCCCTAGATACAGCTACTATAAAAAGTAAATACCAAAATTCAGCTTCTAAAACTACTAAAAGTTTTTGTTTTCTTATCCAAAATGGTAAAAACATCTCATAAGGTAAATACCTTACTTCTGCATCATATTTTTTTGCTTCATCTTGCCCTGTTTGGGTAATAGTAGTGATCTTTATATTTTCATTTGGAACTGATTCTAAAATAGGTTTTAATGCTCTAGCTTCACCTAAAGAACATACATGAAACCAAATACCATCCTCTTTCTTAAATCTAGGATTATTAAAAAGAAAAAAACGGGAGGGGATTGAGATTTTATACTTTTGCTTAAATGAAAGATAGACTAATAGTGGTAATGCTATAAAATATAGCAAAACACTAATAGTGTAGTAAAAAAGAGTAAATAACCTACTCAGCAGATGTTTCCACATAAAGGATACGACCACAATGTGGACATGATGTAATATCTTCTGCTCTAATAACATCAGAATAAACTTTATCACTTATAAGCATATGACATCCCATACAAGCTTGGTCTTCTACTGTTACAACAGTTGTATTTTTTGCCCATCTACGGATTTTTTGATAAAAAGCTAAACCTTTTTGGTTGATACCAGAAAGTAATTTCTCTTTTTGTGCAAAAACTTTTTGTCTATCGTTGTTGATTACTTTTAATTTTTCATCAACTTCGGCTCTTACTGTTTCTAATGAACTTTCTAATTCTACTAAAGATTCTTTAGCAGATTCAACTTGTTCTTTTTTAAGTTCAATAATTTTTTCAATTCTTGCTATCTCTTCATTAGCAAAAGTTACTTGCTCTTTAGCAATCTCTTCCTCTAATTGTAAAGATTTCATCTCTCTTTCAGTTTTTATATCAGCAGATTTTTTAGAATTTGCCTCTAATTTTTGAGAAAGTTCAGCTAAATGAATCTCATTTTTATGTTTTTTAAGCTCTTCATCTTTGATTTCAATACTTAAATTTTCAATATCTGAATCGATACTCTCTTTCTTTGCTAAAACTGCTTCTAGCTTAGCATTTGCTTCTTCGATTTGTGGCTCAAAAGCATCAATCTCTTTATCTACATGAGAAAGGTCTATTATTTGTTTAAGATGCTGGTTCATTAGTCTCCTTTTGGATTAAATATATGTGAACGGATTCTTTGATGTTGAAATTATAGCCTCTAAACCTAAATTTTTCAAATGTTTGAGCAAAATTTCTCCAAAAAAGTGTTCACTTTCAAAATGTCCTATATCAATTAGCGATAAATTTATGCTTTTTGCTTCCATTGCATCGTGATATTTAATATCTCCTGTTAAAAAACAATCAGCTTTTACATTTTTGATAAGTGAACATCCAGAACCCGTTGTTAAAGCTACAATATTTACAAAATTATGACATTTTACACATTTTGTAACTTTTAAATTAAAAAGTTTAGCTATTTTTTTAGCAAAATCATCAAACTTTTCTTCAACTTTTAAATAGTTTATATAGCCATCTACTTCAATAACCTCATACCCTAAAATCTCTTTAGCTACATAGCTATTTAAGTGAGTTTTATCAAAATTTGTGTGCATCGCTATATTTGATATATTTTTTTTAACCATTTTATGTAGTAAATTTGATGGATAAGTATCATAATTCATCTGTTTAACACCACCAAAAATGATGGGATGATGAGTTATAAGAAGTGTATCATCATCTAAAGATTCTATCAACTCCTCATCAACATCTATACTTAAAGCTATTTTTTTTATCTCTTGATTCATTGAACCAACTAAAAGACCAGAATTATCCCAAGAATCTTGAAGCTCAAATGGTGATAATTTATCTAAATAATTATATATTTGCTCAATCTTCATCGCCACTCCTATTTTCCAATCTTTCTAACTCCTCTTTTGCTTCACTAAATTCAGAATCTAATTCAATAGCTTTTTTATACATATCTTTCGCTTCTTCATACTGTTTTATATCTACTAAAAGATTTCCATAATTATAATATGTAACAGGGTTGTTAGGGTTTATCTCTAAAGAGTTATGTATAGACATTTTTGCAGATGTAAATTCACCATTACTTCTATATACAGATGCTATAGAGTTATGTATATATTCATTTTCTTTATCTAACTCTAATGCTTTTTTATAATAATCTAAAGCTTTATCATTATCACCACTTTTTTGTAATATATAAGCTGTTTTAAAAATGATTTCTGAATTATTTTTATCTTTTTCATCTGCTTCCATTAAAAATGCTAATGCTTTTTTATAATCTTCTTTTTCAAAAGCATCATCTGCTTCTTCTACCAATTCACTTGCTGAAAAAGGTGAAAATGTATTTACATCTTTTTCTATATTATCATCTCTATTTATGATATTATCATTTTTAATTTCAGGCTCTTGAAGTGTTTGTATATGTTCATAAATTTTAAATGCAAAATATGTTGAAGCACCTAACATAAGTAGTTGAAAAACTGTCATTATCTATCCTTGTATAGTTTTTGATTAATTAATTTTATAAATTGTAATGGATCAACTTGCACACCATAAACCCTCATACTAAAATGTAGATGTGGTCCTGTTATCCTACCTGTATCACCAGATAATCCAATAATTTGTGATTTTTTTACTTTATCACCCTTTTTTACACGAAATTTACTTAGATGATAATAACAACTATAGATTCCATGCCCATGATCTATAATGATAGAATTACCTGCATAAAAACGATTTTTCGCTAACACAACAACACCATCATTACTAGCTAATATCGGTGTTCCGATTTTTGCTCTAAAATCTGTTCCACTATGATAACCTTTTAAAGTGTTATTATAAACTCTTGCTTTTCCAAAATCACTTGTGATTATAGAATCTACTGGCATTATAAACTTAGAATCTATATAACTTTCATTTGTAATTTTGCCATAAATCTTCATAGCATTTTTATACTCAGTAGATGTTCTAGTTTGAATTTTTTTAGATTTTGGATTTACTTTTGACTTTTGTACCTTGATTTTTTCTTTTTTATATTTTCCATCTTCAATATCAATTAAAATATACTGCTTTTTAATTTTATGATTTTCTAAAAATCTAATCTCAATCTCTTTATAATCTGGTTTTTGATAGTAACTTATAGGTACTAAAGCATAAACTTTTTTATTATCAGTTGGATGATTAAAAATCTTATAACTTTTTTTACCTAATAATATATTTTTATAATCAATATTTTTCTCTTTAGTAAACTCAATATAAAGAGTTTTACCATTAGAAACGGATGGTTCTGATAAAGAAAAATCTAACCCCATCAATAAAGAGAAAGAAAATATCAAAAATAGAAACAGAGATTTCATCAATAATCTTTCATAGCTCTTTGAATATCTCTTTTCATATCTTTAGCTTTTAAATCTTGCCTTTTATCGTGTAACTGTTTACCTTTTGCTATCGCTATCTGAATTTTTACAATATTTCTAGCATTAAAGTAAAGTTGTAAAGGTACAACTGTATAACCATCTCTATTTACAGCTTTTAACATCTTTTGAATTTGTGCTTTATGTAGAAGAAGTTTACGGCTTCCTCTCTCTTCGTGAGCATAAAAATGGTGAGTTGTTTCTAACCTACCTATATGAGCATTAAATAAAAAAGCTTCCTCACCAACAAAACGGATAAAACTATCTTTTAAATTTACCCTTCTTGCTCTTATCCCTTTCACCTCACTACCTTGTAAAACAAGACCAGCTTCAAACTTTTCCTCTAAAAAATAATCAAAATATGCTTTTTTATTTTTAGCATAAGTTTCACCCATCAATTTTCTCCTTTAACTTTAAAAAAACTACTTCCACTACCACTAAAGTAATATCCATCTTTATAAAAAGTTTCTAACTCTTTATACTCCTGCTTAGCTGGATTATAAAGATCATTCACCTCATCAATACCCATACTATTTAAAACATCTAAAGATAAAGTTTCTTTTAACTTTTCAACCATTAAACCATCTATGGGATTAAAAAAAACTTTTCTGTATGCTTGATAAACTTTTGGTGTACTTATCTCAATCTTTGGAGTATATATATCAAAAGATAATCTATCTTCTTTAAACTCCTCAACAATCTCACCTATACCACTAACATTAGCACTATCATAACCATATATAAAGAAAGGAACATCAGCACCAACTTTTAAACCAATAGTTGCCAACTCATCTAAACTTAACCCTAAATCTAAAATATCATTACACATTTTCAGATATGTTGCACAATCACTACTTCCACCACCAAGCCCAGCAAAAGCTGGAATCGATTTTTTTACGGATATAGCATAATTTGCCATCAAATCTTCTAATTTATCTTTTGATGATATATATTTACCAAGTTCTACATAAGCTTTATAGATAGTATTTTGTTTAGTATCACATGAAAAATCACCAACTATAGTAAACTCTTTATCATTAGAATCTTTTTTAATAAAAGAAAGTTCATCATACAGATTATCTACTAACATAAACCTAGATATTATCTCATGATAATCACCTCTAGTTCCTGTAATCTTTAAAAAAATATTTACTTTTGCATAAGCTTTATAACTTTTGAGCATTGTTTATCTATTTTCTTATAATTTTACTAAGTAAACTAAGTTTATCATCTTGTGGTTCTTTAGCTGCTGCTATATTTGAATCTTTTACATCCTCTAAGAGTTCATTTCTAATTATAGAGATCTCTTTAGGAGCATCTATCCCAAGTTTTACAACACCCTTATCTATAGATATAATTTTTACTGTAATATTATCACCTATGATTATAGATTCATCTAATTTTCTAGCAAGTACTAGCATACATATATCCTACCTAATTCATATTTTACTTTATTTTCTTTTATATTAATGATAGAGATATTATCACCATTATCTAACCAATAATATCCATCATCTTTTATCTCTAAATCTTCTACATCAAGAACTCTGCCATAAGTGATATTTTCATAATTGCCATTATAAATATTTATAGGAATATTTAAAGATTTTTTAATATCTAAAGATTTTTCATCATTATATCTAAATTGACCCTCATTTAATCTCTCTAAAGCACTAAGACTTCCATTTGTAACATTTAATCTATTTGCAATAATACGACCCAATGAACGGATATAAGTACCCTCTGAAACAGTTGCTTCAAATGTTATAAACGGATGACAATAATTGATTAGTTTAGATTCATAAATAGTTGAATTAACCTTGTTTAGCTTAACCTCTTTACCTGCTCTTGCTAAATCATATGCTCTTTGACCATTTATCCGTTTTGCACTAAAGATAGGTGGTTCATACTCTAAATCACCCTCTAAAGATTTTACAATCTCTTCAATCTTAGCTTCATCAAACTCTTTTAGAATCTCAACATTATCTATCATCTCAGTATCTAGGCTATCAGATGAAGCACCTAACCAAAGAGTTGCTCTATATGTTTTAGGAGTTTTATTTAAAAAACGGAACAGTTTTGTATGTGAACCAAAACCTATAATCAAAACACCTTTAGCAAAAGGGTCTAATGTACCAGTAAACCCAGCTTTTTTGTTATTATACTTTCTTTTTAATTTAGAAAGAAATAGATTTGAGCCGATTCCAGTTGGTTTATAAGCTACAAATAAACGATTCATAGTCTCTCCACAAAAGAAGCTAGTATATCCCTTTTTGTTCCAGCAAAATTGATATTAAGTTTAAACTCTCTACCAGACTTACTTACACCAGTAACCCTACCCGCACCAAAAATTTTATGACGAACTAAATCACCTTTTTTAAAAGCTGTATTTTTTTCAACAATAAGAGAACCTGAACAAAGCCCAGCTTCATTGAAAAATCTACTTTTAATAAGATCACTTCTTCTACCTTTATAGAATCTACTACCAGCATGTGAAAGGATTAAACTCTCTTTCGCTCTTGTAAAAGCAACATAACCTAATCTTCTTTCCTCTTCTACATCACTACCATCACCAACCAAAGGTAAGAAGCCCTCTTCTAAACCAATCACAAATATATGATCAAACTCTAAACCTTTTGAAGCATGAATACTCATCATATATATAGATTCACCCTCAACTTGATCTTGTTCACTCTCTAATGTCAATTCATTTAAAAATTCATCAAGTGAAGCATCTGGAGATTTTTTTATAAAATCACGAAACAAAGCATAAAACTCATCTATATTCAAGATCCTATCTTCCGATTCTTGTGTACCTGCATAGATAGTTTTAAGGTGAAAAGTATTCTCTAACTGATCTATAAAATCGTAAGTAGATTCTTTAGCTATTTTAGATATATATTTTATGTTTTTTATAAACTCTTTTAATGTAGCACTATTTTTCTTTTTAACTAATGCAACAAGTTCACTCATATCAGCACTATCAATATACTCAAAGATTGATGTACCTTTTGCTAATGCTGCTAACTCTAGTTTTTCAATACTAGCTTTACCTAAACCTCTTTTTGGCTTATTTACAATCCGTTTAAATGAAAAATCATCATGGAAATTTGTTATAACTCTTATATATGAGATAAGATCTTTAATCTCTGCTCTATCATAGAATCTAAGTCCACCTACAAGTTTATAAGATATAGAGTATCTATTTAAACCCTCTTCTATAGAACGACTTAAAGCATTTACCCTATATAAAATAGCTATATCTTTTGCTCTTATACCAGAATCTAAAAGTTGTGTGATTTTAACAGCTATCTTTCTTGATTCTTCATTCTCATCATTTGAATTAAGTGTTATAACATTTTCACCAGTTCCACGAGTAGCTATAAGTTTTTTGCCATGTCTTGAACGGTTATGTTCAATCAAAGCATTTGCTACTTTTAAGATTGGTTCACGAGAACGATAATTTTCTTCTAACTTAAATGTTTTAGCACCCACAAAATCTTGATCAAACTCTATAATATTTCGTATATGAGCACCCCTCCAGCCATAGATACTTTGATCATCATCACCAACAACACAAATATTGTTATGAGCAGAACAAAGCTTTTGAATAAGTTTTAATTGCAACTCATTTGTATCTTGGTACTCATCTACCATAATATACTGGTATCTTTTTGATGTTTGTTGTGCTAACTCTGGATTCTCATCAAGAAGCTTATATGTTAAAGCTATAAGATCATCAAAATCTACTAAATTATTTTCCGATAAATACTTTTCATATGCTTCATAAACTTTAGCTATCTCTTGATACTGAAAAAGTTCTGCTTGTTTATAAGCATCATCAGGTGATAAAAGTGAATTTTTATATCTTGATATTTCACTAGCCATAAGAGGAGTTGGAAGTTCAGCATTTATCTTTTTAATAATTCTTTTTTTATCATCAGTATCAATTACAACAAAATTATTTTCTCTTTTTAAAAGATGTATATTAAATTTTAAAAAAAGTAAGCCAAACTTATGAAATGTGCATAAAAGAGGTGGATATGATACATTTACTATCATATCTAAAGCTCTCTCTTTCATCTCTTTTGCTGCTTTATTTGTAAAAGTCAAGGTTAAAGTATTTGAAGCAGGAATACCTAAAACTTCAATTAAATATGCCAAGCGAGATATAATAGTTGTTGTCTTACCACTACCAGCACCAGCTAAAATAAGAACAGGACCCTCTGAGTGTTTGACTGCTAAAGTTTGTTCATCGTTTAATTTTTTAAAAATTTTTTCCATTTAATTATCACTATTTTATAGATTATACTAAAACATTAATATATTTAGATTTATTCTATTATAGCTAAATTCTAGTAAATCATTAGGAAACTATTGCTTTAATTATAATTATGAGTTATACTTTTATTATCAATATAACTTATAGGAATTATTATGTTAAAAGATTTTGCTAAATTACAAACATTTTTAATGGTGATAAAAGAGAAGAGTTTTTCTAAAGCATCTGCTAAACTTGGTATCTCTCAGCCAGCTGTAACTCAGCAAATTAAATTTATTGAAGATTACTTAGACACTAAAATAGTTGAAAGAAAAAAGAATGGAATCTTACTTACAAAAGAGGGTGAAGATCTATTTAGAATTGCTACCAAACTTGAAAAATCTATATCAAACAGTGAAAAAGAACTTCTAAAAATTATAAATAAAGAGTTTACTTTTATTATGGGTGCTTCTTATGCTATCGGAAACTATATTTTACCAAACTATCTTGGTGAGATTAAAAAAAGAATTAACAATGAAGTTTTTATGAATGTTGCTTTATCATCAGAGATAATTAATCAACTAGAAGATAAAAAAATAGATATAGCACTTATAGAATCTCCTATATTTAAAGATGGTATCATCTATCGTGAATGGGTACAAGATGAGTTAGTTTTATTTTCAAATCAACAACTTTCTAAAAACTTAAAAGCTGACGATCTATTTGGATTTGATTGGATCTGTCGTGATGAAGCTTCACATACAAGAAAATTAACATCTGATGCTTTTGAAGAGATAGGTGTTCAATGTAGTAGTTTTAATGTACTTGGTGTTTTAGAGAGTCCAACATCTATAAAAGAGACTATTTTACATGCTGATAAAGAGGCAAAAAGACCTTTAGTTTCTATAATGTCTCGCCATGTGATACAATCTGAAATTGCAGAGGGAAGATTATTTGAAGCAAGGATAAAAGATATTAAAATAGATAGAAAATTTTATATAGCATACACTAAAGATAAAAAACATGATGCTTTTGTTGATAATGTAGTAAACTACCTTTTATCTCTAAGCAAAGTATAATTTAAGTGGGTTAACCCACTTAAATCTACTTTTTCAAAAACTTGGAATTTTCTGGATTCGATAAAAATGAAGCCATTGAGTTCTCAACCCCATTTTCATCAATATCTTTAACTTTTGGTTCATCCTCTATTTTAAATGTTGAAAGATTGATTAAAACTGGTGTCTCTTCTACTATCACTTGAACTATAGAATATAACGGAACAGTTACAACACTACCAATATTTTCACTTCCAAAACCAGCTTCAAATACTAAACAATTATCAACTATATGAGCTGTCTCAAAAGTATAACCTGCTAAAAAGAAAAGTGTCATATCACGAAAACTAGATTCAATCTCTGGTGGTAAAAGTGGATCGAAAGAGGTATCGCTAATACTACAAAGAATCCCAAAATTTTGCTCTTTATTAAAAAAGTGTATCAATAAATCTTGTATATTTTTTTGCATTAAAAGTGCAAACTCTTTATCTTTTATTATGTTTTCTAACAAACTATCATCCTTTTATTTTATAGTGTAATTATACCAAAAAATCACAATTATCCAATATCTCAAAATCTATCATCGCATTTAATAATGCAACTTTTGAGAAACTTTTTAACTCTTGAACTTTTATATTAGATTCTACTATCTTTGCATCATCTAAAAATCTAGCTCTTGTTGTACCTTTTAGTAATGGACTTTTAGGTGTTTTCCAGATTCCATCTTTATAAAAAGCTATGTTTGCTATGGTGGTATCTGTAACTAAAAGATTTTTAATTATCAAAACATCATCACAACCATCTCTTTTTGAAAATAAAGAATCTAATTTGTTTCTATTTGTAGATTTTATAGCATAATCTACATCATTATCAAAAACAACTTTCAAAGAGTTTATATTTCGTTTTTTATATTTATGGTAAGTCACCTCAACAATATCTTTACAATCATAAACTAAACGACATCTATATAATCCATCTTTTGGTGGGTCTAAAAAATCTACTAGATTTTTAAACATATCAACACCAAAAGATTTTAAAACAGATTCATACCTTTGTTGATGATAATCAAGATGATATACTTCACCATCAACAGCTTTGATAGTCTCTATATAACTACTCATCAAATAGTGCTGTACTCATATATCTCTCACCCGTATCACAAAGGATAGTAACTAAAGTTTTACCCTTAAACTCCTCTCTTAATGCTACTTGCATAGTTGCCCAAACATTTGCCCCAGATGAGATACCAACTAAAAGCCCCTCCTCTCTTGCTAACATTTTTGCTGTATTTATAGCATCTTCATTACTAACTTTTATAACTTCACCATATATAGAAGTATCTAAAATATCTGGTATAAAACCAGCTCCTATACCTTGAATAGCATGAGGGGAAGCAGTTTCACCAGATAAGATTGCAGAATCTTTAGGCTCAACAGCAAAAATTGCTATATTTAAAACTTTTCTTCTTAAACCTCTAAATGTTCCAGTCAAAGTACCACCAGTTCCAACTGATGCCACAAAAGCATCTATCTTTTTATCAGTATCAGCTAAGATCTCTTTTGCTGTCGTTAATGTATGAATCTCTGGATTTGCTAGATTCTCAAACTGTTGTAAAACTATAGAGTTTGGAATCTCCTCTTTTAATTCATTTGCTTTTTTTATAGAACCTTGCATACCATCTTTTGCAGGAGTTAAAACTAACTCTGCTCCAAATGCTTTTAAAAGATTCCGTCTCTCTATACTCATAGATTCAGGCATAGTAAGAATCAATTTTAATTTTTGTGATGCACAAACAGATGCCAATGCTATACCAGTATTTCCACTTGTTGGCTCTATAATAGTTGTATCATCAGTAATATCTCCAGCTTCTCTAGCTCTTTTAATCATATTAAACCCGATTCTATCTTTTACTGATGAAGTTGGATTCATAAACTCACACTTTCCTAAAATAGTAGCACCTGTTAATCTTGATGCTGTATTTAATCTTACAAGTGGAGTATTCCCTATAAGTTGTGTTACATTTTCTGCTATTTTCAAAATAAATTCCTTTTGATTATTTTACTTTAAAATTATTAAACTACCAAATGGAATCTCCATCTCTTTTGTAGTAACCCATTTAACATCATAAGTTGGTTTGGTTTGTGGAAAAATACCATCTAAATCTGTAAAATATAGAAGTAGTTTAGTATCATTAAGCTTAGATTCTATAAACTCAAAAACAGGTCTAAAATCTGTACCACCATTACCTTTTATATCACACTCTAAAATATCACCACTATAAAAAGTTTGATGTGATTGGATTTTATCATCACAAACGATTAACTCTATCTGATAGTTTTGTATGCTCTCCATCAAAAAATCAACCTCACCCAAAAACTGATTTAACAGTTCACTATCTACAGATGCTGAACTATCAACAGCTATAACAAGTTGAAATCTATCACTAACACAAGCTGGTAAATAGATTCCTAAATATAGAAACTTTTTGTTTGGTGGGATTAACCTATAATCATCTTTATGAAACTTATCTATCGCTAATCGTAACTCATCTCTCCAGTCAATCGTTGAATTAAAATCTAACTTAAAAAATCTATCTATCTCTAAAGGTAGTTCACCATTTTTTGCTTCACTCTCTAAAACAGATTTTGTAAACTCCTCAAAAAGTTGCTCATTTAAAAAATCATCTTTTGTTGTTTGTTTAGAATCTTGAACATCATCTATATCATCAGCTTCGTATTCTAGTTCATCACGGAGTATATCTTCTTTAAGTTCAGCATAGATCTCCTCAGCATAAAGCCCACTAAACCTTTGTGAATAGTGTGATTGCCAAGGTCTTTCTAACCCATTTTCAACCAACATATCATTTATAGCATAGTCTGTTGCCAACTGCCAAAGCCAACCACTACGACCATTTTTTCTATTTTCATAAGATAAAGATGCATGCATAGCACCATTAGCAAAGATAAACTCCATCTCATTTATAGTAATCTCATCAAAAAAATCACTATTATATTCAAGCCTTATACCATCAGATTTAGAGGATTGAATATCATCATTAACAACCAACTCCAACTTAGAAGCAACAGTTCCAAAGTATGGATATTCCACTAAAAGTTTAGCTTTTGCTTGTGAGATTTTTTTATCCATAAAACTAAATCAACTTAACAAACATTTTACAAAAGTAGATAACTAAACTTATCTACCCATTTTTTAAAAACCTCTGAGTGTTCCATCGTTACACCATTTCTTTGTAGATCTTGTACTATCATCACAGCAAATTCACTTTTTAAATCTAATGTGTAGTTTAAAAGATTATCTATCTTTTCATCAGTTGTATCTTTTAACACTCCACTCACTAAACCTACACTTAAGGCATATAAAACATCAACATCATTACTATATTCACCTTTTCCACTCTCTAGAATCTCATCTATATCGGGAGCACCCCAAAGAAATGTTGGCACTTTTTGCTCAAAAAGTGATGATATAACATCGATTAAACTTGAAGCTTTCATCTATAACCACCCTATATTTTCTGTTTGTATATGTTTTCCATATCCACTATTTGATTTTACAAATCTACTATATTTAGAATCTAACTCTAACTGATATAAAATATCTATCGGTGTATTTGGATTTTTAGCTAAAGATAGTAAATATGTTTGATTCTCATAAGCCTCTTGTAAAACCTCAACTGGTGTTGAACCATTTTCATATAACAAAAGGTTTAACTCATCATCATTATACGATAAAAGCTTTTTTATCACCTCAACATCTAAAGCATCATTTGTAGCTAGTGCTAAATCTATCTTTTTATCTTCCATCTCTAAAAGCTTAGTTGCCATCTCTAAAGTTAGACTACCATTTGAAGCTAAGTAAATTTTGTAATTATCTAAAAGTAAAAATAGTTCATCATTTAACTGAATCGAATGGGCTATATTTTCACAAAACTTTCCACTCTTTAAAAACTCTTTTACCAAACTAATATCAAGCTTTTTATTAAAAGATAAAACCTCTAAGATTTTATCATCACCATTTTTATAAAACCTTTTTTGAAGAGAGTTATCTATGTAGATATTCATAGCTATCGCTAATCTTATTTTTGGATGAAATTTTAAAGGTTTTAGATTGTTTATCGCATCTAAAAGTTTAGAATCTTTTGTTTGAGCCACTAGATGGATAAAACCAGTTGTTGCAAATTGAACATTATGGTTTCGCTCTATATTTTCATAGAATCTTAAAATAAATGCTGAACTTACATCACGATTATCATCATTTTCAAAAAAATCTTCACCATTCCAATTATATAATCTTATAAGTTTGAAAAAAAGTTCATCACTTATAGTTGAGTTTGTTATAAAGTTTTTTAACCTCTTTTTATCTTTTGAAAGTTTTAAACTCATAAGTAGAGTGTTATCATCTAACTCTTTTGCTAACTCTGTTTCAAATATATCTATCGTTATATAGTTTGGTTTCTTATCTTCATAAATATTCTCACTAGCTACCTGCTCATAAGGGGTCATCATCTTACCCTCTACAACAACTACAACCTCATCACTATACTCTTTTACTATCTTAATATTGTGATATTTTATCTGTAAGTTAAACTCATCTTCACTAAAAGCACGACTTTTACCAAACATCAAAATTGTTTTATTTTTTAAATCTGTTAATTTCATAAACAAATTATACACATATTTATTTTGTTTTCTCTTCTTTGCTATTATTCAACTAATTATTTTAAGGAAACATAAATGAAACTATATGCACCGTGGGAAAAAGCTTTCAATAGAATCTCTACCCCTTTTGAAAACTTTTTACATGCTCAAACAACAACAGGTTTAGTGTTGATGTTTATGACAGTTGTTGCTCTTATCTTAGCAAACTCACCATTGAGTGAAAGCTATGCACACCTTTTTCACACAAATATCGACTTTAATGTTGGTGATTGGAGATTATCACACTCTATCCACCATTGGATAAATGATGGTCTTATGGCTGTATTTTTCTTTATGGTTGGGTTGGAGATAAAAAGGGAGGTTTTAGTTGGTGAACTATCTAACATAAAAGTAGCTATACTCCCTATCCTTAGTGCTATTGGTGGTATGATTTTACCAGCTCTTATCTACCTATCTATCAACTATGGTGGAGATGGTGCTGGTGGTTGGGGGATTCCAATGGCTACCGATATAGCCTTTGCTATTAGTGCTTTAGTTTTACTTGGTAACCGTGTCTCTCCAGCTTTAGTTACTTTTTTAGTAGCTCTCGCCATTGTTGATGACCTTGGTGCTGTTTTTGTGATAGCTATATTTTATACTGATCAGATTTATATGTTAGCACTATCCCTTGCTGGTGTATCATTTTTAGTTATGATAGCCTTTAACCGTTTTGGAATCCATGCTATCTTGCCATATTTTATAGTTGGTCTAATTATGTGGTTTTTTATGCTTGAATCTGGTGTTCATGCTACCATCGCTGGTGTTATAGCTGCTATGACCATACCATCTCGTCCAAAAATGGCACCAAAAAACTTTACATCACATACAAAGAATCTACTAGAAGAGTACGATAATTATCCTGTAAAACCTGACCATACTATCGATGAGAATCAAAAAGCTATACTTTTAAATATTAAAGATACTATAGATTCTGTTGGTTCACCATCGGCTAGATTAGAACATGATTTACATCTACCAGTAGCACTTATAATCATACCACTTTTTGCTCTAGCAAATGCTGGTATAGCTATCGATTTTTCATCTATTGGTGAGACTATAATCACCCCTGTATCGTTAGGTATTATCGCTGGTTTGATTCTAGGTAAAATTTTAGGTATATTTGGTGTTGCTTATTTAGCTATAAAATTAAAAATTGCTAAACTTCCAGAAGGTAGTAGTATGAACCAAATCTTTGGTGTTGCTGCTTTAGGTGGTATCGGTTTTACGATGTCTATTTTTGTCGCTGACTTGGCATTTATAGGGAATGATACCTTGATTTTTCAAGCAAAAATTGGGATTTTAACAGCTTCTCTTTTGGCAGGACTTTTTGGTTTTATTTGGTTGCGTTATATAGCAAAAGCTAATTTTAATCAATAATGATTATAATTACGCTTTAAGTAATAAATTAAGATTTTAGTATTAGGTAAATAACTATGAACATACAAGCAAACAGTAATGAAACAACATTTTCGGAAAATATTCTACTTGTTACAAAAACAGATTTAAAAGGTAAAATTACTTATGCAAATCGTGCTTTTATGGATATTGTAAAGATGGATGAAGCTAAATTGGTTGGTTCTCCTCATAATATTATCCGTCATCCAGATATGCCAAAAGTGATATTCAAATTACTTTGGGAGCATTTACAAAACTCAAAAGAGATTCATGCTTATGTTAAGAATCTTTGTTCTGATGGTTCTTACTACTGGGTTATGGCAAATGTAACACCATCTTATGATAACTCAAATGATAAACATAGTAAAATTATAGGCTACCATTCTGCGAGAAGACTACCAACAAAAGAATCTTTATCTGTTATAGTACCTTTGTATCAAAACTTACTAAATGCAGAAAGAAGTGGTGGGATAAATGCGAGTGAAAAAATAATCAATGATCTACTAAAAGAAAAAGGAATTTCTTATGACGAATTTATCCTCTCTATCTAAGATACACTATGCTAACTATGCTCATATAGCAGTAGTTACAGTTGGTGTACTTATATCAGCTATATTTTTTGAGTTTCATTTAGGAACTTTTATCATAAATATGCTAAATATTGCAATCGCTATATATGCTTATAAACAGATTCATACTACTAAAAAAAGTATAGATAGAACATCAAATATTATAAAAATTGCAGCACAAAAAGGTAACTTTGAAAATCGTCAGCATCATATAAACGGTGGTGGTGAACTTACAGATTTAGCATGGAATCTAAATGATCTCTTTGACCAGATAGAATCTGTTCTTCGTGAGATAAACACTTCGATAGAATATGCTTCTCAAAACAAATATTTTAGAAGAGTAAATACAACAGGTCTTAACAATACATTTAAAAAGACTGGAAATCTCATAAATATCTCTTTAGATTCTATGCACGAAGAGTTTAAGAATCAAGAGAAAGATAGATTTATAAATGATTTATCAAAAACTGGGAAAGGGATGCTTGAAAACTTTAAAAGTATACAAGAGCAAATCACTCAAACAAATGATACACTCACAAACCTTGCTGTAGAATCTCAAGAGACTGCTTCATTATCTCGTTCTAATAACTCTGTTGTTGAGACAATGAATCAAAATTTTATGAAGCTATCTGAAATTATCGCTCATAATGATGAATCTATAGATGGTGTAACATCAAAAACTGCTGATATTACCTCTATTGTAGATCTTATTAAAGATATTGCAGATCAAACAAATCTACTTGCATTAAATGCAGCGATTGAAGCAGCTAGAGCTGGTGAACATGGTCGTGGTTTTGCTGTTGTTGCTGATGAAGTTCGTAAACTTGCAGAGCGAACTCAAAAAGCTACCAATGAAGTAACTATGTCTATATCTACACTTCAACAAGAAGCAAATGGTATGTTAGATAACTCTAAAGAGCTAAATCAAATAGCTGAACAATCAACTAAGAGTGTTGAGACACTATACTCATCACTAACTCAGTTTAATAAAACATCAGAATCTGTTCTTAGTTCAAGTAGATTTATGAAAAACAAAAACTTTATAGTTCTTGCTAAAATTGATCATATCTTATTTAAAGCAGATGCTTTTGCACAAATTCAAAATGGTACACATAAACAGTTTGATACTCATCATACTTGTAGATTTGGAAAATGGTATGATGAAGATGGAAAACAACAATTTGGACATTCAAAAAGCTTCAACAGTATCTTAGAACCACATAAAAGAGTTCATGATTTAGTTCTTGCTACATTTGATCTTATCAAAAATGATTCTGCTCTTAACCATGAAAAAACTATTACAAACAACTTCATAGAGATGGAAAAAGCATCTGAAATATTATTTAGACTTATGGATAGTATGCTTTTAGAAGAGGCTGTACATACTGATGAAAACATCGCAAAAGGTGATATAGAACTTTGGGATACAGAGTAATCTTATATAAAGGAAAATCTTGAAAATTAAGCAATACTCTGTTCAAGTATGTGAAGCATCATTAACAGATGAAGATGACTTTATCTCTTTTTTTGATACAAATTATAACTTTTTTAAAAACCATCTTATCGTTATAAATGGTGAGATGACTAAAAAAGTTGAAGAGTATTTATCTGAAAAAGATTTAAAATATATACTAAATATAACTCTACCAAAAAAACAACCATCTAAAACAATCAAAAAAGAGAACCATAATGATGTTGAAAAACAAAGATGTTTAGATGAAAAAAAAGAGCTTGAAAATCAGATTCAAGAGTTAGCTATGAATCAACAAAACGATATAAAAGTGTTAGATACACTTTTAAGAAGTGGTCAAGAGTTGAAAGTAGATGGTGATCTACTTCTACTAAATCGTGTAAATAGTGGAGCAAATATCATAGTAGATGGTAACCTTATCATCACACAAATCGTAGATGGTTCTATCCGTTGTAATGGAAACTTTATGATGTTAAAAGCATCACAAAAAGCAAATATACTTTTTCACGATGTAGAGGTTGAGAACTCTTACCTAAAAGATAGACTAAATAGAGTTGAATTAAAAAATAATGAGATAATCATAACACCAGTATTAAAGGAGACAAATTGGGGCGTATAATTGCAGTTATTAGTGGAAAAGGTGGAGTTGGTAAAACAACAACAAGTGCTAATGTTGGACTAGGTATAGCTATAAACAACAAAAAATGTGTTGTTGTAGATTTTGATATTGGTCAAAGAAATTTAGATATGATTTTAGGGTTAGAAAATCGTGTAGTTTATGACATAGTTCAAGTTATGGATGAAGAGGTAAAACTAAAACAAGCACTTATAAAAAGTAAATATAATGATAATCTTTTCTTCTTAGCAGCATCACAAACAAAAGATAAAACAGTTTTAGATTCAACTAAAATTAAAAAATTTATAGAGCAACTAAGTGAAGAGTTTGAGTATGTTATACTTGATGCTCCAGCTGGGATAGAGAGTGGTTATGAACATACTATCGAGTTTGCTGATTCTGCTATCATTGTAGTAAATCCTGAAGTTTCATCTATTCGTGATGCTGATCGTGCTATAGGTATACTAGATTCTAAATCACAAAAAGTGAAAGATGGTGAAGAGGTATATAAATATCTAATCATAAATAGAATCAACCCTAAAATGGTACAAAGTGGTGAGATGCTAACGAGTGAAGATATTTTAGATATTTTAAATGTTCCTCTTGTTGGTAAAATTCCTGAAGATAAAGGGATTATAGATGCTTCTAATCAAGGTAAACCTATCATATTAGATAAAAATTCACCTGCTGGTCAAGCATATAGTAGAATCTCATCTCGCCTTTGTGGTGAAAATATTGAGATGATGGATGTTGAATCTATAAAAGAGGGTTTTATGGATAAAATCAAAGGTATATTTAAATAATGTTTTCATTCTTTAGAAAAAAAAATAGTGCCAACACTGCAAAAGATAGACTAACCATAGCGATTATGTCAGATAGAGAAAACAACAGTTACCCTTTTATGGATGAGATGAAAGCTGAACTTATAGAAGTTGTTAAAAAATATATGGGTGTAAAAACCATAGATATTAAAAAAGAGATAGTTGATGGAGTGGAAGCTTTATCAATAGATGTTGAATTAGATAAAAAAAATAATTGATTTTATAAAAATCTACTTAAATAAAGAATACTAGGAGTATAATATACTCAGTAAACTTAAAGGATATACAAGTGGGATTTTTTACAACTAAAAAAGAGAAATATGATTTTAATTTTGTAGAAGAAGAGATTAAATCTATTTTGCATTATTCTTCTACTGTTGTTTTTGATGATGAAAGAATCATACTAGAGGGCGATGATGTTATTGCAAAATTAAAAGTTCTTTTTAAAATTAAAGATAGAGAGATATTTTACTGGGAAGAGTTCAAAAAAACTTATCCTGTAAGTTTATTTTCTGTATTGCCAAATAGAAAATATATAGAATGGAATAACACTTTTGCAGATTTAGTTGGTTGGAGTGATTCTGAACTAAGAAGTGTAAGTGGTGCAGGAAAAGTTTTATGGCCAAGTAATCCAAGTGAATGTCAAGTATGTAAAATTGTAAAAGAATACGATATGATTCAGAAAAAAGCTGGATATGGTCAAGCAAATGTAGAAAATAAACATGGTTTAATTATCCCTGTATTTGTTTATGTTATTCCTGTATTTCTTAATGGTACTTTAGATAGAACATTTGTTATTATCCGAGATAGAAGAGATGAGATAGCTCAACGAAAAGAGTTTTTAACGAAAGAGATAACTCCTATCATAAAAAGACTTGATACCCTTCGTCAAAAAGATATTTCAGACCTTATGATATTAGATAATGACTCAGAATTAAAAGCTATCGAAGAACCTATAAACTCAATCATAACAACTCTTCAAACGATTGTAACACAAATTCAATCATCTGCTAATGATGTAGATAAAGAATCTAAAGAGACAAAAGGTGTTGTAAAAGATTCTGTAGAGTGGGCTAGTGGTGAATTTAGAAGAGCTCAAAATGAGTTAGTTGAAAAAGCAAAATCTCTTGAAAGTTCTACAACAGAGATTGAAGGTATGGTTGGATTGATTAAAGATATTGCCGATCAAACAAACCTACTTGCATTAAATGCAGCGATTGAAGCAGCTAGAGCTGGTGAACATGGTCGTGGTTTTGCTGTTGTTGCTGATGAAGTTCGTAAACTTGCAGAAAGAAGCCAACATGCAACTTCAGAGATAACATCAACTATATCTATCATAAAAGATGAAACATATACTATGGTTTCTGATATAAATAAAGCAAATGAAGATGGAGATAAATTAGTAGATGATTTATCTGGCATTAGTTCTAATGTTGAATCTATAGAAAAACATATAGAAAATCTTAAAAATGCAGTTTCTGGATTTAAAATATAAATACAATCCATAAAAATAAACTAGAGTGATAAATCACTCTGGTTTTAAATCACATAAATTTGCTTTAAGTGATTTAAAGAACATCATCTCTTGTTCTCTTAAAATTCTTATCATATTGGTTGAACCAGCAACTCCAACAGGATCTCCTGCTGTTAAGATATAACTTTTATCAAGCTTCAACACTTTTCTATCTATACCTTGATTCATAACTTCTCTCATCATCTGACCTAAAGAGTCTTTTTTTACTAAAAAAGCTGGAACAACCCCCCAACAAATTGTCAAAAATTTTGCCACTTTTTCATCATGAACAACTGCATATATATCACGACGAGGACGATAGCGAGATAATTTTCTAGCAGATGAACCTGATGCTGTTAAGCCTATGAGACCCCAAGCATCTATATCTTCACAAAGTCTTATCGCTGCCGAATTTATACTATCTGTAGCATCAGCTATTTTAAAATCTGAAAATTTGTTAAATGGGTAAACTCTCTCTGCACCTTGAATCGTTTGAACCATAGTCTCAACTGCTAAAACTGGATCATGCCCAACAGCACTCTCTTCTGAAAGCATTACGGCATCTGTTCCATCAAGTACAGCATTTGCTATATCGCTTATCTCTGCTCTTGTTGCTCTATCTTGTGTTGTCATTGAGAGTAACATTTGAGTTGCTGTTATAACTGGTTTAGATGCTTCATTTGCTTTTTTGATTAACATTTTTTGTAAAGATGGCACTTCATAAAAAGGGACTTCGATTCCTAAATCACCACGAGCCACCATCAAACCATCACTAGCCTCTAAAATAGCATCTATATTTTCAACAGCATCAAACTTCTCTATCTTTGCAAAAAGTTGAACTCTACCCTTATGCTCATCTATGATTGCTCGAGCATCTTTCATATCATTAGCATCTTGAACAAATGATATAGCCATAAAATCTACACCGTTTTCAATACCCCAAAGCATATCTTTTCTATCTTTTATAGTTAAAACATCTATACCCAGTCTAGTATTTGGAAAGTTTACACCTTTTCTTGATGAGAGTAAACCACTATTTTGTACTTTTACTTTTACCGATTCAGATAAAACCTCCGTAACTTCAGTACGAATCATACCATCACATAAATATATAAATTCACCAACTTTAAGTTGCTTTAAAACTGTTGGTTGATTTATACAAGTTTTATAAAAATTATCAGATACTTTTATACCTTCTATCTCACTTTTTACAAATTCAAGAGTATCACCACTTTTAAGATTAAAAGAGTTCTCTATCTTACCAACCCTAATTTTAGGACCACTAATATCTTGTAAAACACCAACAAATAAACCTGTCTTCTTTTGAGCCTCTTTGATTTTTTCTAAAACATCATAATGATATTCATGAGTTCCATGTGAAAAGTTTAACCTAAAAACATTTACACCTGCTTTCATTAGTTTCTCTATCATCTCATAAGAATCTGAAGCTGGTCCTATCGTTGCTAAAATTTTTGTTCTTTTTTTCATTGTTCTAACTTCTTTCTAAATTTACAAGAACCAACAGTTATAGTTTTACCAGTAGCAATAACCTCTTTTATATAACTTAAAGTTCCCTCAGAATCAGCATCACCAACCTCTTCCTCTATAATCTTTAAAAGATCATCCTCTTTTGTTTGTGTCCATATCTTTTCATAATTGTATTGTGTTTCTATTTTCATAAATGTATGGTAGCGAAAGAGG
>Ga0256842_1000598_pt1 | contig 31635 bp, 36 predicted proteins | sample 4559240metaG_FD_185973 | JGI IMG/M metagenome (GOLD analysis project Ga0256842, IMG submission 185973) | Hydrothermal vent microbial communities from Guaymas Basin, Mexico - 4559-240 | ecosystem: Environmental > Aquatic > Marine > Hydrothermal vents | place: Mexico: Guaymas Basin | collected... | reverse complement strand
TAAGATGTTCGTTTAAGTCGATGAATTCGTATTTTAATTGTTGCTGTATTTCATTATTAAATCTGTGATACATTCTGTTTAAAACATCTTTTTCATGAATTGAAACTTTAGTGATTCTGTTGAGTGTCCGTCTGGCGTAGTAGATGTCTTTTTGAAGTTCGTCTTCTTCTATGTCTTCGTGAAAAATGGAATCTTCCAAATTTTCCAAGGCTTCGTCTATGACGTCTATAATTAAGATGGTGTTATCTATTAGAATATCTGCAATCTGATACAGGAGGTATTCAAAATTTTTATATTTATGGCGTCTTTTTGCAAATTTTTTGACAAGTTCTACTATAATTTCTCTTTCTTCGGCTAAAATAAAAAGTTTGTTTTCGGTAATTATAAACACAACGTTCGAATCGTCATATAAAAGATTTTCTTCTTCGTCAAATTTAATATATTTTAAAACCAGAAATTTAAATTCCTGTGCTTCTTCATATGTAATGGACTGGTCTTCGCTTTGAATGTCTTCTATAAAACTTTCGGGAAAATTATGCTTGTTTAACCAGTTGATAATTTCTTTGTTATTAACGGTAGAAAAAATTATCTGTTTTTCATTGTTGATTTGTGTTGTTTCTATTTGTTGGAGTTTGTCCGTAAATATAAACATAGCCCACCTCCTCTTTGGAGGTTGTAGAGGCGATACAATTTTTGCTTATATCGCCACTACAACCTTATTTCTTTATAATTATACTAAAAAAAGGCTGAAGGCTGAAGGCTGAAGGGGGGAAGGGGGAAGGTATGTTTTCAGTTATAATTCATATGTATTTGTTAAAATGCCATATATTTTTTAGGAAAAAAAGGAAAAACTATCATTTTTCAACAAAGGCAATGAATGAAACTTAAATTTAATTTGAAACTGACCCAAATTCAGTTGATTGTAATAAGCTCGCTTTTTTTTGTACTGTTTGACAATTTTGTTTTTTTTAAAAAATCATATGAAGTGTTTCATAATATATTTTTTGTTTTTGGTCTTGGGGTGCTTTTGTTTATAGTGATTTCCACGCTTTTAGCGCTTGTTTCCAACAGGTTTATAATAAAGCCTTTGCTAATAGCGCTGTTTTTAACATCGTCTGCGGCGGCATATTATATGAAAACATACGGGACTATAATAGACGATAAAATGATTCAGAATGTTTTTGAAACAGATACGAACGAAGTTAGGGATTTATTGAACTGGTCTTTGTTTTTATATGTTTTCCTTTTGGGCGTTTTGCCTTCTTTTTTTGTTTATAAGGTGGAAATTGTAAAAAATCCTTTAAAAAAGGAATTAATCTCCAGGTTAAAATTTTTGGTTTTAAATATTGTTTTAATTCCGGTTTTATATGTTGCGTTTTCTAAATACTGGGTAAGTTTTTTCAGGATGCATAAGCCTCTTAGAATGTATACGAATCCGACGTTTTATATTTATTCTCTGGGTAAATTTATTAAAGAAAAATATTTCACAACTCCGATGAAATTTAAGCATATCGGTCTTGACGCTAAAATTGAAAAAACCGAAGGCAAACCGAGGCTTGTTGTTTTTGTATTGGGCGAGGCTTTAAGGTATGACCATTTTTCGCTAAACGGATATCAAAGGGATACCAACCCAAGTCTTGAAAAAATTGACAATTTAGTCAATTTCCCCGATGTATACTCCTGCGGAACCGAAACAGCTGTGAGTGTGCCGTGTATGTTTTCGCCTTATAACAGAAGCGATTATTCCGATAAAAAGGCAAAGCATACGGATTCGGTAATAGATATAATAAACAGGGCCGGTGTAAATATTTTATGGCGTGATAACAATTCAGATTCAAAAGGTGTGGCTAAAAGAATTAAAAATTACGAAGATTTTACGCATGCCCATATAAAGCCTTATTGTAATGATTTTGAATGTTATGACGAGGTACTTTTGTATAATCTTCAAAAGTGGATTGATGAACGTAATAATTCAAAGCCTATTCTTATCGTTCTACATCAAAAGGGCTCTCACGGACCCGCTTATTATAAAAGATATCCCAAAAAATTTGAAAAATATAAACCTGTTTGTAAAAGCAACCAGCTTCAGGAATGTAAAAAAGAAGAAGTCATAAACGCTTATGACAATACGATTGTATATACGGATAAATTTTTAAGCGAGGTAATAGAGTTTTTGAAAAGAAATCAAAAAAAATACAAAGTCGCAATGTATTATATAGCCGACCATGGGGAGAGTCTTGGTGAAAACGGCATATATCTGCACGGACTTCCTTATTTTATAGCGCCGGAGGCGCAGAAACACCCGGCAAGCGTTGCGTGGTTTGGGGATAATTTTGACATAAATGTAAGCTGTGTTAAAAAGATAGCAAAAAACGCATATTCTCATGACAATTTATTCAGTACTCTTTTGGGACTTATGAGTGTTAAAACAAAAGTGTATAATCCCGATATGGATATATTCGAAAAATGCAGGATTAAAAAATGAAACCGAAATACAGTTTTTTTAAAAATTTCGCTTATGCAAGGGCGGGATTTAAAGAAGTTTTTAGGAGTGAGAAATCTTTCAGGCTTGAAATTATATATTTTGTTTTGTTAAGTATAATTGCTTTGTTTTTACCTTATCCTGTGTGGGCTAAAATTGTTTTAATTACAAGTATGCTTGTGCCTCTTATTGTGGAACTTTTAAATTCCGCAATTGAGAGGGTTGTGGATATGGTTACAAGCGAATATAACGAGCTTGCAAAATATGCAAAAGACGCGGCAGCCGCCGCTGTTATGCTTTCATTAATATTCAGTGGCTTTGTATGGATTGGTGTGATTGTTTATTTCTGGTAAAAAAACTCTATAACGGCTTTCACACCGTTTTTTCCGTCACTTAAAAGTTTTATTTTTCCTTTATGCAGGTTGATTATCGATTTTACAATTGAAAGTCCGAGACCGAAACCTTTTACTTTTTTATTTCTGCTCTCATCCACCCTGTAAAATTCGTCAAAAATGAAAGGTAGTTTTTCTTTAGGGATTCCTATGCCGTTATCTTTGATGATTAAAACAATTTTGTTTTTTTCCTTTTTCAGGCCAATGTCAAGCTTGGTGGCACCGTATTTGATGGAATTTTCTATAAGGTTTGATATTGCGATTTTTAAAAGTGTTTTATCGCCTTTTATATGGTATTCTTCATCTTTAATATCAAGGTTGATTGATATTTTTTTGGAATATTTTTCAAAAAGCTCAAGAACAATGTCCTCAAGGTCTATTTCTTCAAAGTTTTGTTTGTTTAAAGAGTCTTTTTTTGTTAAAAACAGAAGTTTGTCCGTAATTTCATTAATATAATTAATTTCGTTTAAAAGGGATTTCAGAAGTTCTTCATTGCATTCGTTGTTCATAAGGGCCACTTCTATTTCACCTTTCATAATGGTAAGCGGTGTTTTAAGCTCATGGGAAACGTTTGAATTGAATATTTTAAGCCTTTTAAACGATTCTTCAATATTTTTTGCCACATTATCAATAAATTTATAACCGATCAGCAGGACTATCAGGTATATAAAAAGCGATACGGCAAGGGAAATGGTTTTTACTATTTGGATTTTATCGTCGTTTCCTGAAATTATGGTTGAAACCTGTATGATTTTGCCGTTTTTAACATAATTGTAAATGAGAAGCGTTTCTTTGCCTGTTGGCAGATTTATTTTTTTTGTTATAAAACCTTCCAGGGATTTTCTGTTTTTTTGGGTTATAAACGGATTTTTTTTGTCTATTATCCGTATAAAAAGAGGATAAACTTTGTATTTATGCTGAAGTTTTAAAAGGGTGTTTTTATTAAATTTTTCATTTGAGATTTCTGTTGCGATAATTACCAGTTTATCTTTAAGATGCATGTTGAAAGAGCTTATAAGAAAAAAGATCAAAGCTCCTTCGAATATTGCTATAACTAAAAATACTACTATTGCAAACTGAACAAAAAGGGTGTTCCTAAGATTATTCATCACTCAGTTTAAACCCCATTCCCCTGTATGTTTTAATTAGTTTTTTGTCAAAATCTTTGTCTATTTTTTTTCTTAAATGAGAAATATACACATTTATTACGTTTGAGTTTATTTCATCGTCCATTTCCCATAAATTTGAATGAATCATATCCGTATTTACTATTTTGTTTTTGTTAATCATCAGGTATTTTAAAAGTTCAAACTGTTTTGCGGTAAGCTCTATGAGTTTTCCTCCTCTTCTTACCTCTTTTGTATCCGGATTCAGTACCAAATCCGCTACTTTTATAACGTTGTCGTTTAAATTATGGCTTCTTCTAAAAAGCGCCTTAACCCTTGCAATGAGTTCTTCAAATTCAAAAGGTTTTGTTAAATAATCGTCTGCGACACTTAAACCTTCAACTTTGTCTTCAATATCCCTTTTTGCGGTAAGCATTAAAGCGGGAATGTTTTTTTCTTTTTTCAGCTCTTTTAAAAGTTCGATTCCGCTGATTTTTGGAAGCATCCAGTCAACTATCAGGACGTCGTAATTGTTGTTTTGTGCCATATAAAGGCCTTCTTCCCCGTCTTTTGCAATATCTAATCTGTATCCTATTTTTCTAAATCCGTTTTGGATTAATTTTGAAATTTTTTCGTCATCCTCAATTAGCAATATTTTCATTTATGACTCCTTTATAAAATAATAAAATAAGAAAAAGAAAGGGAAAAGAAAAGGAAAAGAGGGGAAAAATCTTATCTTCTCTCTTCTTTTTCTCTTCCGTTTATTATTATACTAAGTTTATTGCAAAAATGTTAAAATTCGGTTAAAGAAGATAGTTAGTTAAAGGTTTTTATGGTTATTAAAGTTGGTTAGGATTTCATAGTTAGTTATCAGCTTAAAAACCCAAATAACCTCAAAAACTTTAATAACCCTAATAACTTCTAAAGGATATATATGATTTTGGCAATTGAGAGCAGCTGTGACGATACTTCCATAGCTGTTATGGAGATTGAAAGCAAAAAGCTTCTGTTTCACAAAAAAATATCCCAGGAACTTGAACATTCCGTATATGGCGGTGTAGTTCCCGAGCTTGCAAGCAGGCTGCATGCAAAAGCCCTGCCGCAAATTCTTGAAAGAACAAAAGAATTTTTTCCGAAATTAAAAGCGGTAGCCGTAACCAATGCACCCGGACTTTCTGTTACTTTGCAAGAGGGTGTGATGATGGCAAAAGCTTTAAGTGTTTCCCTTAAGCTTCCTTTAATTGCCGTTAATCATTTAATCGGGCATATATATTCGCTGTTTATAGAAAAAGAGGAAATCAAGCCTTTAATGGTGCTGCTGGTAAGCGGGGGACATACTAAAATATTAAATTTCAACTCAATTGACGATGTTTGCGAAATAGCTACGACTATGGACGACAGTTTTGGGGAAAGTTTTGACAAAACGGCCAAAATGCTAGGGCTCGGATATCCCGGCGGACCCGTTATAGAAAAGTTGGCTGAGAGGGGAAACGATATAGTGCCGCTTCCTCTGCCTCTTAAAAATTCACCGCAAATAGCATTCAGTTATTCGGGAATAAAAAATGCCATCCGTCTTGTTATTGAAAGTAACAAATATAAGCCCGAAGATATAGCGGCGTCGTTTCAGGCTAAAGCCATAGAACATTTAACGTTTATGTGTAAAAGAGCCATAAAAAAACACAAGCCTGAAAATTTTGCAATCGTGGGCGGGGCCAGTGCAAATATGAAATTAAGAGAAGAGTTTGAAAAGCTTTCAAGAAAATTCGGTTTTAAACTTATTTATCCTCAAATGCAATATACATCAGATAATGCCGCAATGATAGCAAGGGCGGCGGTTGAAATGTATAATAAAAAAATGTTTACCGATTATAAAGATATTAAAATTATACCCCGGGTAATGTTTGAGAAATGTGATTAAAATGAAAAAGGAGGAAAAAAGGGGAGTTCCAAGTTTCAAGAGATTAGTACAAAAGGGTGAAAATGGAATTTACAGTTTGCAGTTTTCAGTTTGAAATTTTCAATTTGTTCGGTATCTGACGCTAAAACCCAATAACCCTGACTGACTCAAACTAACCTCAATAACTTTAAAAACCCTAATAACCAATCCCCCAATGACAAATATACCAATATAACAATACACTAATCAATCTTCATGACTTTAAAAACAAATACACCAATACACAGCCAAGCAATACATTCTATGTCGGTGTCTGGCACTATATATGTTAAACAAAAAGAAAGCAGAAATTATAATCTGCTTTCGTATCTTCTAAGCATCCAAAGTTTTCTAAGAATTTTTTTACGAGTCGCGATTTTTTCTTTTTTGCGTCTTTCGCTCGGCGGCTCGTAGAATCTTCTTTTTCTAAGCTCTACTACGATTAGGTTTCTATCAACCTGTCTTTTGAACTTTCTGTAAGCAGATTCGAAATCTTCGCCTTGATGTACTACGATTCCTGGCACTGCTCTCACCACCTTTCGTTTTTTTTGTAGATGAAATTATAACATAAAATGGTGAAAATGTAAAAACGGTGGTTCAAAGTCCCGAGTGCTCAGTTTTCAGTTTACGGTTACAAGAGTTTCGGTGCCTGACATTAAAACCCAATAACCCTGACTGACTTAAACAACCTCAATAACTTTAAAAACCCTAATAACTATTAACCAATCCGCCAATAACAAATATACCAATATACCAACTTAACCTCAACAACTTTTGAATTATAAATGTTATAATTTCAATTAAAAAGGCGCTAAATGAGCAAATATATTTTTGTAACCGGAGGAGTTTTAAGCTCACTTGGAAAAGGTATAACATCAGCCTCCATTGCTACACTTTTACAGCACAGTGGATTTAAAGTATCGATGGTTAAAATTGACCCTTATATCAACGTTGATCCCGGGACGATGTCCCCTTTTGAACACGGTGAAGTGTTTGTTACGGAAGACGGGGCCGAAACGGATCTTGATATAGGAAATTACGAAAGGTTTTTAAATATAAATCTCGGTAAAAAAAACAATTTTACGACCGGTCAGATTTATTTAAGCGTAATTGAAAAAGAAAGAAGAGGGGATTATCTGGGCAAAACCGTTCAGATTATTCCGCATATCACCGATGAAATTAAAAAAAGAATCAAAGATGTGGCAAAAGAAGTGGATATTGTGGTTGTTGAGCTTGGAGGGACTGTAGGGGATATAGAGGGGCTTCCGTTTTTAGAGGCCGTAAGAGAGATAAAACAGGAAGTCGGAAAAAGCAATGCAATGTTTGTTCATGTGACGCTTATTCCTTATATTAAAGCCGCAGGCGAACTTAAAACAAAACCTACCCAGCACAGTGTTCAGGAGCTAAGACGTATAGGTATAACCCCCCATATGCTTGTCTGTAGAACCGAAAAGCCCCTTCCAAAAGCGCTTAAAATAAAACTTGCAGACAGCTGTGACATTGAAAGGGATGCTGTAATTGAAGCCGTGGATGCACCTACCGTTTATCAGGTACCTTTGAATTTTTTAAATCAGGATATTTTAAAACCGATAGCAAAACAGCTTGATTTAGGCGAACTTCATCCTGATATGACAGAATGGAATTTTATAGTCAAAAAAATCATTTCACCTCAAAAGAGCGTAAAAATTGCATTTGTAGGAAAATACCTACAGCTCAAAGAATCATATAAATCATTAATAGAAGCCCTGATTCACAGCGGTGCCCATCTTGATATGAAAGTGGATATTCAGTGGGTTGACAGTGAAGATTTGGAAAAAATGGACGATGAAAAACTCGATGAGGTGTTTAATGAGGTAAGCGGTATTTTAGTTCCGGGAGGATTTGGTGAAAGAGGCGTTGAAGGTAAATTAAAGGCGATAAAATACGCAAGGGAAAATAAAATACCTTATCTTGGAATATGTCTTGGAATGCAGTTAGCCGTTATTGAATTTGCAAGAGACGTACTCGGGCTTGAATATGCCAATTCTCAGGAATTTGACCCTGATACTCCCGAACCTGTGGTATATCTGATTGATGAATTTATAGATGCAAGCGGACAAAGACAGCTAAGAACACACAAATCCCCTCTTGGCGGGACTATGAGACTTGGCGGGTATGAATGTTTCGTTAAAAAAGGAACAAAACTATATGACGCGTATAAAACGGATAAAGTAATCGAAAGGCACAGACACAGATATGAAGTAAACGGTGCTTATGAAGAGGCTTTAAAAGAAAAGGGTATGATTGTCAGCGGTAAAAGCGTAGAGGGTCTTGTGGAAGCGGTTGAGATTAAAGATCATCCTTGGTTTGTAGGCGTTCAGTTTCACCCTGAATTTACAAATAAATTAAAATCACCCAATAAGGTTATAATGTCATTTGTTGAAAATGCGTATAAATGTCAAAAAAGCTGCTAGTTAATGCTCACAAAAGCCAAAATAAAAGAAATCCTCTCAAGCAGGATTGAGGAGTTAAGTTCTTCAAACCTTCCTCACTTTTTACTTTTAAATGATATACAAAAAGCCGCCAAAAGAATTGTAAAAGCGCTAAAAAACAAGGAAAAAACCGTAATTGTCGGCGATTATGACGTTGACGGGGTCAGCAGCAGCGCAATAATGAAACTTTTTTTTGAAAAAATCGGATATGAAATTGAAACGGTTATTCCAGACAGGTTTAAAGACGGATACGGTTTAACGCTAGGAGTGCTTGATAAAATTCAAGCCGATTTGATAATAACCGTCGATAACGGAATTACAAGTTTTGAAGCGGCTGAAATTTGCAAAGAAAGAGGGATTGATTTGATTGTTACGGACCATCATACACCCTTAATGATGGAAAATGGAAAATTGAAAATTGAAAATGAGGGGGTGTTTAAACTACCCGAAGCATATGCGGTGGTAAATCCTAAAACATCCCCCGATTTTCCTTTTAAAGAGATCTGCGGGGCGGAGGTTGCGTGGTATCTGTGCGGGGCTATTAAAAATGAAATGAAATTAAAAATTGATTTAAGGGAATTTACCGATATATTGGCCCTTGCGATTATTGCGGATATTATGCCCCTTACGCATATGAACAGAACGCTTGTAAATATGGGCCTTAAACGTTTAAATAAAGCCCTAAAGCCGTTTTCTAAGGCTCTTAAAAGATTTTTCAATAAAGAGTTTAAAAGTGAAGATATAGCCTTTCAAATAGCCCCAAGACTTAATGCCGCAGGAAGAATGGCGCATGCGGGTGTGGCGTATGAGTTTTTGATTTCCAAAGATGAAAACAGGGCGTTTGAACTTCTTATGGAGCTTGACAGACTTAACAATTTAAGAAAAGAGACGGAAAAAGAAGCCGTGGAATCCATTGAAGAGTGTAGGGATGATTTTATTTTGGTTAAGGGGGATTATCATGAAGGTGTTGTCGGTATAATTGCAAGCAGACTGGTGCATAAATATAAAAAACCGGCAATAGTTTTTTGCGAAAAAGGGGATACTCTTAAAGGCAGCGGGCGGAGTCTCGGAAATATCGATATTTTTTCTTTGGTAAATGAATGTAAAGAACTGCTTGAAGGATTCGGCGGTCATAAAATGGCATGCGGTCTTTCTTTGAAATCGGAAAATTTTGAAAAACTGAAAATCGCTCTTAACGATAAAATATCAAATTTTTCAAAAGATGATTTTTTTATTGAAGACTATGTGTTAGGCGAACTTCCGTTTAATGAAATAGATATTGAGCTTTTGGATATTTTGGAATCTTACGAGCCCTACGGGGAAGGCAATCCCAAACCCAAATTCATCGGAAATGCAAAAGTGGAGCATGTTCAGAATTTAAAAGACAATCATTATAAATTAATCCTTTCCCAAGACGATATTATTTTACCTGCGGTAATTTTCAGGTATGACGGTGATTTTACCGACAGACTGTGTTTTAAGTTTAGTGTCGGCGAAAACAGTTATTACGGCAGAAGCGTGCAATTAATAATTGAGGAGATTTTATGAAACATTCAATATTTAAGGCGCTCAATGACAGAGAAATTGAAGAAATACTGCCTTATTTTGAAGAAAAATTTATAAAAAAAGACGAATTTATCGTAAAAGAGGGCGAGTATTCGGATATGGCCTTTGTACTTAAAAGCGGTGAAGTATCGGTTATTAAAGAAACAATTTATAAGGATGATTATATCATAACGGACATAAAAGCGGGCGGTGATGAATTTTTCGGTGAGGTTAATCTCATTGACAGGGGATTGGTGACATCTACAATAAAGGCAAAGAGTGACTGTAAAATATTACAGATTACCCATAACGATTTTATCAATATGATGGATGAAAAACCCACTATTGCAATCAAACTTTTATGGGTTGTGGCTTATGATATAACAAAACATTTAAGAAAAGCGGATCATGATGTGATAACTCTTTTTAACGCTTTTGTGGAGGTTGTTGAAAACGACTGATATGAGAGGAGATGGGGAAAAGATGGCTCCCCGAAAAATAGTCAGATTTTTTGGGATGCATAAGGAGAATTGACGCATTGAATATTGTAAAGACAAAAGACGGAAGTTTTACTTTAAAAAGCTACAAATACAACGAATGCTATCATTCCAGCGAAGGGGCTTTGACGGAGAGTTTATACAAGCATGTGCTCCCGGGATACACCGCTGCCGAAAAGTTTGATTATTACGGGGGTGAGATAAGGATTTTGGATATCTGTTTTGGGCTCGGATACAATACTTTAACGGCAGTGCTTCATAAACCCGAAAACGTAAAGCTTAAAATTTTTTCACCTGAACTTGATTTGGAACTTGTAAAATCGTTAAAAAATTTCAAGTATCCGAACAGATTTAACGGTTTATTGAGTGTAATCAATGACATAAGCCGCAATTTATATTATAAATGCGGTGATGTTGAAATAGAAGTTTTTCCAGGTGATGCAAGGGAATATATAAAAAAGCTTTCCGATATTCATATAGTTTATCAGGATGCGTTTTCGCCTAAAGTGAATAAAGAGCTTTGGACGATGGAATATTTTAAAAATATTACAAAAATCTTACACGAATCTGGCGTAATAACCACTTACAGCGTGGCAACGCCGGTTAGATGCGCTTTTTACAGACTCGGAATGAATATATATACCCATCCATATGATATAATAAGAAAAGGAACAATCGCATCATTTGCAAAACTGCCTTTTGATAAAGTTGATTTTGAAGAAAAATTAAGGCGGGTGGAATGTAGAACATATTAAAAAGGGGATAGGGTAGGATGAATGTCATTAAACTTTTGATGATTATGAGTTTTGTTTTTTTATACGGAGATAAATTAATAGAACCCATTCCTGAGAAAATAGAATACAATAAACAAAAAGCCGAGCTTGGAAAATTTCTTTTTTTTGATCCGATTCTTTCAAAAGATAAAAGCGTAAGCTGTGCAAGCTGCCATAAGCCTTCTGAGGGCTGGGCGGACAGAGGAAAAGTTTCAATTGGGGTATATGGCAAAAAGGGAAACGTACAATCGCCTACGGTTTTGAATTCGGTGTTTAATTTCAGGCAATTTTGGAACGGAAGGGCAAAAGATTTAAAAGAGCAGATAAACGGTCCCGTTCACAATAACTTTGAAATGGCTATGGATGAAAAAATTGTTGAAGAGAGGTTAAATAAAATTCCTTTTTATAAAAAACTTTTTAAAAAAGTATATCATACCGGTAAAATAAGATACGATATGGTGGTGGATGCAATCGCGGAATTTGAAAAAGCCCTGATTACTCCTGATAGTAAATTTGATTTATATTTAAAAGGAAAAGCAAAACTTACACCGTTGGAAGAAAAGGGTTATGTTTTATTTAAAAAATACGGATGTGTAACGTGTCACAACGGTAGAAATATCGGAGGAAACTCGTTTCAGAAAATGGGAATAATATTCCCTGTAAAAAAATGTGTGGGCGACAGATATGAAATAACACACGCAAAATTTGACAAATGTGTATATAAGGTGCCTACATTAAGAAACATAGCTTTAACCGCCCCGTATTTTCACGACGGAAATGCGAAAACACTTAAAGAAGCGGTGGAAAAAATGGCTTATCACAATTTGGGTATGAAACTGAGTAAAGAGGATATAAAGGCTATAGTCGCCTTTTTAAAGACATTAACCGGGAAAACCCCTGAAATAATGAGAAAAAAATGAACACAAAAAGTATTTTAAAAATGAAATTCGTTTGGATAGTCATAATCGGTATTGTAATAATTATTTTTATTTACGGATTTAATGATTATACCAGATCGTATTATATAAAAAACAATGAAATACAAAAATCGTTTAATTTTATTAAAAATGACGAACTTTTACTTAATTATAACATTCTGGTAACCAGTCTGTATATGTATAAAAACAATGATATTCTGATAAAGTCTATGGACAGATTGAATAAAAGTATAAACGTTTTGCTCAAAAACAGATACTTTAAGATCAATTATCCATATATTTATAAAAGGCTTCTTAATTATAAAGAACTTATCGACAAAAAATTTGCCCTTGTTTATGAATTTCAAACAGTTAATTCCGCTCTTAAAAATTCCACCATGTATCTGGCCTCGCTTTTAAACGATCTGCCTAAAATAAACGAATACAAAATTAAACATGCAATTAATACCGGTAACCTTGAGAATAACATTAAATTTTCGCAAAAAATAATTGAAGTCGTTTCAAATATATTTTTGGCAAAAAACAGTTTTGACGAAGATTTTATAAAAAATCTGGATATAGAGTTTTTTAAAAACTATAATGCCAAAGGCGGTGAAATAAAAAAATTCAATAAAGTGCTTTTGGCCCATTTAATAATATATAAAAAATATTTTCCCGAACTGGTATTTTTATTAAAAAACATCACCGACACCAAAACCTTAAAATTGCTTGATGAAATATATAAACAGTATTTTAATATTATGAACGGTAAGCTTGTGATTATAAAATGGGTTTCTTATATGTTAATTGCGTTTGTTGTTATTGTTGAAATAATAATTTTTTTCCTGCTGAACCGGCTTGAAAAGGAATATTTATCCCTTCAGCGAGTTAATAATAAATTAAGACTTTCTTATATTACAGACAAACTCACAGGGCTTTACAACAGGAATAAATTTGATTCCGATATCAAACGGCTGAAAAAACCTGTAGTGCTTTTAATAAATATTGACAGATTTAAACACATAAATAATTGTTACGGAACTAAAACGGGGGATAAAGTTTTAAAAAAAGTGGCTGATGTTTTAAAATTAATTGTTCCCGGTAATATCAAAGCAAATATTTACAGGCTCGGTGCGGATGATTTCGGGATTTTATATGAATTTGACAATTTTTCCAATGTTAAAATTTTAGCTAAAAAGATAGTGGAGTATTTTGAAAAAAACGAATTGGAAATCAACAATATCAAACTTAATATATCGGTAAGCATCGGTATCAGTATGAAAGAGCCTTTGCTTGAAAACGCCGATATCGCCCTTAAAGAAGCCAAAAAATCTTTCAGAAAAAAAATTATGGTCTATGAAGAGAATATGAATGTAAGGGATGAAATTAAACAAAACATTGAAAAAAGTAATATTTTATATCAGGCTATTAAAGAAAACAGGATAGAACCCTATTTTCAACCTATTGTAGATACACAAACCAGAGAAATCGTCAAATATGAAGTACTGGCAAGACTTATCCATAAAGATGGCAGTGTGGAGTCGATTTTTCCGTATTTACAAATTGCAAAAGATAATAAGATGTATGCAGATATAACTAAAATAATAATGAAAAAAACATACGAAAAGGTGGCAAAAAGAGAGATAGAATTTAATATTAACGTATCAATTGAAGACATTTTGGATGTAAGCATTATAAAAGAGATGTATCATCTCTATTTTAAAAACAGACAGCTTGCTAAAAGAGCCATGTTTGAAATATTGGAAAGTGAAGCAATTATCGATTATAATGAAATAAGCAGGTTTGTCAATGAAGTCAAAAAACACGGTTCTTCGGTTGCAATAGACGATTTTGGGAGCGGTTATTCGAATTTTGAACATTTAATAAATTTAAACGTTGATTTTATAAAAATAGACGGAACGCTTATAAAACAGCTGCCGGTAAATCCTAATGCGTATAAAATAGTAAAGGTAATAAATGATTTTGCAAAAGAGATAAATATAAAAACCGTAGCTGAATTTGTGGCGGATGAAAAAATATATGAAACGGTAAAAAAACTGGGTATTGATTATTGTCAGGGATATTATTTTTATGAACCAAAACCGAATTGTATTACATGAATATTACAAATTTTTAAAAATATTACATAAATCTTACAAATTTAACACTAATTTAATGTTTCTAGTTTATAATTTCACTCCCCCCTTTTTCATCCTTTCTCCTTTTTAGATTTTCTAAAAAGAGATATTGACAAAATGTTCGATTCCGTCTTTGACGATGATAGCGTCGATACAGAAGGCGGAATCGATTTTGTTTTGTTTTATATAAACTTTGGCTGAATTAATTATCCTTTTTAACTTTACAGGTGTTATATTAAAAACGGGTTCAAAAGTTTTACCGCTTTTTACTTCAATAAAATGAAACACTTCATCTTTATAAGCTATTATGTCAATCTCCCCGAATTTGGTATAAAAATTTCTTTCAATTATTTTATAACCTTTTTGTGTCAAATATTGACATGCCTTATCTTCGGCAATATTACCTATTTTACGCGTATTCATTTAAAATCTTTTTATGTGATTCGGGGATTTTTGAGATTTTTCCTTTTTTCATATATGCTACGGTTACTTCCAATTCAAATATTTTTTCACTCTCTTTATAAATTTCCTGAAGTATATTGATTCTTATTTGGGTGTAATTTAAAATTTTTGTTTTTATTTCGATTATGTCCCCCAGTTTTGCCGGTTTTATATATTTTGCTTTTAAATCGGCAACGACATATCCTTCGTTTTCAAAAAATATATTATGCTTAAAAAATATTTCGCTTCTTGCCTGTTCGCAGAATTTTATATATTCGGTATGATAAACGATTCCTCCCGCATCGGTCGAGTCGTAATAAATTCTTTTTTTCATTTCAATCCTTTCAATGATATAATTTTATCAAAAAGGTTTTGAGTGTATGATGTGATTATACTGGGTGCGGGTGCAAGCGGGCTTTTTTTGGCGGATTTTCTGAAAAACAAAAACATACTTATTATAGAGCATAATTCAAAAATAGGTGAAAAAATAAAAGTAAGCGGGGGAGAAAAATGTAATATAACCAATAAATATGTAAGTTTTAAGAATTACCATCCCCAAAGTGAATTTGTAAAAAAAACATTAAAAAAGGCAGGTAATAAAGAGCTTTTAAAATGGATAAAAAATAAAGGTCTTGAGGTTTATGAGTTAAAAGAGGGACAGTATTTTTTTGAATCTTCGCGTGAAATACTGAAAGTTTTGGCCCCGAAATGTAAAATTATGTTAAATACTGAAATCCTGGATGTAAAAGAAGGGTTTGAAGTTATAACAAACAGAGGTGTTTATAAATCAAAAAATATTGTTGTGGCACTAGGAGGCAAGAGTTTTAAAAAACTAGGCGCCAGTGAAAAAGGATATAAAATAGCCGAAAAGTTCGGGCATAAAATCACTCCTGTAAAACCCGCGCTGGTGGGATTAACCGTTCAGCCAGGCGAAGCGTGGTTTAAAAAACTAAGCGGTGTATCTTTTAAAGCTTCGGTGTCGGTGGATAATAAGAAATTTGTTCAAAATATTCTTTTTTCCCACAGGGGAATTACTGGCCCCGCTATTTTGAATGCATCGCTTTATTGGGAAAAAGGGAAAATAAAAATTGATTTTTTAGCAGGTAAAAAGGTTGAAAATCTTTTGAAAAACAGACATAGGCAGATAATATCACAGCTTCCTTTGCCGAAGGCTTTCATTAAAGAGTTTTTAAATGTTACAGGCATTGAAGATAAAAAGGTTATGTTATTAAAAAAAGAAGAGATTAAAAAACTAAAACGTTTGGAAAATTATGAATTTGCTCCAGCCGGAACATTTGGGTTTGAAAGGGCTGAAGTTACAAAAGGGGGTGTGAATACGGATGAAATTAGCGAATTTATGGAATCCAAAAAAGTAAAGGGGCTTTATTTTACCGGTGAGGTGTTGGATGTTACAGGAGAGCTTGGAGGATATAATTTTCAGTGGGCTTTCAGCAGTGCTTATTTGGCTTTTTTAGGGTTAAGTTTATAATGTTCCAGTTTTAAAGTCAGGTCTATGTTTTCTTTGTTTTTGACAAAATCAATGGGGAAATATACCCTTAAAACAGATTTGTAATTTTTAAGCGCATCGATAAAGTCATAAAAATTTTTAGGCGATTTTATTTTTGATGTCATTATATATGTGGTTTTGAGAAAATCTTTTTTATATACCGTTGAATTAATCTCTTTAATCGATGTAACGTTCATATATTTGGAAGCGAAGAGTCTGAAATTGTTTTTGTCAAAATCTCTTTTTAAGGCGTTTATTATTTTTCTGTTTGAGTTTTGAAGCTTTTTGAGTTCGGTAAGTTTTTCTTTATACTGGTTTGTGGTGATTTCTAGTGTGTATTTGGTTTGATAATACTGTTTTTTTGATTTTTTAAAGGAGCGAATGGCGGGTGAAATTATAAAAGCTATAACAAGAAGTGTCAAAATTATAAATAACGCAAAAAAAAGAAAATTTTTAATAACATCGATTCCGTAAATTTTTATTTTTGGTATTTTAAAAGAAATATTTGGCTTTTTCATTGCTTTTCTTTCAGATAATTAACTGATTTGAATTTATACCACCCGTTACTCATCTGATAAAAGTACGTTTTTGTTTGAGTAAAAATCGATTCAAGAGGGGGCAGCATCAGCATGTTGTATATATCCTGTGTAGGTGTTATTCCGTAAATTATAAGCTTGTTTTTATCAAATGAAATACTGTTTAATGTAATAGGGTCGGGAATTAAATCAAGCAGGTTCTTAATGCTGTCTTTCATAAGGGAATTTTTAACCATTATATCTTCATAAAGTGTCTTTTGTTTGTATATAAACTGTTTTTGTAAATCTATTTGGGTTATTTGCTGTTTTAATTTAACTATTTCTCTATTAAAAGATTCGGTGTCTTTATTGTAAATAACGGTTTTTATTTCAAGAAAAAGTGCAAATGAAATATACAAAACAACAGATATTATAATAAAAATAAGCCATAATTTTGTATCTTCTTTTATTAACGGTTTTGGCTTTGGCGTTGTAAAACTATACATTTTTCCTGCTTATTTCATTTAATGTTTTTAAAATGTCGATTTTATTTAAAGAACTTTCAATAAAAATTTCATCATTAATCATATCGGTGATGGTTTTTTCTATACCTATGGTATCAAAAATAAAAATTTTTTCAATGAAATCACCGCCGTTTTCATAATATTCTTTTATGGCTGTTTTTACATGCTCTAGTATTTTGGATTCTATATTGAAATGTTCTATGTTTTCATTTTCTTCCGGTTCCTCTTCAATGTTTTCAATGTCTTCATCCAAAGCTTCGTCAAAATCTTCCACTATGTCAATGTCGCTTATGTCTTCAATGTTTTCTTCTTCATTTTGCAGTTCTTCATTTATTTCGAAAATGTCTCCAAATACGGGGATATGGTCTTTATAGATTAAAATATAGGAAAACTCTTCTGTAGAGAGAATGTATAAAGAATTGTGTCTTAATGTTGAATTTTTATCTATAATTGCATATACGGAATATAAAAAATCAATAAAAGGGTACTCTTTTTTTATTTCCATAAGCCCATATAAGGTAGTGTAAAAAGAATATTTGTTGTTTATGCAAACCATTTTTATGTTGTTAATGTCAATTTCGAGTTCTTTATATTTATGTTTGTCACATGAAGGGACGATCCCCTGATTAAGCGAGGTTATAAATGTGGATACATAAGTTTGAGGGTTGTCTTCCGTTACAGTGTCTATATATTCTTTTAAGTCATTGATACTTTCAAATTCTTTTGTCTCACTGAAAATTATTTTTTCTTTTTTATATTGTTCGTTTAACACTTTATATTTACTTTTCGCTTTATAAAATGCTATGAAGTTGGGTTTGAAAATTAAATTTTTCAAGAACATAGCGGATGAGCCTTGAGATAATTTTGAAGTTTTAGTGAATTGCTGAGTTTTGTGTATATCTGTGTGGTTGAGATAAACTCGTGTCCTAAAAGTTCGCTTACATCGTTTATTCTTGCTCCGTTTTGAAGCATATATGTGGCAAATGAATGTCTTAACTGGTGAGGCGTTACATGAATTCCGTGTTTTTTAAATGCTTTTTGGATTAAATACCGTATTTTATCCGCCCCTAAAGGATTGCCTTCTTTTTCAAAAAGGAATTCTTTTTTAGGGTTTGTTTGAAGATATCTGTTGATAAATTCTTTTAATTTCGGATGAAGGGGGAGTATTCTTGTTTTAGCGCCTTTTCCCCTTATTTCTATCCATTCTCCTTTTATGTCGGAAAGTTTTATTCCCGCCGCCTCGCTTATACGTAGTCCCAGGGAAAAAATAACTATAATAGCAAGATACTCATCCATTGTGGCTGATTGAAGAGCTTTTTTTATATGCTCCATACTTACAGGTTTTGGCAGGGTTTTTGGGACTTTTATGTGTTCGTCGCCTACTATTTTGAATTTATATCCTTCGGTTTCGAGAAATTCAAAAAAACTCCTGAGGGCTGAAACTTTTTTTGCTATCGTCTTTTTATTCAGGTTTGCTATGTGAAGTCTGTAAGGGGTGATGTCTATTATATTGTTTTCTATTTCTATAAAATGTATTGCCTCGTTTAATACTGTATCATATGTTTTATAAGTGTTTTGTGATTTGGTTTTTTTAACAAAGCCAAGATATTTTTTAATCTCTTTTTGCAAAAACTTTTTCATAAATTTTTTTTGCCTTTTCGTATTGTTGTTTTGCTTTTTCTTTTAATTCGTCATCTATTAAAAGCGACGGTTTTAAATTTTTGTATTCATCTAAAAGTATCTCAAGCATTATTTTGACTCTTTGACGCTCTTTGTCGGTTAAGTGCTCTTTTTTTGCAATGTTTTTAATTTTTTTAAAATATTTATCCGCATCATTTAAAAAATTTTCCCATTCTTTTGCTATTTGCGACTGGGTATAAACGGTAAAAGCCATTCTGTTATACGGGTCGAGAATATATGCTTTTTTTGCTTTTTCATACGCTTTGTTGTATTCACCGCTTTCAAAATAATATCTAGCCTCCAATGAAAGGCGGTATGAATCGTTAAGTATAAAATAAAGCGCAAATGCGATAATAATTATACCAAGAATAGTTAATAATTTTTTAATTATTTCTCCTTTTAAAATAAGTGGATAAGTGGTTAAGTAAATAAGTTGCGAAGGGGATATATGCAATATTGTCTTTTAAACCTTCACAACTTAACCATTTCACAACTTACTTTACCACTTCGCCGTATAATGTATGTTTGTTGGCCTTGGTTATTTTAACATCGACAATTTCGCCCAAATATTGATTGGCTTTTGGTATTTTTACCATAAAAAAGTTATCGCTTTTTCCGCTTCCGGGTTCTTCTATTAAAACTTTATAAATTTTTCCGATTTGGTTTTTTGCAATTTCATCTAATATTTCGCCGTGTCTTTTTTGAAGTCTGAAAAGCCTTTCTTTTGCTACCTGTTTATCAACCTGGTTTGGCATTGTCGCCGCTTCGGTTAGAGGGCGAGGGGAATATACGAAACTGAAAATCTGCTCAAACCTCACTTTTTCAAGCACATCCATCGTTTCTTCAAAATCTTTTTCATCTTCACCAGGAAATCCCACTATTATATCCGTAGTAATACTTACATCCGGGATTTGTCTTATTATTTCACATCTGTTTAAAAACCATTCTTTATCGTATCCCCTTCTCATAGCCTTAAGAATTTTAGAACTTCCGCTTTGAAGCGGAAAATGGATGTGTTTAGAAATTTTGGGGTTGTTTGCAAACTCGTCTAAAAATTTATCGTCTGCATGAAGGGGATGGGGGGAAGTGAATCTAATTCTTTCAATTCCCTCTATTTTGCTTACTTCCCTTAAAAGATCCGTAAAATCCACTTTCGGATGTTCTATACTGAATCTTTTTCCGTAATTGTTTACGTTTTGTCCAAGAAGTGTTATTTCTTTTACGCCTTCATCGGCTAATTTTTCAATCTGCCGAATTATCAAATCCATAGGAATTGAAAGTTCTTTTCCCCTGGTTTTCGGAACTATGCAGTAAGAGCATTTTTTATCGCATCCCACCATAATGTTGATAAAATCTTTGTAGGGATTTTTTCTGGTGTTTTTAAAAACGTATGTGGTGTCGTCATAGTTTATATCTGTAATTACGGCTTTTGGAGTGTTAATGGCTTCTTTTATGCGGCTTACGTTTCTTGCACCCAAAACGAAACTGACATAAGGCGCCCTTTTAATAATTTCTTCTCCCATATGGGAAGCCGTACATCCGCATACGCCAAATTTAGCATCAGGGTTTTTCTTTTTAAGAGCCCCGAGTTCGGAGAACAGTTTTTGAACGGGTTTTTCACGGACCGAGCAGGTATTAAGAAGAATCAGATCGGCATTCTCGGGGTTTTGAGTCGTTTCATATTCGTCTGAGAGTTCCGCAATAATATGTTCGGAGTCTTTTACATTCATTTGACATCCGAACGTTTCAATGTAAAGTTTTTTCAATTTCAGCCTTAGATTATATGAAGTTCATACATATACGCGCCTTCGTCAAGGCCGAATTTTACTTCCCTGAAATAAACGGAATAACCGTCGTTTTCAAGTTTGTCGATTAAATCTTTAAGGTCTTTGTATGAAGTGTCTTTGTGAAAATAAAAAAATGAATTGGGTTTTATCTCTTTTAGAAACTCTTCATAACTTTTTTCTATGATATTATTATCGCTGCTGATAAGTTTTAAAGTCATTGCAATCCTTTTATTATTAATTTAGCAAAAATTTTTGTAAAATTATAACTAAAAAAGTGGGTAGTATGTAGTGCGTAGTATGTGTAGTATATAATGTTTTATGTGTAAGTTTTAAAAAAACTACCCACTACCTACTACTTACTACTAACTTTAAATAAAGGATAATCGTGGAAAAAGTATTGGATTTATTATCATTGGTAGCTAATGAAAAAGGGCTGGATTTCGACGAAGTCAAGGAAGCCTTTAAGCGTTCTGTAATTAAAACGGCAAAAAAGGTACTAGGAGATATTGACGTAGAGGTTGATATTGAAAACGGTGAGCTCAAAATTTATCAGATTTTTGAAGTAAGAAACGACGATACAGCTTTGGAAAAACCGGAGAGGTTTTTTTATCTTGACGAAGCGAGGGAATTTGACCCGAATGCGCAGATTGGAGACAAGCTTAAAGTCGAGCTTGATCTTGGCAAACTCGGAAGAAGCGGAGCTATGGCCCTTCAAAGGGAATTTGAAAGGGAAATTACCAGACTTCTTGAAAATGAAATATACAGAAAATTAATCTCAAAACTCAATACGATAGTAAGCGGAGAAGTTGTAAAGGTGGACAGCGAAGAAAACACATGGGTTGAGCTGGAGGGTGTAAAAGGCGTTTTGCCTATGAGAAACAGGATAAAAGGTGAAAAATTTGAAGTGGGCGATGTAATGAAAGCGCTGCTGAAATATGTACATTTTGACACAAACAGGGGTATTACCATCGAGCTTAGCCGTACAAATCCCAGATTTCTGGAAAAACTCATAGAATCCGCAGTTCCGGAAGTTAGGGACGGAATCATTAAAATACATACGAGTGCCAGAATTCCGGGAGTCAGAAGTAAAGTGGCGGTAAGCTCCCTTAATCCTAAAGTAGAGCCTATAGGGACGATAATCGGTAAAAACGGGGTTAGAATTAACGCTATTTCAAATGAATTAAACGGCGAGAATATAGATATAATAGAATACTCCCCAAAACCTGAAATTTTTATAGCAAGGGCGTTGTCTCCTGCTATTGTTAAAAATGTTCACGTGGATGAAGATAAAGCGCTTGCGGTTGTGGAGGTGGACCCGGATCAAAAAGCAAAAGCGATAGGTAAAAACGGAATAAACATTACACTTGCCGGAATGCTTACAAAATATAAAATCGAGCTTAAGGATGCGCAGGAAAAATCAAAAGACACAAGCAAATTGGAAAATTTGTTTAAAATATAAGGAGTTTTATGCGTTATTTTTATGTTTCTTTTATTATAGCCGTAATAGGGCTTGGGCTTTCTTTTTTTATTGACGGCTTGAGTGCCGTTTATCTGACTGCAATTCTGGCTGTTTTGGAAGTGAGTCTTTCTTTTGACAATGCCGTGGTTAATGCAAAGATATTAAAAAATTTTGATAAAGTCTGGGAGAGGCGGTTTTTAACATGGGGAATGGTGATTGCCGTTTTTGGAATGAGGTTTTTTTTCCCAATATTAATAGTTGCTGTTGCGGCAGATATCGGGATTATGGAAACCCTTAATATAGCAATAAATCATCCTCAGGAATATCATGAAGTTTTACTTAGAAGCGAAAAGCTGATTTATGCATTCGGTGGTGCGTTTTTATGGCTGGTATTTACAGATTTTTTGTTTGAAGAAAAAGAGGTAAGATGGATAAAACCGGTAGAAAAATATGCTGAAAAGCTCGGGCGTGTAAATAATATTTCATTAATTGTGGCGACTATAATCGGAATTATAGTGATTTATGATTCAAAATCTTATGAAATAGGAATTGCTTATCTAGCCGGAATGCTGACTTTTTCTCTGCTTAACGGAATAAACGATGCTTTTGCCGTAGAAGGGGTTAAAAACGGTTTAATGGGATTTTTGTATCTTGAGGTATTGGATGCAAGTTTCAGCTTTGACGGTGTAATAGGTGCTTTTGCCATTACCAGTAATATATTTTTAATAATGATAGGGCTAGGAATAGGGGCTATGTTTGTAAGAAGCCTTACGGTATGGATGGTTGAAAAAGGCGTTTTAAACGAATACAAATACCTCGAACACGGGGCTCATTACGCAATAGGCGTATTGGCCGTTATTATGCTTTTAAAAATATTTATGGAAATAGGCGAGGTTTTAACGGGAACTATTGGTCTTGGGCTTTTAACTTTGGCGTTTTTACATTCTAAATTTGAAAAATCTAAATAATTCTTATTTCCTCCTCAAGTGTTATTCCAAAATTCTCAAAAACCCTTTTTTTCGCCTCGTTTATTAAAAAAATCATATCTTCAAACGTTCCGTTTCCGGTATTTATGAAAAAATTGGCATGAATTTCACTCACTTTAATTCCGCCTTTAACCATTCCCTTCATTCCGACTTTTTCAATGAGCCTTCCGGCGTAATCATTATCCGGGTTTTTAAAAACACTTCCCAAACTCGGCTCTTTAGGCTGGTTTGAGCGCATTTTTTTAAGTTTTTCATCAAGTCTAAAATCAAAACCCTCTTTTATTTCAAATACCGCTTCAAAAACAGGTTCGTTTATATCCGAGTGTCTGTATTTAAAATCGAATTCATCTTTTTCTTTTATCCCGTTGATTGTTTTGAGTGCCGCTAAATTATTTGATATTTCGTATTCTTTGACTCCGGCGTTCATTTTAATGCTGCCGCCTATACTTCCGGGCAGTTTGCTTAAAAATTCAAATCCTCCTATATTGTTTTTTTTGCAGAAATTGTAAAATATTTGGTTGTTTGTTTTAGCCCCGACATATAAATAACCGTTTTTTATTTTTATATATTTGTATCTGTCATCTAAAATGGCTAAATTGTTTGTATGTGGGGAAATAAGCGTGTTTGTGGCTCTTCCTATAATCAATTCGCCGTTATAATTGTTTTCGTTTAATAATTTTACTTTTACTTTGGGACCTATTTTAATGCTTGAAAATTTAGAAAAATCAATGATTTTCCATTTTACATTTTCCATTTTCCATTTTCCATTTATCTGAGAAACGTCGGGATGAGTTTGAATACGTACGTAGTAAAATCAATCATTTCATTCATCATCCATGGCATTGTAAAGATTAAAACCACCGCAATAGCCAAAACTTTCGGAACAAAACTTAAAGTCATTTCGTTAATCTGTGTGGTTGCCTGAAAAATTGAAATTAAAAGTCCTATAATCATTCCCACCAGTAATGCCGGAAGCGCCAGCAGCAAAGCCAGTTTTAATGTCTGAACCGCTAGTGCTATGATTTCAGATTGCATTTTGTACTCCCAATACTTTCATAACGGTTTCATCTACTTTTTTCATTTCATCCTCACGTAGTTTTGTAACCATGCCTTTTGAAAAAATTATTTTTCCTGTTGATATTATACCGATTGCCGTGGCTACTATTTCGCTGTCTTTGCTCATTAAATCCCTTTTTTTAATAAATATCCTGTAATCGCCCCCTAAAATCTGTCCGGAAAGCGGCAATACCACAACCGTATGGTATAAGCCTTCAAAACATGCCCTGTTTAGAAAATCGTTTTGATATATTAAAAACGGTCTGATTTTAGCACTGTCTGTAAGCTTTGCAAAATAAATTTCGCCTCTTTTAAATTCGGGAACTTTCTCCCCTTTAAATTCCCCTTCGAAAAAATCTATGTAACTTGCCCTTTGCGTTCTGGGTTTGCATTTTAAACTAAGTTCATTTGTTTTCAGCCATTCTTTAAAATTTTCACTTTTCATTTTTTACTTTTCATTAAATCGTAGATTTTTATATTCTTTTGGAATCATATATTCCCTTATGTCTTTCATTTGTGGTAAAAACCCTGCTTTATGTCCTATTTCATACAGTTTGTTAATAGCGTTTATCTGCTCTTCGTCCAATTTTATTGATTTGTCGTTTGCATAAAGTGAAAGGTATTTATTAAGAGTGTTGCCATCAACCCGTACCAAATTTCTTTGAAGCAGCATATCGGCTAAAATGTATTTGTGTCTGTTGGCAACATCAACAGCTTTTGTCAAAATTTCTTCAAGTTCAATCGCATCAAGCAGGGGAATAGACCTTCTTATAGCCATTCCTCCAAGAGGCAGAGGTATATCTCCGGCCAGTTCTACCCATATATCCCAAAGTTCTTTTTCAACTTTCAGGCGTTCATCAAATGTCAGAATGCTTTCGTGTATCAAAACACCCGCATCCACTTCGCCGTTTAATACGGCGTCTTCTATTTCAAGGAAATTTTTATAAACTATTCTGGCTTTTGGATAAGCAATTTTAAAAATCAGTGCGTTTGTGGTGTATTTGCCGCTTAGTGCCACTTTGAAATTGGGTTTCAGTTTTTTGCCTTTGAGTTTTACAAGTTTAGGCCCGTATCCGTATCCGAAACTGACAGCGGTGCGTAAAAGGGCATATTCGTCTTTGATAAACGGATACACCCCGAAACTTATAGCGGTTATGTCATAGATGTTTTTAAGGGCTTTTTGATTAAGGGTTTCAATATCTTCGGCGGTATTTTTTAAATTATATTTTTTATTTGATATCCAGCCGAATTTAATTGCATAGTACATAAAAATGTCATCCGCATCTGGTGAGTGGGCTATTGTAAAATTTTTCATATGATTTCCTCTAATATTTCATCTTTTGTAACGGATAAATTTCCGCATGGCGTTTTTATTGTGATTTCTTCTAATTCTTCTTCGGTTTTTAAATTCAGCATAATAATTTTATTATCCGGATATATCATTACGTAAAAAGGGACTTTCTGGTGTTTATATATTTCTTTTTTGGTTATTTCGTCTCGGAGTTTTGTGGAAGATGAAATGATTTCAAAAATAATCAAAGGCGCTTTTGTAATGTATTTACCAAGTTTCCCGCATATTAAACTTACATCGGGTCTTAAAACGGTGTCTTTGCTCACCCTGTATTCGGCTTCTCCTAATACATAGCATTCTTTACAGTTTTTTAGTTTTGAATTTAAAAGATATCCCAATTTCATCAATATCCACTGATGTTTGTTAAAGGGTGCGGGAGCCATAGCATAAGCTCTGCCTTTTATTAATTCCCAGTCCCCTTCCCATTGCTCGTAGTCTTTTACTGTATACAGCTCTTCAACAATTGAAGTAGTCATTTAAAAGCCTTTTTTTCTAATTATAGCAAATTAATGGTGAAAGAGGGTGAAAGAAGGATGAAAGAGGATGTTTCCTTCAACCTTCCCCCTTCCCCCTTTTTTGATATAATTACATAATATTTACAAAAAGGATTTATATGGATGCGAATAAGCAAAAAGCACTCGAACTTGCTATGAAACAGATTGACAAGCAGTTCGGAAAAGGCTCTTTGGTTAAACTAAGTGACAAGGAAATAGAACCTATCGCCGCCATACCCACAGGTAGTTTCGGGCTTGATTTGGCTCTTGGCATAGGCGGTATTCCTAAAGGGAGAATCACTGAAATTTACGGACCTGAGAGCAGCGGTAAAACTACGTTAGCGCTTTCAATAATCGCACAGGCTCAAAAACAGGGCGGAATTGCCGCATTTATCGATGCAGAGCACGCACTTGACGTTATTTATGCAAAACATATCGGAGTGGATGTCGATAATCTTTTGGTTTCGCAGCCTGATTACGGTGAGCAGGCTTTGGAGATTGTAGAAACGCTTGCAAGAAGCGGGGCTGTTGATATTATTGTAGTCGATTCTGTTGCCGCTCTTACCCCCAAAGCCGAAATAGAAGGAAATATGGGGGATGCCCAGGTCGGTGTTCAGGCAAGGCTTATGAGCCAGGCTTTGAGAAAACTTACAGCCGCCATTCACAAAATGAATACAACCGTGGTGTTTATCAACCAGATAAGAATGAAAATAGGAATGATGGGATACGGAAATCCTGAAACAACTACAGGTGGTAACGCGCTTAAATTTTACAGTTCTGTAAGACTTGATGTCAGAAGAATAGCAACCCTTAAACAGGCCGATAAAGAAGTAGGAAACAGAGTTAAGGTAAAAGTGGTAAAAAATAAAGTGGCGCCTCCGTTTAGAATCGCCGAATTTGACATAATGTTCGGTAAAGGTATTTCACGTGAAGGCGAGCTTTTGGATTATGGTGTAAAACTTGACATAATAGATAAAAGCGGTGCATGGTTTAGTTACGGTGCTACAAGGCTCGGACAGGGAAAAGAAAACGCAAAAGAGTATCTAAAAACGCATCCGGAACTGGCACAGGAAATAGAGCAGAAAATTAAAGACGCCTTAGGTGTTGAGCTTTCTCATATGATTGAGGCAATAGAAAAAAAAGAGGATGAATTAAATTAAAAGGAGAGAAAATGATATTTATTGAAGATATATTTGCAGATGAAGTATTGGATTCAAGAGGAAATCCGACAGTCAGGGCAACTGTGACATTGAGTGACGGAAGCAGGGCAAGCGCTATAGTGCCAAGCGGAGCTAGTACCGGTGTAAACGAAGCACTGGAACTCAGAGACGGTGGAGAGAGATTTTTAGGAAAAGGTGTGCTTAAAGCATGTGAAAACGTAAATACAGTTATTGCAAACGAGCTTATAGGTATGAGCCCTTATGATCAGGCTGAAATAGACGGGATAATGATCGAGCTTGACGGCACTGAAAATAAAAGCAAACTCGGGGCTAACGCTATTCTCGGTGTAAGTATGGCTGTGGCAAGGGCTGCCGCCAATTCACTTAATTTACCGCTTTTCAGATATTTGGGCGGTGCAAACGCTTTAGTATTGCCTACTCCTATGTTAAATATCATAAACGGCGGGGCTCATGCGGACAATTACGTGGATTTACAGGAATATATGATTATGCCTACAGGTTTTGAAGATTTTGCCGAGGCTCTGAGGGCTAGCAGCGAAATATATCATACGCTTAAAAAACTTCTTGCAAGTGACGGGCATAATACGGCTTTAGGGGATGAAGGCGGATTTGCCCCTAATTTTAAAAACAACGAAGAGCCAATCGAATATATTTTAAAGGCAATTGAAAAAGCGGGATATAAACCGGGTGAAGAGGTGACAATTGCTCTTGATGCGGCAAGCAGCGAATTTTATAAAGACGGAAAATATGTTTTGGCGGGTGAGAATAAAACATTGAGCGCACAGGAGCTTGTGGATTATTATGCATATTTATGCGATAAATATCCTATTGTTTCACTTGAAGACGGTTTGGCTGAAGAAGACTGGGACGGATGGAAAATATTAACGGAAAAATTAGGCGGTAAAATTCAGCTTGTGGGGGATGATATATTTGTAACGAATAAAAAGCTGTTAACAAAAGGTATTGATTTAGGTGTCGCCAATTCCATTTTGATTAAATTAAATCAAATCGGAACGGTAACGGAAACAATGCAGACTATGAGACTTGCGTACAGAAACGGATATACCTGTGTGGTTTCACACAGAAGCGGTGAGAGTGAAGATGCGTTTATTGCCGATTTTGCGGTGGCTATGAACAGCGGTCAAATAAAAACCGGTGCACCTGCAAGAGGCGAAAGAAACGCAAAATATAATAGACTGTTAGAAATTACAAGAAGTATAGCCGGCGGTGAATATATCGGAAAAGAATTATTTTAATCGATGAAAAGTTTTTCTTTTCATCGGAGTTAATAAATGATTGATTTTGACGATTTACATGAGCAAAAAAAGATTAATTATAAAATAATCATCGTAATTATCATTGCCTTTTTATTCGCTTTTTATATTTATGATTTGCTTTTTGGCAGCAGGTCTTATATGAGACTTATAGATTTGCAAAATGAATATAAAACGTTACAGATACATGTCGGGGAGTTAAAGAAAAAAAACGAAAAACTTCAAAAAGAGTATTTTGAATTAAAAGAATTAGAAGGCGGAGAGTGAAAAAGCTACTTTTTTTATTTATTTGCACTTTTTTATTTGCAAGAATTAACCCTTTTGAACCTGTAGTCAAACCCCAAAATACAATAATCATTAATCCGAAATATTTTAAAAACGCTAAAATAACACTTCCAAGCGATGCGAGAATTCTTAAAAAAATTGTATTTGTATATCAGAGTGTAAGCGGGGACATTAGGCAAAAAGAAGTGCAGATAAATAAACATATCGATTTTCATAAACCGATTTATATATCCCATACGCCCCAGAAATTTCCAATGGAAGAATTGAATTTTTTAAACCTTTTTACTATGTATGTAAAAAATAAAAAAATTTTTATTAGGACAAAAGATAAACTGCTTAGGCATTTTTTTCTTGTAAAGCCTTTTAGGATAGTTTTGGATTTTAAAAAAGATGCGGACTTTTTGACTATAAAAAAAATTTTGAAAAATTCTTTTATAAAAAAAGTGAAAGTGGGAAATCACAACGGTTATTACAGGGTAGTGATATATTTTGATACAAAATATATGTATAAACTTACAAAAACTGCTGAAGGTGTAAAAATTGAAATCCAATAATATAATCCTTACAGGATTTATGGGCAGCGGAAAATCTACAATCGGAAGAGTGCTTGCCAAAGAGTTAAACACATATTTTTTGGATACGGATGTATTAATTGAGTGTTTTGAAAATAAAAAAATAACTGAAATTTTTGAAAAAGAGGGCGAGGAAGCTTTTAGAAAAATGGAAAAAAGATGTTTTGAATGGATTAAAAAAGACGTAAAAAACACCATTGTTTCCGTAGGGGGCGGTTTTCCCGTCTATATACCGGAAATTAAAGAAGCCGGAAAAGTTATATATTTAAAGGTTTCTTTTGATGAGATATTAAAAAGAATGAATGATGAGGAAATAAAAAAAAGACCCCTTTTTAAAGACATTCAAAAAGCAAAAGAGCTTTTTGAAAAAAGGGATAAAATATATACGAAACTTGCCGATTTAATAATACAAAACAACGATTTAAAAAAAACAATAAAATTAATAAAGGAATATTATGAGGGTGGATAATACGAATTTAAAAGCCGCAATAGAAGTAAATGTTCAAAAAAAAGCGCAGGATGTTGTGAAAAACGTATTGGGCAATCTGCTTGAAAAAACATTTGAAAATACTAAAAAAATAGAGGAAATGGCGGCTCAGAGCACTGGAAAAGGGATCAATTTAAGTATAAAAGCATAAATTTTGTTGGTAAAGTTGTTGTGTGAATGGAGTTTATTAAAGTATATATTTTGAAAACGTTTTTTGAATAAAAAGAAGGGAATAAAATATTTTTATTGTACCGCTTAATATCAGTGTCAGACACGATTAGTAAGATTTTAGTATAATTATAAATATAAAAATTATATGGAGAAGAAATGGATTGGAAAAAAGAGTTACTTGATTTTTATAAAACCAGAAAAACATATATAAAAAAACACTTAAATGAAAACATAGATTTTACGGATGTGTATGACCCTTATATTTTGCAAAAGAAGGATAATCCCATAATGATAGTAGGGGAAGCCCCCGGGGCTAATGAAGTGAGGCTAAAAGAGCCTTTTGTGGGGAAAGCGGGGGAAAATCTTTCTTATTTGATTGAAATAAGCGGATTTGAGAGGAAAAAAGATTTTTTAATTACAAACGCTTTTCCGTTCAGAACGTTTGATGAAAATAAAAACAGAACGCCAAAGGCTTCGGAATTAAAAACAGGAGCCGAATTATTGGAAAAAGAAATTGAAATTGTAAAACCTAAACTTATATTACTGCTCGGAAATTCGGCGATTAAAGCGTTTTCTTATATTCCCTGGGCAAAAGAAGTTAAAAATTTAAATAAATGTGGTGTTTATGATGTAAACGGATACAAAATAGGTGTGTGTTTTCATCCTTCGCCTCTCGCTTTTAACAGATGCGATATAAGAAAATCTTTAGAAGAGTTTTTTAAAAATCTAAAAACATTTATTTGATAATTTCCCTTTAAGTGAAAAAGGGTGAAAATAGATGAACTTTTAAATCGGTTTTGATATAATAAGCAAAAAAAGGTAATTCATGGCAAGAAAAATAAATGAACAGATTTTAAGTTTTGGAGAAATTCAAGAAGAGCATGAAAGTTTTACAATAGCATACGGAAGTGTAAGGGTTGAGCAAAAAAGGCTTTATAAAGACGTGCTGCCGACCGATGCTGTTAAACAGGTAATTATTATGCTCCAGGAACAAGCCGCAGAAATGGAAGCGGACGGGGTTAAAAATATAACTGTTACAGTTACTCCCGCTACAAACGAAAAAGGTGAAGCCGTTATGGATTATTACGGAATGGGGACGCTGGTTAAACTTAAATAATTATCCGCAAAGCATTTCAATTACAGTCGGCAGGAATTTATGTTCGGCTTTTTTAAGCTCTTTGTGATATTCTGTGAAAGTGTTGAATTTAAACGGATTGATGTGATACTGAAGGATGATATTCCCGCTGTCAAGCTCGATATCTGCAAAATGTATTGTTATTCCACACGCTTTTTTTGCTTCAAAAGAGAGTTTATCCGCATTCAGTCCTTTAAAATCGGGGAGTATGCTCGGATGTAAATTTATTATTTTGCCGTTGAATTCATTAATGATAAAATCCGGAACGATTCTCATATATCCTGCCAATACTATCAAATCGGGGTTTGATTCTTTTAATTTTTCATAAATCTCTTTGTGGTTTTTGCTTATTAAAACGGGAGGGATGTTCGGTTCTTTTAATGCTTCAGAATCAGCTCTGTTGGTAATACCGAAAATCACCTGATAATTTGTCTGATGTTTCAGTATGTTTAAAAAATTGCTTCCGCCTTTAC
>Ga0256842_1000597_pt1 | contig 31677 bp, 28 predicted proteins | sample 4559240metaG_FD_185973 | JGI IMG/M metagenome (GOLD analysis project Ga0256842, IMG submission 185973) | Hydrothermal vent microbial communities from Guaymas Basin, Mexico - 4559-240 | ecosystem: Environmental > Aquatic > Marine > Hydrothermal vents | place: Mexico: Guaymas Basin | collected... | reverse complement strand
AGAATGAAGCAGAGCAAAGTTCAGAGGTTGTAGCTGTAAATGAGAATAATAATCCACCAAATATTGAATATACTACAGTAGGCTCAAAAAATAACTTAACTAATAATTCTCAAACAGGTAAGAAAATTGGTGTTGCCGCTGTTGTTATTAGCTCTCATTCTAGTGACAATAATACAAATTCTGAATTAGCTTCTAATGAAAGTGCTAATACAGAGACAGTAAATAAGGCAAATAATGTTGAAACCACTAATTTGGAGAATGCAACCAATGCAGAATCAAATCCTGAATTAGCTTCTAATGAAAGTGCTAATACAGAGCCAGTAAATAAAGCAAATAATGTTGAAAACACTGATTTGAAGAATGCAGCCAATGCAGAATCAAATCCTGAATTAGCTTCTAATGAAAGTGCTAATACAGAGACAGTAAATAAGGCAAATAATGTTGAAACCACTAATTTGGAGAATGCAGCCAATGCAGAATCAAATCCTGAATTAACTTCTAATGAAAGTGCTAATACAGAGACAGTAAATAAGGCAAATAATGTTGAAACCACTAATTTGGAGAATGCAGCTAATGCAGAATCAAATCCTGAATTAGCTTCTAATGAAAATATTGATACTGAATCTGAATTACAAATTGCCAAAAAAAGGAAAGAAATAGCACAAGTTTATGCACTCAACCAAACAATGATCGCAGAAAAAAAATCATATTTTAAATCTCTAATTGATAGTAATAAATCAAATGTAAATAATTTATTATTAGTTGCAAATAATGAGTATCAAATATCTAAAATACAATATGATAGTGCTAATCAATTAATTGATAACTTTAATAGATTTGATATTAGAACTCAAAGTCAAATTGATGAAATATCTCGTTTGAAAAATAATGCTCAGCAGCATAAAATGAATGCAATAGCAGCATATCAACTTGCAAATAAGATTACTAATGATAATGAATATAATAGTGAATTAATTGCAAAGCTTGATAATTTAGGAGATTCAAATAATATTGATGGAAATGAGAATATCGATAGTTTACAGAGTGAATTAATTCAAATAAATGATGTTGTTTCTTCTATTAAACCTAAATCAATAAACAATGATTCTTTAGTAAAAAACTCTGAAATTGCATACAATAACTTAAGTCATCTAATATCTCAGAAACAAGAAAAAGAAAATATTTTAGTAAGTCTTAAGGAAAATAAAGTTCAGGCAATAGAACAAAATGCATCACAAATTGAAATTGATAGTATTTCCAGAAGCATTGCTTCAATAACAAATAGTATTGAAAAATTGAATAATCAAATTCTTGTGGCTCAAGCTAGTTATGATAAATCAAATTCATTATTAATAGCAATAAATAATTCTAAAAATACTATTGCGTCAGGAAATAATAATAATATATCTGAGGAATTAGCTGTTTTATCTAATAATCCAAATGCTTTTGTCAATAACACATCGAATGAGATTGCTGAATTAGAAGCCAAAATTGAACCTAAAACAAATATAGCGGATAATAACTCTCAAAATATTGTAGCAGAGAGTATTCAAAATACAGATTCTATATATATTCCAATATTTAGGCAAGAAAAACTTAATGAATTAGCAGTTAAATATTTAGAGCCTAGTATTGCTGCTATTGGTGAAATAGAAAACAAAGAAAAACAAATTATTAATAGGCAAAAGCAAACAGCTGTTGTTGGTAATGAGTATAATAAAATCGCAAAAAGTTTATTAAATGATATTAGTACTTTAAAGAATGATTTAGTTAATACTGAGGATACTGCTGAAACAGCTACTATTTTAAGCAATATTAATAGTAAGCAAAAACAATATATTGCAATTAGGAGAAAACAGATTGCTGCAAATTTATATTCAGAATTATTAAATCAGGAGAGTGCTGAGTTAAAAAATATTTCAAATAGGATAGAAGAGGAGTTTATTACTAATAGAACTAAAATATCACAAGCAGACACTAATAATATAAATATTGCTGCACTTAGCAATATAACAGATTACAATCCGGAAACGGCTGTAAATAAATACATTGAAAAGTTAGATATTTCTTCAAAATCTAAACAGATTAAAGTAGATGTTTTAAAATCACAAAAATCTGATTTAGAAGAACAATATTCTGCACAACTACAAAAATTAGATAAAATCAGCTATGAGATTGAACAAAGTACCAAGCCAAGGAAAACGGAAAAGTTAAATGCACAGCTTAAAGAAATGGTACCTTTTGCTGATTCTTTATTTAGTAAGATTGCAATACTGGATTTAGAAATAGAAGAACTTTCTGATAGCCTTGAACAAAATAATAATATAATTGCTGCTTTAACTCATCATTCTGAATATCTTAATAGTAATGAGATTGTTGCTGATAATCAAAATATTACACCAACAGAGTCTAAAGATTTGGACCTAAGTATGTTTAATTCTGATTCTAAATTAACGAAGGAGAATTTAGGACTGGCTTATGTTGAGATTTCGACTAAACCAAGTATGAAATACTATGTTACAAATACTGTTGATTTAGTATATTTTGATGAAAATGATATTCCTAGAGTAAAATATATGTTTGCTAAAAAGCAAGCACAGATTGTTCAACAGCAGATAGATTTATTGCAAGGAATAAATTTAAATTCTGTTGATGATGCTAAGCAAACAGAAATACAAAATAAAATATCTCAACTTGAAGAAATTAAGAGACTTGTTAATACCAAAATTATTGAGTTAGAAGATTTGGTTGCGTCTAATAGTATTGATACTAATTTTGGAGAGGAAATTAATGAGAATGAGGTAATCAACAATATTCAAAGAGAAATAAATGATTATCAGTCTCTTTCTAATAGATTGTTAGATACTGCACAGTATTTTGATGGATACGAAAAGCAAAAGATTATTGCATTATCAAAAAAGTTAAAAGCTAAATCCGATTCTGTAAATATGGTCTTTATAGAGCTAAATGATATTAAAAATAAAATTGCATATCAACAAAATGAACTTGCAATATCACAGTTAGAGTTATTAGCTCCTGAAAGCCAAATAACAAATCAAGCAAAAATGCAACTGGATGAAGCAGCACAAAATTTATCTTTTGCTAATAACAGTCGTACTTCAGCAGAGAATCCGGACTTAAGCAGTGATGATAAACAACAGTTTATAAATCAGGCTATTCAGTATGAGCAAATGGCACTACAAAATCAGCAGAATGCCATTGAATTACTTCAAACTCAGTCTCAGAGTATAGCCTCTGTTGATACTGTCGCAGTAAATAATAGTTCTAAAGATAGTCAACTTGCTGAGAATATATCAGCTGACACAGAGTTAAATTCACAAAATAACATTGAATCAACGGTTACTACTGAAAATATAACTACTAAGCCAACTAATAATGTGAATTCTAAAGAGATTGAACTTGAAGAATTAGCATTAATTGACCCGACTAAATTGAGTGGTGAAGAGAAAATTAATTATGAAATTCGTAAAGCTGATATAATAGGTGCTTTTATTGGTAATAATACAAGTATAAATGTAGATTTTTATTCTGCTGAAAATCCTATAGAGATTGATCCGGAATTACCTAATGGTTTGTTCTATAGAGTACAGATTGCAGCTTTTAGAAAGCCAATACCACAAAATACTTTTGCAGACGTAAAACCGGTTATTGCTGAAACAAGTCCAACATCTGCTTTTACCAGATATATGGCTGGATTGTTCCTCAATTATAATGATGCTAATATTGCGAAGAACCAATTACGGAGAAAGGGTTATGCTGGTGCTTTTGTAGTTCCTTATTATAATGGTAAAAGAATTAGTAACGCATTAGCCAAGAATATTATTAATAGAGGTGAAGCCTATACTGATAGTAAGCTTGTAGCTATTGCCGATAAGCTTAAGGTGCAGAACTTTGGCTCAAATATTCAGATGGAACAGATTGCATTATCTGAGATTCCTAGTGATACAGGCACTCAATTGAATGATAAATTGCAAAATAATGAAAATGATTTAATCTTTAGTGTACAAGTTGGTGTTTTTGGAGGATTAAGAAGCTCGGCTCGTTTGGCAAATGCTAGTGATTTATTCTATGATATTACTTCCAGTGGTTATTATAGATATTTTTCAGGAAGATATAATAAAGAACAAGATGCTATTGCAGCCAGGAATATAATAAGAAATAAAGGAATCAAGGATGCATTTGTTGTAGCTTTCTATAAAGGACAGAAAATTAACATTCGTAATGCTCGTCAAATATTACAAACAAATGCTTCTTCGGCAAACAATGTATCTGCTACTAATAATGCAAATACCACACAAAGTGCTGATTTAAATATTGAACAAAAAAATATAGTTTATAAGGTTCAGATTGGTGCATTCCGTAGCGCTAGAGTAGGTAATCAACTTGCTGTGTTAGAAAATATTAGTCTTAATGGATTAGATACTTATACTAATGCATCAGGTTTGTTAATTTATACTAGCAAAGCTTACCAATCGTACCAAGAAGCAATTTTGGCAAGAGATCAAATAAGAAGTAATGGTAATACCGATGTATTTGTTATTGCTTTTGAAAATAATGTTAGAATATCAACTCGAATTGCCCGACAAAAGCTGGGAAGATAATTTTCAGAATAAATAAAAATATACCTTATTTGAATTTATCCAAAGGTATATAGGTAACTATATGCTGCAATCAGGATACTTTATAGAATCAAGATTCCCCATGAAACACTAGAGAGTTTTCCATTATAAAAGTAAAAATCAGCCATTGCATCTATAAAACTAATATTCTTTTCACCCCATTCTTCTATTTCACTTTCATATTCATTATAATTGTGCTTTGCCATTAAATCAATAATGTCATTCTCTGATTTTGTAAAAATCTTTTCTCCAAAAAGAATTACATCTTTATTTTCAGTATCGCAGGCAGTAAAAAGCATTTCTGTTTCGTCGCCTTCAAAATACAATGTGCTTTTAAGATCATTAATCTCCACACTTTCAGTCTTTAATTCTTCCTCTTCTTCTATAATCTCAAAATTAGTACATTGAGGAAATAATTCAATAAAATCTTCTCTGGTAGTTCCAAAATTCAGGTTGTCAAAACCTTCTAATAATTTAATATTCATATATTTATCTAATATGGTGAATTTGTTTCTTTTTTGATGTAATAATAAATTAGCCTATCTGTTAATTTAGGCAATAACTTGTAAAGAACAACATTTAGAGTTCCTATTCTGCCAATAACCATTGTTCTTCTTCTTTTAATAATTCCTTTAACTATTCTTTTTGCTACATGCTCAGCAGTAAGCATTTTCTTTTCTTCACGAGGACTTTTTCCTTGCTCTTTACCATTTTTCATCAGTGCGTGTTCCCGAATCTCACTAGCCACATATTCAGGTGCAACAATCATTATATGAACACCTGTTTTCAAATGTTCTATCCTAAGAGCTTCCATAAAACCATGAAGAGCATATTTTGACGAGCAGTATCCGGTACGAGCGGGTAAAGGGCTAAATCCTGAAATTGAACTTATTGCCACAATACTTCCTTTAGATTCTAAAATATATGGTAAGGCAAATTTGGTGGTATAAATACTAGCCCAGTAATTTATATTCATCACTTTATGAATTACATTTAGATCCAAATCTGCAAATAACGCTCTTTGAGAAATGCCCGCATTATTAATAAGAATGTCGATTTTACTAAATTTTGCTATTGTATTATCAATGACCTTTTTACAATCATCCTGTAAAGATAAATCAGCTTGAATAACTAGAGTTTTTACATTATATTTGTCTTCTATATCCTTAGCAACTTTTATTAATCTATCCTTTCTCCTTGCTGCAAGTACTACATTGGAACCCTTTTTAGCCAATTCATAGGCAATAGCTTTACCAATTCCAGAAGATGCCCCGGTAATAATACTTACCTTATTATTCATAATTGTTATAAATTAATTTAGACACGAAGATAGAAAAATATATTAGATAGAGGGTGTTTTTCCTAAAAAAATAAAAAAATAGGATTTTGATAAAAAAACTGTATTTTTGATTTATTAATATAATACTATGAAAAATTTTGCAATTTTTGTTAATTGGATACTTAAGAGACGTTATAATATAAAAATTACTGAAGGTTATGAATTATTAAAGGGAGATAAATCACGTTTATATTTACCAAATCATCCGGCAGAAATTGATCCGATAATATTAATGAGTGAAATTGTAAAATTTCATAATGCTTCTCCAATGGTTAGTGCAACATATTATAATTTGCCAATAGTAAAGTATTTTATGAAAAAAATTGGTGCTGTTGCTGTTGCCGATTTAGAAAGAGGTGTGCGTGATATTACTGTTATGGATAAGATTAGGGAAGGAGCTCAACAAGCATATAAAGAAGGAAATAGTATCTTATTATATCCTGCAGGACAGCTTAAAAGCCAAGGTTACGAAAAAATTTTTAATAAACAGTCAGCTTATGCTTTAATTAGGGAAATACCTGATAATGTTTCAATTATAGGAGTTAGAATTTATGGATTATGGGGGTCGAGGTGGTCGAGAGCATGGAAAGGTGTATCGCCATTATTTTTTAAAACACTATTTAAGTGTATTTTTTACTTTTTTGCAAATTTTGTATTTTTTATGCCTAAAAGAAATGTGGAGATAGAACTATTTGATATTACTAATGAAGCTAAGGAAAAGGCTAATTCCTTAACTAGAAGGCAGTTTAATGAATATTTGGAAGGTGTTTATAATATTAAAGGAGCAGAGAAAGCCAGATTTATTAAATATCATTTTTTAGCACCTAAACTAAAGAGAAAATTGCCAAAGAATATTAAGAGTGATATTGCTGATGATACCAAAGCCTTGCAATTTAGTCCAATATAAATAATTGACTAGCCTTTAAATTAAGAAATCATTATGAATTATTTATTTATTATAAATTATAAAATTATAAACATATGAAAGAGTCATTGCTACATATACAGAAATCTAAAGATTATAATGTTATGCCAAATCCTTCAAAGAATGTCTTAGAACATTTTATAAAGGTATTTTCTAAAAATAAGGATGAATATTTTGCATGGGATAATGTATCTGGGACCAGCAATAGAGGAGACTTTTTTTTAAAAGCTACTGTGGTTTCACAACTTATTAAGAGTAAAACAGAACATCGTTATATTGGAATTATGTTGCCGGCATTGCAATCTACATCTTTACTAATTATGGCAACATATATGGCAGGGAAAGTTCCTGTTATGCTAAATTGGACTGTTGGCAATAAAGTTATCGAACATTGTGTTGAGATTACTGATTTAGATTTAATTATAACAGCAGGAAGTTTTTACGATAAAATTAAAGAGCAAATTCCTGATGAAGTTGCTAAAAAGTTAATGTTTTTAGAACAAGAAGTAAAGAATATCACTACTCCAATGAAACTTAAGGGTCTAGCTATGTTTAAGTTTCCACGGCTATTTATAAATACAGATATAGATAAAACAGCAGTGGTACTTTTCACTTCGGGAAGCGAAACTTTGCCAAAAGCAGTACCATTAACACATGAGAATGTAGTGAGTGACCTCTATGGGGCATTGAATATTATCGATATAAGGGTGCAGAGTATTTTTCTAAGTTTCTTACCACCATTTCATAGCTTTGGATTTACTGTTCTTTCAATACTACCTCTTATAACAGGAGTTAAGGTTGCATATACTCCAAATCCTACCAACTTAGGAGAAGTTGTGGAAGCTATCCGGCATAATAAGGCTAATAATATAATGGCAACACCTACATTGTTAAAGATGATTATGGCTAAAGCTTCTAAAAAGGATCTGGAAAGTGTAGAGTTGGTTATAAGTGGTGCTGAAAGTTTACATCCTGATATAAAAGCCCAGTTTGAAGAAATGACCAAAGGCCATAATGCATTAATAATTGAAGGATATGGCATAACTGAATGTGCTCCAATAGTTTCGTTGAATCCATTTGATACACAGAAAACTAATTCTGTAGGTAAAATTATTAAAGATATTGAAGTTATAGTAGCTGATACAGAGGATTTTACTAAATTGGGAGTACACGAAGAAGGAATGTTCTTGGTAAGAGGTAAAAATGTGTTTGAAGGATATCTAGACAAAGATATCACATCTCCTTTTATTGATGTTGATGGGAAAACGTATTATAAAACTGGAGATTTAGGATATATTGATAAAGATGGATATTTATTTATAACCGGGCGCTTAAAACGATTTGTGAAAATTGGAGGCGAGATGATTAGTTTGCCATTTATAGAAAAAATCCTTGTTAGTAAATATGGTGAAGATGGTAAAAATACTATTGCTGTAGAAGGTACTGACAAAGGACTTGAGCCTACCGTTGTTATGTTTTCTACTAAAGAAATAGATAAAAGTGAGGTTAATGCCTATTTGAGAGAAAACGGAGTAGCTACAATTGCGAAAATTCGTGATATTATTATTATTGATGAAATTCCATTACTTGGTAGTGGAAAAATTAATTATAGATATTTAAAAGAATTAGTTGAAAACAATAGATAATGAATATAAGTATTAGAGAGGCTACAATTAAAGACTTAGATTTTTTGGTAGATTCCATGCTTAAAATGGCTAAGGAAACAGAAGATATCGATTTATTAGCTCATATATTAGAACCCGGAATAAAAAATGGATTGCTTGATCCTCTGAAAGCTAAATATTATATTGCTGAAATAGATAATAATTATGCCGGTACACTTATGATTACCAAAGAATGGAGTGATTGGAGAAATGCATGGGTTTTGTGGATTCAATCGGTTTATACTGTTGTTGAATACAGAAAGAAAGGTGTTTACAATTTTTTATATCAGCATATTAAAAATATGGTAGTTAATAATGAAAATTATTGTGGCATAAGGTTATATGTTGATAAAACTAATACTTCAGCACAGCAAGTATATTCTAAACTAGGGATGGATGGAGATCATTATCAATTTTTTGAATGGATGGAAGATGTATAAACTTTAGCTAGATATAATTATTTGCTCACAGTTTTATATTTTATATAATTAGCTCTTATATTTCGTGATTTTTAGCAATAAATCGGACCTGCTATCAGTATATTAGTATTCTGTGTGATAAATATTTAGTTGAAATTAAGTAATTAAGTATTTGTTGAAATTTTGTCAAATATTAATATTTTTTAAGTTAGAATGTATTTGCTTTTTATTTAAATTTGTGAAGATATTTACTTAATACTTATGACATTAATTAAAAAGCATATTGATAATTCTCTATCTGTTAAACTAGAAGGAAAGAAAGAGAGTATATATGAATTGGAGAATTTATGTGAAGAAATTGGTGATTTATGGAATTTGAATTCTAAAAACAGATTTACATTAAATTTATTACTTGAAGAAATTATTTCCAATATAATATTTTATGGTTTTGATAATAGTGAAGCAAAATATATTGAAGTAGTAGCTAATAAGGAAGGTGATTTAATAAATGTTCAGATTAGTGATAATGGTATTCCTTTCAATATGTTAGAAATAGAATCAAAACCTAAAGAGGTGAAGCTTGAAGAAAAGGAAGTAGGAGGTTTGGGCATTCACTTAGTTAAGAATTTGAGTGAATCTATTGATTATATGTACCAAAATGGTAAGAATGTATTAACAATTCAAATTAATATTAGTTAATAAAACGCAACTAATATTTTCTTGTTTTGTCTTAATTTTTATAAAATTTAGAATATGAAGATAACGGCTACGCAAGTACAATCGTTTAATTACTTTCAGTTAGAAGGTAAATTCAATATTGATTATATAGCAGAATTACAAACAGAGATAGATAAAGCCATGAAATATGGAAGTAAGTTTTTCGTTTTTGATTTTAGTAAATTAGAGTATATAAATAGCTCAGGAATAAGAGTTTTTATAAAATTACAGAAAGAACTTAAATTATTTGATGGCTTTTTAACTATATTTGCTGTAAATGATAAAGTTTCAAATATCATTAACATAAGTGAATTAAATAATCTATTGCGAGTTAAGAGCTCACTTAAAGAGGTAATGCTGGAACTGGGGTATAAAATATAAACTTATAAATAGTATAAACACATATCATATATAAAATAAACTAACTAAAAATCTTAAAGCTTTTATAAAATGAATTTAAAATCAAGAGAGAAAGGAAAATACACTATCGTAGAGATAGAAGGTAGAATTGACACATCAAATTATGAGGATTTTGCTCAACAATTACAAATTTTTATTGATAAAGGAGTAAAATTTATAGTGTTTGAAATGAGTAAATTAGAATATATTAGCAGTTCTGGTTTGAGAATATTTTTATCTTCATTAAAAACCCTTCGTGCCATTGAAGGAGATATTGCCCTTTGTTGTCTTAGTGAAAAAATTAAAAATGTATTTGAAGTATCAGGATTTTTAGATCTCTTTGGGTCATTTGAGAACATTGATGCTGTTGAAGATTAAATAATAAAATAACCTTATTAACATTTATAACATGAAGAATTTTTTAACTATACCTGAAGAGATATATTTACTGTCGATTGATGAGAATGGTAATCAACATTTAAATTTTAGAAACGAAAGTTTTGATATTATTATCGCTTCTTCAATATTAATGGAGATGCTATTATTACATATTATCGATTCTGATGAAAAATATATTTTCCCTGATAAAACTGATAAAGTAAATGATCCACTTATTGACGGTGTTATTGATCAAATTGTTGAATATAATAATAGTAGAAGAATAGAAGATTGGATTTCTACATTAAGTTTTCAAGGGCAGCATTTTAGAGATGAAATAATTACATCTTTAGTTCGCAAAGAAGTATTGAAAATAGAAAATGAGCAAGTATTTTGGTTTTTCTCAAAGAGAAAGTATCCAATGGTTGGTGATGAACAACTTGAAGAGGTACAGTCACGTATTCGCAATCTTATTTTCAGTAGTGATTTGCCTGGTGAGAGGGATATGGTTATTGTTAGTATATTGAAGAACAGTAATTTACTTGGAACAGTATTTACTAAAGAAGAGATTGAAAAATACGATAAGCGTATTAGTCAGATTGCTAAAATGGACTTTATTGGCCAATCTATAGCTCCTGTAATTGCTGCATATGATATGCCTTTTGCCAGCATATTTAGGAAAAAAACAGCAGAGGAGATGTTAGAAGAGCACACAGCTGAGCTAATGAAGAAATTTAGAATTACTAACGAAAATAATCTTCCGGCTTGGTTGCGAAAAGGTACTGACCAATATGAAAAAACATTGGAATTTGTTAGAGAAAAAGGTCATGCTGATATAACTTTTAATCCGAAAACAAAGTCTTATTCTGAGTTGAATTTTAGTTATTATAACACGGGTTCAGGAGTTTAAGTTACTTTTTAAAACAAAGCTCTAATTTAATATTAGAGCTTTGTTTCTTTTTTAAACTAATTAATAAAATAATGAAGAGAGGATTAAAAATTGTCGCTGTAATTATTATATTTATTTTATTGTTTATATGGTATTTTAGAGGTAACAATAAGGATGGAGGAATACATACAAAAGCTAAATCCGGAAAGTTTATAATTAGCGTTGTTACCAGTGGTGAATTAGATGCTAAAAGTTCAACAAATATTCAAGGACCAGCGGGTTTGCGTAGTATTGGAGTTTACGAAGACTTAAAATTAAACGAAATTATTCCAGAAGGAACAGAAGTAGATTCCGGCGATTATATTGCTTCAATAGACCAAACACCAATACTTAATAAACTAAAAGAAATTGATGCCAATTTAGAAAAACTAGAGGCAAAAATCAGTCAGTCAAAATTAGATTCTGCTCTTACTTTACGTGCTGATAGAGACAATCTTATAAATATAAAATATGAGCTTGAAGAATTAGAATTGGAATTAAAAAATTCAAAATATGAGTCTCCTGTAACAATAGAAAAACTTCGCATTTCCATTAAGAAAAATAAACGTAAATACAAACAAGCATTAAATAACTATAAGCTTAAAAAAAGAAAGGAAGAAAATACTGTTCGTACTGCAGTTATTGATTATCAAAAAGAATCGAGTAAAAAAGAACGCTTTATTAATGTTCTTAAAGGTTTTAATATTACAGCACCACAAGCAGGTATGCTTATTTATGCAAAAACATGGTCTGGTAAGAAAATATCTAGTGGGTCAAAAATATCTATTTGGAATCCTATTGTTGCTAAATTACCTGATTTGTCACAAATGATAGTAAAAACCTATGTTAATGAAATAGACATTAGTAAAGTTGTTGTTAATCAGAAGGTAGATATTACTGTTGATGCTTTTCCTAATAAAAAATTAACAGGTATTGTTACCAATGTTGCAAATATTGGGGAAGAATTACAAAATACTTCTGCTCATGTATTTGAAGTAGTAATAAAGGTAAATGAATCAGATTCTGACTTACGGCCTTCTATGACAACAAAGAATAGTATTATTGTTGAAACAATGGATTCTGTAGTCTTTATTCCCATAGAGTGTTTAAATGTGGCGGATAGCACTTCATTTGTATACACTGATGGAATACGGAAGGAAGTGAGAGCAGGAAAAAGTAATCTAGACGAGATTGTAATTACAAAAGGATTAGAAGCAGGTGATGAAGTTTACCTTGTACCTCCTGAGAATGCAAACACATGGAAATTAAAACTCCTGGACAAATAAAATGAAGTTAGATTCTAAAAGTATTAATCAATATTTATTGAATTTAAGAATTGCTTTTGAGGCCGTTTTTATCAATAAGATACGTTCTGCTCTTACTGCTTTGGGAGTTATCTTTGGCGTTGCTGCTGTTATTGCTATGCTGGCTATTGGTAACGGTGCTAAACAGGAGGTGTTGGAGCAAATGAAAATGATAGGTGTTAACAATATTATTATCAAAGCTAAGGAAATTGAAATAAAAACTGGAAATAATAATTCCGGAGAAACAGAAGAAGAAAAAAATAAAAAATCGAAGGAGAAACTATCACCAGGCTTAAGTATTCTAGAAGCTAATTCATTTAAGAATATGATTCCTACAGTTAAATATGTTAGCACAGAATCAAAAAAAGAAAGCAATTTTATTTATAAAACTAACTACTTTAAGGGTGATTTGTCCGGAGTTAATATGGATTTTTTTAAAGTGTTTCAGATTCAAATAGAAAGTGGATTTTTCCCTAGTAAATCAAATTTTGTCAATGCTGATCAGGTTTGTGTTATTGGTCATAATGTAAAGAGCAGACTTTTTCCTACATCAAAAGCTGTTGGAAAACTAATAAAATGCGGCAAACATTGGTATAAAGTAGTTGGTGTTATGAGTATTAGAGGCAAAGCAACAGGAGTGGGGACAAAAGCAGGTATTGATGATTTTGATAAAAATGTTTATATCCCAATACAATCATTTTTAAAGCGTCATAATGATAAATCAATAGTTACAAAATTGAAATTATCAAATAGAGATGAAGAAGATATTGACCCAAACAGAAATCAAATTGATAATATTATTGTTCAAGTTAAAGATTCTAAATATCTTCGTCAGACGGCTGAACTATTGGATAAAATATTAAAACGAAAACATTCTAATGCAGAAGATTACACTATAAATGTGCCGGAAATTCTTTTGAAACAAGAACAAAAAACCAGAAGTATTTTTAATATAGTTCTTGGTGCTATTGCAAGTATCTCATTGATAGTTGGAGGTATAGGGATTATGAATATTATGCTAGCATCAGTGATGGAACGTACTAAAGAAATAGGAATAAGACGCTCTATAGGTGCAAGAGCTTCTGATGTGGTATTTCAGTTTTTAGCCGAAGCATCAATAATTTCTCTTTTAGGCGGATTTATTGGTGTCATTTTAGGTGTAGTATTAGCGTTTATTATTTCTAAAGTAACTGAAATCCCAACACTTGTATCATGGTTTTCGGTAGTTGTATCATTCGTTGTATCTGCCGCCGTAGGTATTATTTTTGGTTTTATGCCGGCAAAGAAAGCTGCTGATAATGATATAGTTGACTCCTTGCGTTATGAATAAATTATATTCGAAAATGAAAAGATTAGTATTTTTGACAATAAGCATCTTATTGATAATGAGTTCTCAACTAAGAGCACAAGAGAAATCTTATAGCTTGGAACAGGTTATAGAAATAGCTCAAAATAATTCTTTAGATATACAAATTGCTAAATTTGAATTAATTAGTAATTATTGGGCTTATAGAACTTTTAAAAGAGGTCTTCTCCCTCAATTTAATTTTACTGGAGAATTACCAAATCTCAATCGATCATTTGTCAATTATACAAATCCTGACGGTACGGAGTCATATTTGGCACAAAGCTATATTTCTTATTCGGGCAATTTGCAGGTACGAAAAACTATAGGTTTTACAGGTGGAAATGTGTTTTTAAGTAGTGGTTTGCAGAAAGTTGATAATTTTAGTGATTCCTTACGATCTCATAATTACCTTTCTACACCAATAAATTTTGGTGTCTCTCAACCAATATTTAACTATAATCCCTATAAATGGAGTAAGAAGATAGAGCCTTTGAAATATAATGAAGCAAAAAGAAAATATCTTGAAGCTTCTGAGCAAGTGCGAATTACTGCGGTAAATTACTATTTTGATTTATTACAATCGCAATTAAATATTGAAATACAACAAGTAAATGTTCAAAACTATGATACATTATATAAATTGGCACAGGGAAGATATTCTCTTGGTAAAATTCAAGAAAATGAATTGCTGCAATTGGAGTTGCAACTATTGCAATCTAAGTCTTCACTAGAACTAGCGAATCTGAATTATGAGAATTCTTTATACAAGTTTAAATCTTTTCTTCGCTTAAGCCCCGAAGTAAAAGTGATATTATTAGAGCCCGGCGCAGTTGATTTTATTATAGTTGATAAGAATAAGGCTCTAAATTATGCTATGGTTAATAACTCAAAAATACTAGGGTTTGATAGACAAATAATGCAAGCAAACTCTGATTTAGACAGAGCAAAAAAAGAAAATGGTTTTAATGCTAATCTTTATGCCGTTTTTGGTTTAACACAGAATGCACCTATTCTTGGCGATGCATATTATGATCTTAATAATCAGCAAAATGTGAGATTGGGCGTACAGGTTCCCATTTATGATTGGGGACTTAGAAAAGGACAAGTAAAAATGGCTGAAAGCAATTTGTCAATAGTGAAAAGTAGTATCGAACAGCAAAAAATAGATTTCAAGCAACAAATTTATTTGCAAGTAGCTGAGTTTAATATGCAGCAAAATCAGCTCTATATTGCAGCTAAAAGTGATACTGTAGCCCAACGAAATTATATAATAACAAAGAATAGATATTATCTTGGCAAAACTACTGTAACAGACTTGAATATAGCCCAAGCTGCTAATGACCAGGCAAGGCTTAACTATTTAAGAGCAATACAGAAATATTGGAATTCGTATTTTAATTTAAGGAAAAAGACTCTTTTTGACTTTAAAAATGATAAAGAACTTGATGTGGATTATGATAAAATACTTCAATAATTTATTTTATTTATTAAAAATAATAAAAGAGGAAAAGCCTAATAGTTTTGCTATTTACTTTTCCTCTTTTTATATCAATTTAGTGTATTTAGACTTAACTTTAGAAGCCTCCGTCTAAAGCAGCTCTACCATCTTCAGTAATTAAAGCTGGTGTCCATTGAGGTTCCCAAACTAATTCTACATCAACATAATATCCGGGGAACATATTGCTGACAACAGTTTGCACATGTTGTAATATTGTATCACCAACAGGACATCCTCTTGCTGAAAGTGTCATCACTATTTTTATGATTTTATTTGCTTCATCGTGAGATACTTCGTAAATTAATCCTAAATCTACAATATTAACATTTACTTCAGGATCAGGAACAGTTTTAATAACCTCTAAAATTTCTTGTTCCGTTTCGTTTAATTGATCAATTTTTGCCATTTCTATATATTTTAATAGTTAATTCTCTTTTTTACTAACTTTTCACAATAGGTTTTTTCTTATGCATTTTAGGCATTGCCAAAGGTTTAAGTTGTTGTTTATGTCCTAAAATTTTATATGTATTATATCCATATAATAATGAAGTGATAAACATGAAAAAAGCGCTGGCTTTAATCAATATAGGTTCTTGGAACCAAATACCACCTATTAACAGAGTAAAAGCTGCAATAAAGAAAAAATAATGTGCTTGTGCGGCTTCTTCGGAATGCATATCTGCAGGAAGTGGGGTTTTGAATTTGCCTACTTTATCTTGATATAATTTTAGCCAGACAATAAATGGTAAGGTTTTATACATTTGGCCTAAAATTAACGCTGTTAGAAATCCATAAATTAAGGAAACCCCATAAATAATATTAATTCTATTACTGAATTCAACAGGAATAATATCTCCTAAGGCTGATAAAAAACCGGTAATTAATGTTACTAAAAATAATGTAAACGCCAATACGGATAATTTCATTCCTACATCCAAATTATGACGTAGTCGTTTTTTATAAGCAGAAAAGTTATATCTAAAGAACATTATAAAACCTATTAGAATAGAAATTGCTGCTATAATTCGAACATAAATTCCTAATTCAAAAAACATTGTTATAACTAACAATAGCAATCCACCATTTATTGCCCAATAAGCACGTTCCAGATATTTTTTGTTAAGCTGATGTGCAATAAAAAACATAGGCATTAAAGTGCTTGATACGCCAACTACTAACATCATAAACCAACCTATTATTCCAATATGGACATGAATTATGAATGAACCATGTGAAAGTATTTGTGGAAATAAAATAATACTAATACCAAGCAATACAGTCAGTAATAACCATACCACTGATGTAATTATAAATCTATTTTCTATAGTTTTGTTTTCAGTTTTTCTTCCACTACCAACAACATTAATCACAAATAAGATAACAGATATTATTACTAAACTGCCACCGATTATCATAACAGGTGAATCTCCAATGAAATTCGCCCAAAAACTATAAGCCATAAAAGGAGTACCGAGGGCAAGACTTATAAAACTAGCCATTGCAAGTTTCTCACTATATAATTTTACTTCCATTACTACAGGTATAAGCTGATAAAGAGCTCCGAAAATAAGCATCGTTACCCAGCCTAATATTAAAGTATGCGCTATGCTTAATACTTTAGGAGTTAAAAAAGAAGTGGTAATATCAATGTCTGTAAAAAACATCATTATTGCTGCTACAATAAATGCTAGCGCTCCATACGCGTAAAATGGTAATACAACCTTTGGTGATGGTGCGTTCTTTGTACTTAATCCTGCTTGCATAAGATTATTTCCTATAAATTATAAATTTCATATTATCAGCGTCAATTTCCTTTTCTTTATAATCAAAATCACGCTCCTTAATCTCAGGAAGTAAATATTGTGGTAATCTTTTATGGTGTACATATAATGCTTGGTCTTCTTCTAATGTTTCTATTGCTTCTAAAATGCTGACCATTGGCATTGGCATTTCCAAATCACGCACATCAATTTCCACTAATCTATTTTCGTATTTACGCTCCAAATCCTCAAAAGTCATATTGCTTATGTTCTCTTCTGCCTTTTTTTCTTCCTGAGGAGGAGCATCATCTGTTATACGCCTGATAAATGTATGAACAGTACCGTCTTCTGGACGCTCTGTCTCATACTCATATCCCTTTGATTTAATGATATTCAAAAGGGGAATAGGCTCGAAAGTGTTTATTATTTTGAGAGTCTCATTATCGCTGAGTTTTTTCAGCTCTTCCATAATTACATTAAATGGATCTACACCTGTTTCTAATATTGGGCGTACATCAAGGTCTATTACATTTGTCTTATTCATATTAGTATTTGAAATTATTATATCATTTGTTTTACTTTCTTGTTCATAGGCTACCTCAAAACCAATTTCTTCTAGTGATTTTAAAATATCATTAATTGAGCAATTTCCTACTTGTGCTGCAGCTTTTACATTAATTCTGGGAGCTAGCATCTTTCTTAGAAAAGAATTTTGCAATTTTTTAAAATTCTTGTTAATCATTGAAATAGCATCAATAGCTTCAGGCTTTTCTTTTAATATTTGCGATATTTTTGTGTCCTTATCTATAATCATATTTGTTATTTATTTAAGAACGCAAAGTTATTTAAAATTAATATAAATAAGAGATTTTTAAAACAATTTTGTTATTTCTTATTTATTTAGATTAATAATGCTATAAGATATTGATTAATAGTGCTATTTATTGTTATTCTAAATAAGAAATGTTTAATTTATTTGAAAAAATAGAAATCTATCTTAGAATTAGGTAAAAATATGAGTGTAGTTTTTTGGATATCTTACTATAAAATGAACTTAGTAGTTGTAAAATGAAAATTTTTCCGGATTATTAACAAATAATCTTGATGATTAATTAAAACTGTGAGAAAAGCTAATATCGAACTGAGGTTAATAAATTTGAATTTTTCTTAATCAGCCTGTCCTTGATATGTTTTGAGATGGTTTTCCCGTATTTGCATCCTTTTATTCATTGCTTATTTATACAATTTACTTTGCCTTTGTATGAATAATGCGGGTTAAATATATTAATAATTATAGAAAATTTAACAAAACTTCTTATTCAAATTTCATTAGTTTTGTACATTACTAAATAGTATATTTTCAAATGAATAATTTATTTTTTTCTAAAAATCACAAAAGTATTTATTTACTGACTTATATTTTTGTTGGCATAACATTGTATTTGCTGATAAATAGCAGTAATCTTAGTGCTCAGCAAACATTTGTTAAATCTCCGTATATGATATTTAATAATGACAAGCTTGGAATGAGATTACTATGGCAAAATAATGATTCTGTTGCTTGTGCGGTAATTTTAAAGGATTCAATTAGTGCAGATGAAAAACTGTATAGGAATAATGAAAATAATCAGTTTCACCAACATATTATTAATTTTGATAGTCTACAGGCCGGACATACTTATTTATATTCAGTAGAATGTGATAAAGAAATAAGGAGAGGAAGTTTTCAATCTCGACAAGATACTAATTTTCAAAGATTCTCTTTTTTAGCTTATGGTGATACTCGTACATATCCGGAGAATCATAACAGGCTTGCAGAACAAATGTATAAATTAATTAAATCGAATAATACTTATCAGACTTTTGTTGTTGCCACAGGTGATATAGTTGCAAATGGTGATAATGAAGAGGATTGGGATAATCAGTTTTTTGATCCTAAATACAAAGGAATTCAGGCTTTGCTAGCTAATATGCCTTATATGTCAGCAATGGGTAATCATGAGGGACAAGGTGATTTATTTCAAAAGTATTTCCCTTATGATTATAATTCTGATGATGTATTTTACTATAGTTTCGACTATGGCATTGCACATTTTATAATTATTGACCAATTTGATGATTATAGTATTGGCTCTAAACAATATAGATGGATAATAGATGATTTGAAAAGAAATAAATCTAAATGGAATATTGCGGTGATGCACAAGCCCGGATATACTGCCGGTGGACATAAAAATAGCAAGAAAGTACAAAGGATTCTTCAACCAATCTTTAAAAAGTATAATATTAAATTAGTATTAACAGGGCATAATCATTATTATTCAAGAGCTGAAGTTGAGGGTGTTACACATATAACCACCGGAGGAGGAGGCGCACCATTGTATATGCCTAGAAAGAAAAAAAACATTATAACTATTGATAGGTCATTTCACTTTTGTAAGATTGATGTTAGTATGGATTCTTTGGTTATTAGTGCAATTAGGAGTGATGGTTCTCAGATCGAAAAATTTACTATAAATCGCTAAATGTTATTTTTGAAACCAATAAAATCACATATTAAGAAAACTTATAGAGCAATATTATCAGTATTTTTCTTTTCTGCTGCATTGATTTATTTGATTAGTTGGAATGGTACTTCAGGAGAGAATTATCGTAATATTATTAGAAGCGATGGTTATGGTTATTATGATTATTTTCCAATGCTATTTGGCAAAAATCCAATAGATAAGCAAAAAGAAAATGGAGTTTATTTATTGAAAACACCGGAAGGTAAGGTAGTTAATAAATATTTTATCGGTACAGCATTATTGCAAAGTCCATTTGTGCTTTCGGTTTCAGCTATTAAGTCTATATTTAATACCGATATAGATTTTCATTCAGAAATATTTCAAAAGACTGTTAGTATAGCAGCTTTGTTTTATTTAATTATCGGTTTGATATTCTTGAGAAAACTATTGCTACTGTATGAAATAGAAAACCATATTATAGAATTTAGTTTGTTTTCTGTATTTTTCGGAACAAATTTATTGTATTACAGTATATTAGAACCTTCAATGTCTCATGTGTATTCATTTGCTGCTATTAGTGTGTTTTTATATTATGTAAAAAAACTGAGCATAGAATTTACTGCCAGAAATATGTTTCTTACATCTTTTATTTTTGCTTTGGTGATTTTGATTCGACCAATAAATATTTTGATAATTCTGGTTTTGCCATTTATATTAGGTTCTGTTTCAAGCTTTATTAATTTATTATCAAGAATATTTAATCATATTAGATACAGCTATATATCGCTATTTATATTTATTATTACTTTAAGTATTCAGTTGTTAGTATGGAAAGCTCAAACCGGAAGTTTTATAGTTTGGTCTTATGCTAATGAAGGCTTTTATTTCAATAAACCTGAAATTTTAAATTTCCTCTTTAGTTTCAGAAAAGGACTGTTTATTTATTCTCCTTTTGTATTAGTAAGTATTTTAATTTATATAATATCAGGAAGGAAGAATAGACAGGAATTAGCATTAAGCATAGGATTTATATTTATCATAATTTATGTTCTTTCTTCATGGTGGAATTGGTACTATGGTGATAGTTTTGGGTCAAGAGTATTTATTGAATATTTACCTGTTATTGTACTCTTATTGGCTATTGGTTTAAAATATTCCGGTATTATTTTACAAAGAATTTCAGTATTACTTTTAAGTGTCTTTATTTTACTTAATTTAATGCAAACATATCAATATCACCATAATATAATTAGTCATTTCGATATGAACTCCGAAAAGTATTTTTATACGTTTGGTAAAATTGATAGTCGTTATGAAAATATCTTGGGAGGAAATGACGATATTGTTTCATTTCATAAACAGCCACTTGTATGTGTAATAGATAAAGAAGTTGATTTTAAGAAGAATAAAAATAATAGTTTAATAGTTTCATCTAAGATTATCGATAATAAAACTATTCAATTTGAAAAGCAGGAATATGGGCTAAGTTATTTCTTACCAATTGATAGCTTAATTAGATTCAGAGAATCATATTTAGAAATTGAGAATTCTACCAAATTACTTTCCGGAAACTTAGATGAAACTTTTTGGACAATTACCTATCTTGATAGCACAAAGAAAATCTATAATTATCAAAAAATTAAGATTAATGCAATTCCTGCGTACAAAGGAAAGCAAAGGCATGACATATATAAGCTTAGGGTATTTAAGCCATTTCATAATAATGATTTAATAATGTTATCTATTTGGAATTATTCAAAAGCAGAATTTGAATTATCTAACTTAAAGATTAAAATTAGTGGCATTATTCAGTAAAAATTATATCATTATACTTATTAACCTGAACATTTTTAATATATAATTTCATTACTTTTGAAACTTGAATAACAAAACAATAAATTTATGTCTAAAATTATCATAACAATATTTTTAGTTCTGTCTATTTTTATATTTCAGCAGATAAATGCACAAACATTATATCATCCGGACAGCTTAAATCAAACTATGATTGATACATCTATCAATCAAGAAGTTATGATAGGGAAATATACTTACCAAGGAGTTCTTAATTCGCCTGTTTTTAAGACTTATATTGATGAAGCTATAGAAGAGTATACTCCTTATGATGATTTTCTTGTAGATTATAAAGATTCGCTAAATAAAATCAGTATAACTATAGTTTTTGGATCATGGTGTTCTGATTCTCAATATGAAGTTCCTAGAATGCTTATGTTGCTTAAGTCCCTTGATTATCCAATGGAAAAGCTTAATATAATGGCAGTAGATAGGCATAAAGAAATTCCGGATATTGATATTAAAGAATTGTATATTGAATATGTTCCCACTTTTATTTTTAATAAAGATAAGTATGAAGTTGGAAGAATAATAGAACATGCCAGTGAATCATTGGAAGCAGATATAGCTTCATTTTTGTTTTATCATTAGTAGATTAGTTTAATGGAAGAAATGGATAAATCAGCTTTAAAAGTTAACAAAGGAATAGAACAGCCTGAGGCTATAAATAGAAAATTTGTTGATAAAGTAAAAGGCTATAAGTCTAAAACCCATGATCTCGACTATTATGTAAATGGGATTATAAAAGGAGAAAGGCGTATTCTGGCTCAAGCAATAACCTTAGTAGAAAGCACAAAAAAGGAACATCGTAAACTGGCTGAAGATATTCTTGAATTTTGTTTGCCAAAAGCCAAAGAGTCTATCCGCATTGGAATTACAGGAGTTCCTGGAGTTGGCAAAAGTACATTTATAGAAGCATTTGGAAAGTTTCTTACATCTAAAGGTTATAAGGTTGCTGTGCTTGCTATCGACCCCAGCTCTAATAAAAACAAGGGAAGTATTCTCGGTGATAAAACAAGAATGGAAGAGCTAAGTGCCGATAAGAATGCATTTATCAGACCTAGCCCTTCATCGGGATCGCTTGGTGGAGTGGCTCAAAAAACCAGGGAATCTATTAGCCTTTGCGAAGCAGCCGGATTTGATATTATCCTTGTGGAGACTGTTGGTGTGGGACAAAGTGAAATTGCAGTTCACTCTATGGTTGACTTTTTTCTTTTATTGATGCTTGCCGGGGCGGGTGATGAGTTACAGGGAATAAAAAGAGGTATTATAGAAATGAGTGATGCCATTCTGATAAACAAAGCCGATGGTGATAATCTGCAAAAAGCAGAAATGTCAAAGGTACAATATGCCAATGCTTTACATTTATTTCCTGCAACTGATTCAGGCTGGACTCCCGTCGCTGATATTTGCTCCGCATATACAGGTATGGGAATAGATAGATTATGGGGGTATATCAAAGAGTATGAAAGGATTACAAAAGAAAATTCCTATTTCTATTCTAATAGAAAACAACAAGAATTATTTAGATTGCATGAGCAGATTGATAGAAAATTAAAGCAATATTTTTATGAGAATAATGATGTTAAAAATTTATTAGCAATAGCTAAAGACCAAATACTTACTAATAAAAAGAGTGCTTATAAACTTGCTGATGAGATTATCCAAAAATGGAAAAATAAAACATTATAAAATGCCTTCTTTTAGAATGTCATGCAAATGAATAACACCAAAATATTTATTATCTTTTAGGACAAGTAGTTGAGTGATGTTTTTCTCTTTCATTATTTTCAAAGCATCAATAGCCAAAGTATTTGATTCAATAGTTTTCGGATTATTACTCATTATATCCAGTGCAGTCAAACCATCAACATCATCATATTTTTGCATCATTCTTCTGATATCACCATCTGTAATAATACCTTGGACTGTGTTATTATCTATTACTGCTGTGGCGCCTAATCGTTTTGAAGATATCTCAATAATTATAGAGCGAATATCAGAAGTAGGATTAACAAAAGGTTTTTCATTATTGACACATAAATCTTCAACTCTAAGGTAAAGCTGTTTTCCAAGTGTTCCTCCGGGATGATATTTTGCAAAGTCTTTATCTGTAAATCCTCGCAATTGCAATAGAGCAACTACAAATGCATCGCCCATTACAAGCTGTGCTGTAGTGCTGGAAGTAGGAGCCAAATTATTAGGGCATGCTTCTTTTCTAACAGTTGTATTAAGAACATAATCTGCATTATTAGCTAAAAAAGAATTAGTGTTTCCCACATTTGCAATTAGCTTATTGCCAAGTGATTTTAATAGTGGTACAAGAACTTTTACCTCTGGTGTATTTCCTGATTTAGAAATACACATTACAATATCATTATCTTGAACCATTCCCAAATCACCATGAATAGCATCAGCAGCGTGCATAAATAGGGAGGGAGTGCCGGTGGAATTAAGGCTGGCAACAATCTTTGTAGCAATATTAGCGCTTTTACCAATACCCGTTACAACTAATCGTCCATTAGAGTTTAGAACCATTTCTACAGCTTCGGCAAAATCATTATTTAATTGATTTTCTAAATTAGATAAGGAGCTTATCTCTTCAGCTATTACCTTTTTTGCTATATCTAATATTTCTTCCTTATTCATAAGCTATGTTGTGTTATAATGTAGAATTTAATATCCTGGGATTATTTAAAGCATTCTCAAGGATTGGTTGTAATCTTGAATTCTTTAACTCTTGTAAATAGTTTTCATTGTGTAAATCACTGCCAAGAAACGAAATCATATTTTCAGATAATAGCTTTTCTGCTATTCTTTTAGATGATGCGCTATACCAGCCTGTTAAAGAGTTGATGTTCATTTGTAAATATACATTTCTGTCAATTAGTTCTTGATATTTATGAAATGAATTATGCCAATAATTATATCGTTCGGGATGTGCCAAAACTACTTTATATCCTTCCATTTGCATATCGAAGATAATACTTGAAAGTTGTGGAAATTCTGACATATACGACATTTCTACAAGGATATAATTATTACCAAATGTTAAAATATTACCTGTTTTAAATTTTTCTTCAAAACCATCGTCAAGCATATATTCAGAAGCAGCTTCTATCTCTATATCTATATTTTCTTTTACTAATTCATTTTTCAATTCTTCAAGGCCGGCTAATATAATTTCAGGATTATTTTTATAATAATCGTTCATTGTATGTGGTGTAGTAATTAGCTTTTTATAGCCAAGATTTGACATTTCTCGAATAAGAAAAATACTTTCTTCCATGCTTTTACTACCATCATCAATACCGGGAATTAAATGAGAATGCAAGTCTGTTTGTAATAAACCCAAATTTAGTGGTTCATCCAAAAATTCCTTTTTCTTTTTGAAAATACTTTTCCAATTCATCTAGCAAAAATAAAAAATAGTTGTCTTTGATATAGATATCATTATTAAACTTTAACATTATTCTCAAAAAATTGCCATAATCTGTTTTTAGGAACAGGAGCTGTAATTTGTATTTCTTGCTTACGCACAGGATGTATAAAATTTAAATATCTGGCATGTAAACATATAGATGCATCCTCGTTACTTCTTTTAGCGCCATATTTTAAATCACCCTTGATGATACAGCCAATATGTGATAGTTGTGCTCGTATTTGATGATGTCGTCCTGTTTGCAACTCGATTTCCAATAAGCTATATTTGTCTGAATTAGCAACTACTTTATAGTTAAGAATTGCTTCCAAAGCTCCTTCTGTATTCTTACTTACAACATAAGATTTATTGTTTTTAGGATTCTTTTTTAGGTAATGCCTTAATGTCGATTCTGGTATTTTAGGAGGTTTTTCTACTATTGTCCAATATGTCTTTTTAATTTTATGCTCACGTAACATTGCATTTAGTCTTCCTAATGCTTTATCAGTTCTGGCAAAGATTAGTGCACCTGATGTAGGTCTATCTAATCTGTGAACAACTCCAAGATATACATTGCCGGGTTTTGAATATTTTTCTTTTAAATATAACTTAACTTTTTCGCTTAGAGGTATATCACCAGTTTTATCGCCTTGTACAATTTCAGAAGAAGGTTTATTGACAATCAATAAATGATTGTCTTCATAAAGAACAATTTTTGAAATATCTAATGCCATAAAGTGCTGATGTTAGTACTGTTCTCTCTCATTAGGAAAGTCTCTCGATTTTACATCTTTGATGTACTCTTGTACTGAGCCCATTATTTCTTCTTTTAGATTATGATAGCGACGTAAAAAACGAGGGGAGAAATCTTGAGTTATTCCAAGCATATCATGTAGTACCAGCACCTGACCATCCACTTTTCCTCCTGCTCCAATTCCAATAACAGGTATTTTAACATCTTCAGTGACTTCACCGGCAAGTTTAGCAGGAATTTTTTCAAGGATAAGAGCAAAACAACCTGCTTCTTCCAACAGCTTGGCATCTTCTCTTAACTTAGTAGCTTCAGTTTCTTCGGTAGCTCTAACAACATAGGTTCCAAACTTATGTATGGACTGAGGTGTAAGTCCAAGATGTCCCATTACCGGTATTCCCGCAGATATTATTCTCTTTACAGATTCTAAAACTTCACTACCGCCTTCTATTTTAACAGCATTAGCACCAGATTCTTTCATTATTCTGATAGCGCTCGAAAGCGCTTCTTTGGAATTACCTTGATAAGTTCCAAAAGGAAGGTCAACTACTACCAATGGTCTTTTTGCTGCCCTTACAACAGAAGATGCATGATATATCATATCATTAAGTGTAATTGGCAGAGTAGAGTCGAAGCCGGCCATTACATTTGATGCTGAATCTCCTACTAGTATAATATCTATTCCGGAATCATCTAATATCTTTGCAAAACTATAATCATAAGCAGTGAGCATTGCAATTTTCTCACCTTTATATTTCATCTCTTGTAACACATGTGTTGTTACTTTAGATTTATTTACTGTATTTGCTGTTGACATAGTATTTTTGATTTTATATGTAAAACATGGCAAAACTAAATATTTTTATTGAGAAAATTGAGGTATATACAAAAAAGCGTGTAAATATAATGTATTGCAACTTGCATTATTTATTATTGAAAGTGTTTTTAATTATTTTGGTATTTATTCCATCTTTTTTCTTTTCAACAAATAGGGTAGAAGAACTTCATTAAAACCCTCATTAATATCTACTTCTACAAAATCTATTTTGTATTGGCCACATTTTAGTTTTAGTTCTCTGGTATAATCGGCCATAATAGATTTATATCTTTCTTTAATATCTTGTGGATTTATTTTAATTATATCGCCACTTTCAGGATCGATAAATTTATATGGTCTGTTTTTAAAATCAAATTCTACTTCTTCTTTTTTGTTAACAACATGAAAAATAATTACTTCATGTTTGAAGTGCTTTAAGTGCTGTAATGATGTAAAAATCTCATCGGTGGTATTTTTATTTTCAAAGAAATCACTAAAAATAATTATTAAAGACCTTTTGTGAGTCATCTCTGCTATTTGATGAAGATTTTTAGCAATATTTGTTTTTCTGTTTTGTTGAGGTTCTATTTTATCTAATATTTTTTCTAAACTATCGTATATTAAATGCCGATGAGACTCATTACTTTTTGCTTTATAATATTCTTCTATATCATCAGAAAAAATAGTTAATCCAAAGGCGTCTCTTTGTCGTTTAAGCATTTCTATAATTGCAGCAGCGGCATAAACAGAGAAACTTATTTTATTGGGGTTCTCAAAATTTCCTTGGTTCTCAAACGGAATAAACATACTTGCTGAATGGTCAATTATAATTTGGCAACGAAGATTTGTTTCCTCTTCATATCGTTTTACAAAAAGTTTATCCGTTTTGGCAAATAGTTTCCAATCAATATGACGTGTCGGTTCCCCATCATTATATAGCCTGTGTTCAGCAAATTCAACAGAAAAACCATGAAAAGGGCTTTTATGAAGCCCTGTGATAAAACCTTCTACTACTTGTCTGGCAATTAGTTCTAGTTTAGAATAAGCTTGTATATAATTTCTGTTGATATTATTCATAATGCAAATTAACAAAAAAGCCATCTGTTTTCATAATGAAAAGACGGCTTTTATTATTTATATATTGACCTAATTATTATAGAATAGCATCTAATTTATTTGCCAAAACAGCTTTTGGTACAGCTCCAACTTGTTTGTCAACTAATTCTCCATTTTTGAAGAATAATAAGGTAGGAATATTTCTAACTCCATACTTAACAGTAACATCAGGATTTGCATCAACATCAATTTTTCCGCAAATTGCTCTTCCTTCATATTCTTCAGATATTTGTTCAACAACAGGTCCTACCATTCTACATGGTCCACACCATTCTGCCCATAGGTCAATTAATACTGGTTTATCGGCTTTTAAAACTTGCTCTTCAAAATTTGCATCAGTAATTTCAATAGTCATGTGTTTGATATTTAATAAGTTAAAAAAAATATATTTCATTAATTGAGGGGCAAAAATACTAATTATTTTATCTCTATTTATAAATTATAAAATTTTATAACGAATATTTATATTTTAATTCTTTACAAGAATTCTATATGTTCTTTTTTAGTGATTTTTTCACAATAATGACACTTCACTTTTAAGTTTTCTTTATCAATAATTGTGAATCTTGTTATTACATTTTCGTGGTTAGTTACACATTTTGGATTAAAACATTTTACTATTCCTATTACTTCATCCGGAATTTTAACACTAGTTTTTTTGATAACTTCATAGTCTTTTATTTCTATCATTGTGGCTGTTGGAGCAACAATAGCTATTTTGTTGATTTCAGAATCTTTAAAATATCGATTACTAACTTTTATAATACCCTTTTTGCCATATTTTTTACTATCTAAATTTGCTCCAAAGTAAATTTGATCTTCAAAATTTTCAAGATTTAGTATATTCATTACTTTAGAAACATGTCCTTGAGGAATATGATCAATTACAGTTCCATTTGCTATTGCAGAAACCTTAAGTTCTTTTTTCTTTGTATTCATTGTTCTAAATTTCTTTTTTAATAAAATAATTATCTAAGACCTAATATACTTGCTAATAGTGCTTGTCGTACAAAGACACCATTCTGAGCTTGTTGAAAATAATAGGCTTTGTCATTAGTATCAACATCTTCATTAATCTCATTAACTCTTGGTAGAGGATGCAAGATTCTTAGATTATCTTTAGAATTTTCAAGCATAGAGTTTTCTAGAATATATGAGTTTTTAACTTTCTCGTATTCTATCGGATCTGCAAATCTCTCAGCTTGTATCCTTGTCATATACAATATGTCAACTTTTTCTATTACAGCATTTATGTCAGTGTACTGTTCGTATGTTAGTCCTGAACTAAGTATAAATTCCTTAACAGCACGAGGCAACTTCAATTCTTCTGGTGAAACCAAATGAAAACGAGTATTTTTAAACATACTCATAGCTATCACCAAGGAATGAACTGTTCTTCCATATTTTAAATCTCCTACAAAAGCAATATCTAAATTATCTAAAGTTCCTTGTGTTTTCTGAATGGAATACATATCTAATAAACACTGTGTTGGATGTTGATTCGCTCCATCACCTGCATTTATAATTGGCGTATCATTAATCTCACTTGCAAATCTTGCACTTCCTTCAATAGGATGACGCATAACAATAAGATCAGAATATAATGATACTGTTTCGATAGTATCTCTCAATGATTCTCCTTTTTTTACACTAGAGCTTGAAGAGTCTGTAAATCCTATCACTCTGCCTCCCAGCTGATTAATGGCACTTTCAAAACTTAATCTAGTCCTAGTGGAAGGTTCAAAAAATAAACTCGCGATTACATAATTACTAAGAATCTTTTGGCGGGGATTTGCTTCAAATTCTTCTGCAATCTTTAAGATTTTCAGCAATTCTTCCTTGCTGTAATCATTAATAGAAATTAGGCTTCTGTTCTTCATAAATGGAAATTATTTAATTAAATTTAAAAAAAAGTCAAAAAAAAAGCTACTTTAATAAAGTAGCTGAAAAGTTTTAAAATATATTATTGCTAACGCCAATACAACTCATCGGCGTTAATAAAACCAAAAATAAATTAGAAAATATCATTATTAATTTATAGATAAAAGTTCTACTTCAAAAATTAATGCTTGATGTGGGCCAATGCTTCCACCGGCACCTCTTTCGCCATAGGCTAAGTCTGAAGGTATATATAATTTATATTTGCTTCCTGTTTTCATTAATTGTAAAGCTTCTGTCCATCCTTTTATCACTCCGCTAACAGGAAAAGTAGCAGGTTCATTTCTTTCTACTGAGCTGTCGAATACTTTTCCATCTATTAAAGTGCCATGATAATGAGTTGTTACACTATCATTTAAAGTAGGAGTTGGGCCATTGCCTTCTTTAAGTATTTCATATTGTAAACCACTTTCTGTAACAATTACTTCTTCACGTTTTGCATTTTCTTTTAGAAATTCTAATCCCGCAGATTTTTGTACTTCCACAACTTCTTTCTGCACTCTTTGAAATTCTTCATTAAGTAGAGTATTCATTTCTTCAGGACTTAATTCTATTTTTTTTGCAAAAACATCTTTAACTCCTTTGGTGAAAGATTCAAAATCTTTGATACTAAAACCCTGTTGCTTCATTCCTTCTCCAATATTTACTCCTAAACTGTAGCTTAATTTATCCATTTTAAATATTTAAATTTGATGACAAATATATATCACGTATATAGATAAATTATCGAAATTTATTTTTTTAATTAACATTTTGTAAACATTTAGTATATACTGTAAAACAGGACTTTATTAAATAATTATTAACTAAATATTAAATTGTTTTTTCATATAAATATATGTTACTTTTGCTATTGTAATTTTATATATTTTACATATAATGGCATTATAGTATTAATCACATTTAATTCGGTTTTTTATCAATGGCTTATTTAAATTTCAACAAAAGTAAATTAGTGAACTTGTCCTATTCTTTAGAGCGTGAATTATTGCGTTCCAATAGAAGAGGGTCATATTCCAGTACTACTATTGTGAGAAGTAACACTCGTAAATATCATGGATTATTAGTTGCCCCTCAACCGGCAATAGATAATGAATTACATGTTTTGTTGTCAGCATTAGACCCTACAATAATTCAACATGGTTCTTCATTTAATCTTGGTTTACACAGGTATCCCGGTGGTGTTTATAGTCCTAAAGGACACAAATATGTTAGGGCTTTAGATCAAGAACCAATACCTTCTATAGAATATAGAGTTGGCGGAGTGCGATTAAAAGTTGAGTCTCTTTTTTCTTCTGATACCGATAGACTTATGCTAAAATATACTTTGTTAGATTGCCATTCTGAAACTAAACTATTACTAACGCCATATTTGGCTTTTAGATCTCGTCATAGTCTTAGCAAAGCCAATGATTTTGCCAATACTAAATACGAAAATGCAAATCAAGGTGTTTCATTTAAGATGTATCAAGGTTATACGCCTCTTTTTATTCAAGCTAATAAAAAGATGGAATATGTACATTCTCCAAATTGGTACAATAATATTGAGTATTTTGAAGAAAAGCAGCGAGGTTATGAATATCAGGAAGATTTGTTGGTACCGGGATATTTTGAGTTAAAAATAAAAAAAGGTGAGAGTATTATCATTGCAGTCGGTACTCATGAGGTAAAACCAAACTCTTTAACAAGAAGTTTTAATAATGAATTTAAGAAACGAGTTCCCCGTAATAATTTTAAAAATACTTTAATAAACTCTGCTGAGCAGTTTATTGTTAAGCGTGATGGCAAAACAGAAATTATTGCTGGTTATCACTGGTATAGAAGATGGGGTAGAGATACTTTTATTTCATTACCGGGTTTAACACTTGCGCAAGGAAAAATTAAAGACTGTAAAGCTGTTTTGGATACTATGGTGTCTGAAATGTCTGGACCTCTTTTCCCTAATTTTGGTTAT
>Ga0256842_1000596_pt1 | contig 31716 bp, 26 predicted proteins | sample 4559240metaG_FD_185973 | JGI IMG/M metagenome (GOLD analysis project Ga0256842, IMG submission 185973) | Hydrothermal vent microbial communities from Guaymas Basin, Mexico - 4559-240 | ecosystem: Environmental > Aquatic > Marine > Hydrothermal vents | place: Mexico: Guaymas Basin | collected... | reverse complement strand
GGCTGGTTCGAATCCGAGTATCTTCAAGATCAGGACAAAGACAAACCCATAAAGCCATGCACCAAATATTACAATAGCAACTATTATCGTTATAAAGAGTATTATTCCCCAGGTATCAGAATGGGAAATCGAATATAAAAGCCTTTTCCATAGACGTGATAATAATTTAAACATTTCTACAGCTCCTTTTAAAAAGATTATGAAAATATAAGTTAAAAAATGTTGCTAAAAAAGCCCCCGTATGGGGGCTAATGCTTTATGACAGCATCTATTTTTAAACGCCCAATGCTTCGAATATCTTTTGGACGATTTCCTTTCCAACCCTTTTTTGAGCTTCTTTCGTTGACGCGCCTATGTGGGGAGTAGCTACTATGTTTGGTAGGGATAGAAGTTCTTTTTCCACATCGCTCGTTGGCGGTTCTGTTTCAAAGACATCAAGGCCAGCTCCTGCAACTTTTCCTTCTTTTAGTGCGTCGAGGAGTGCCTTTTCATCTACGACTCCACCTCTTGCACAGTTAAGGATGAAGACTCCTTTTTTCATCTTATCTATAGCTTCTTTGTTTATGAGATGTTTGGTTTCTGGGATCAGTGGAACATGTACGGTAATGTAATCTGCTCTTTTGTAAAGTTCATCAAGCCCTACAATTTCTACATCAATGTCTATCTCTTTAACATATGGATCATAACCAATTACCTTCATTCCAAGCCCAAGGGCTCTTTTTGCAACTTCCCTTCCAATTCTTCCCAAACCTATTATTCCAAGAGTTTTTCCTGTAAGCTCTACTCCTTTAAGCTGCTTTTTTGTCCAGTTCCCTTCCTTAAGGTCCATTGTTCCCCTTGCAATGTGCCTTGACAGTGCAAACATCATTCCGATTGTAAGTTCCGCAACGGAGATGGAGCTTGCAGCTGGTGTGTTAAGAACTGTTATCCCTTTTTCCTTTGCCTTTTCAAGATCTATGTTGTCAAGTCCTACTCCCGCCCTTGCGATTATCTTAAGTTTTTCACCAGCTTCTATAACATCGGCTGTAACTTTCGTTGCGCTTCTCACAACTAAAACCTCTACTTCTGGCATAATCTCTTTAAGCTTGTCTTTGTCGTAATGCTCAGCCGTAACCTCAAGTTCCGGTTTAGACCTCAGAAGTTCCATCGCCTCATCATCCAAAGGATCGTTAACATGTACTCTAATTGCCATATTCCCCACCTCCTAAGAAGCTGTTGTTAATTTCACACATAAAATTATGCCACAATGTAGGTCTTAAATTAAAAAATCACTCGTTCTGAGTTTTCATTTCACCAATATAGTAAATAAACATAACTATGAGAAGAAGCATGGTATTGAATACCTTTGCTTCGGGAACGTGTCTTGAACTCATTAAACGGTATATGACTTTTGATAATGTAAATATCGACTCGTTTGATAAAACCAAAACTCCTGAAAGATCACTTAAAGATATTGCCATTGAAAATGTAAAGGCTCTTATCAAAAAACTTTTCAAAAGGGGAAGATGGATTTTAAAAAGCATAGTCCAAAATCCTGATCCGTCCATCATTGCAGCCTCTTCTATCGATCTATCCACATTCCTCCAACCCATTTCGATGATTCCGTGAACAAGGGGAATCGACAAAAGCGAATGCAGAAAAGGTAAAAGATAAGCCGATGATATGTTGAACTTTAAAGATATCATTAGATAGCCAAACGCCAATGTCACAGTTGAAAAAGCCGTTGGTATAAAGGGAAAGAGCCGTAAAATCCTATACCCTTTTGAAGACATTCTTGAAGTTATAGTTCCAACAGCCGTTGATATAAAAGCCGCCAGCGCTGCAATTGATAAAGAAGTTGTAATTATTTTCCAAAATGGAACACCGATGAAGTTTAATCCCATTTCTATTAGCTCATGCACGCTTTTGTTAGCACCTTTGTTTAAAAATCCAGAAATAAGAGAAAGGGCAAGCGGTAAAAGAACGAATGAAATAAGAAAGAAAAGAATTGTATAGTCAAAAGCAGAAGCTTTTTTTCTTTTCGGTTCTCCAAAGGGAACGTTGCCTTTCATGAGGTAAGATGATACGGTAGCGGCGGAAGCGATTATAAAAAGCTGCACAAAGGTGAGCGCCAAAGCTACTTTAAAGTTGAGAAGATTTTTAAGGTACATGTATATAACAACCTCAAGGGTGGAGTACTTTGGACCACCGATTATTAGAACGACTGCAAATGATGTAAAAGAGTAAATAAATGCTAGCAGAAAAGAAGAAATTATGGATGGCAGAAGAAGCGGCAATTCTACCTTGAAAAATGTCTGAAGATCTCTGCAGCCATCGACATAGGACGCTTCTATTAAATTTCCGTCAAGTCTCTCCCATACGCTTCCAACTACGTAGACAGATACCGGTATGTTGTAGAAAGCATGACCTAAAATGACTGCTAAGAAAGTATAGAGTATGTCAACATGAAGTCCAAAAAGACCTAAAAATTCGTTTATAAGTCCATTTCTGCCAAGCAAAAGGTAAAAACCGATTGCCATAGAAACTCCCGGAACAACGAAAGAGATTTTGGCGGTTACATGAATAAGATTTCTTAGAACGCCTCTTATGTTCTTTCTTGAAAGATAATATGAGATTAAAACACCGATGAAAGTTGCCAAACTTGCTGACAAAATGGCTTGAAAGATGTTGTAAACTATAAGCTTTTTGTACTCAAAGGCAACCTGAAAAACATCGGCTATGGAAAATTTAGCCACAAGGAAGGATATGGGGAGAATTAAAAACAAAAAGAAATAAAAAAGAGGGGCAAAAAGCCCCATCAATACCCGATCATTATCTTTTCCCACTCCTTAAGCCACCCTTCCATGTTCTTTTCCACCTTTTTCGGATCTATCGTTACATACTTTTCCACTTTTGGAACGTATTTTTCAAAGACTTCTGGAAGATCGACATTGACAACAGGAAGCATCCATTGATTCAACGGAATCAATTTCTGGACCTCATCAGATAACATGAAATCAATAAATTTTTTAGCTGCATCAAGATCATCAGTGAACCTACAAATTCCTACATATTCAACCTGTGCGAACATCCCTTCTTTGAAGACAGTGGGCATGTACTTTCCTGTGCCATAGTAGTAATGGCTGTAAGCTGAGTCTGTTAGGTAACTAACCATCATATCAGCTTCACCGCTCTCAAGCATCTCAAAAGCCTCATCCCATCCCGCTGTTACGGTTAGCAAGTTATCTTTTAGCTTTTTCCAATAATCTTTAAAGCTATCTCCATATACGGCAATCGTCCATAGAAGGAACGCAAGACCTGTGCTTGATGTCCTTGGATCTTCCACAACGATTTTTCTTCTATATTCAGGTTTTAAAAGGTCCTCAAAACTCTTTGGAGGATTTTTAACGGTTTCTGTATTGTAAACAACGGCTATTGCTCCATAGTCAAAAGGAACCGCATAAAAGTCACCTTTATACAGAAGCTCCTTTCTCACCTTTGAAACATTCTTTGGCTTGTATGGAAAGAGAATGCCTTTTTCAACTGCTTTCAAAAGGAGGTTTTGGTCAAGTCCAAGTATGACATCGGCTTGCGTCCTCTTTCCTTCAAGAAGGATACGAGAGATAATATTTCCGGCGTCTCCAAAGGAAACGAACTTTACATCTATGCCGTACTTTTTTTCAAATATGGTTTCTATCTTCTTTGCAAGGCCTGCGGTCATGCTGTCATAAGTATAAACGACAAGCTGTCCAGAATACACCAAAATAACTGCCAATAAAACCGTTAGTATAAGTATCCTCCTCATAGCTGCACCTCCCTATATAAAAATTTTTCCCCGCATAAAAGCGGGGGACAATAGTCCGCTTCCCTGCGCCGGTATTACCCGGATCAGGTTCGAAGGGTCGAGGGATTGCGCCCCTCCTCTCAGCCCCCATAAAGGAGCTCCCCCGCGGTTCTCTACAAAAGTATTTACTTTTCAAGAGTCATATCATCAAGCTTTATTAGACCATAATTCTTTATGATTTTAAAGTACTCTTCTGTTTTTTTGAATTTTTTCAGCTCTTCAGAAAATTCTTCTGCGAGTTTATCGTATCCAGGTTTTTTAGCAAAAGCCATATAAAGGGGAACCACTTTTGTAACAGGTTTTTTAATGTAATCGATTTTATCTATGATTCCAAGCTGTCTTGCTCTAAAAAGTCCGACATTTACATCGTCAATAACAAGATCAACCCTACCCTTTAGAAGCATTCTGAAGGCACTATCAAGATCGTAAACTCTCTCAAGCTTTACAGGAAGCTTTTTCAACTCGTCTTCATAATAGTAAGCTTCAATGTATGCAACAGTTAGCCCCTTTATGTCATCTGGTTTATCGAATTTTATTTTTCTATCCTTCAAAAAGAAAAACACGTTTGTCATAACCGATACAGGTTCATCTGGAAAGTAGAGATATTTCATTCTTTCTTCAGTTTTTGCCGTACTTAGGATAATATCAGCTTTTTTCGTTTTTATCATTTCAAGGCATCTGACCCAAGGAAGCCACATTACTTTCAGGTCATATCCCATTCTCTTTAGTACAGCTTTTAGAATCAAAAGATCACGGCCCGTTTCGATGTACTTACCTCCAACCTCTGTATAGTATTCAAAAGGGGGCCAGTTTTCCGCTACTCCTATAAGTGTTTTTGAAAGAACAACTACTGAAACTAGGAGCAATGCCATGATTATAGAAACTTTCACCTTATCACCCCATTAAATTTTATTACACAAGCCCTTATCTGGTAAAATTTCATGCAACAGTTAAAGAGCAAAGGAGGGAAAAATTATGAGGATAAAAGAGATAATACCTTACGCTTTGGGCCAAAAGCCTGCGCATCTTCTGATAAAGAATACAAAGATAGTAAATGTTTTCACTGGTGAGATAGAGGAAGCTAATATTGCCGTTTACAGAAAAAGAATAGCAGGTGTTGGAGATTACGAAGAAGGAGAAGAAGTCCTTGACCTTAAAGGGATGTATGTTGTTCCAGGGCTCATAGATGCGCATATACATATAGAAAGCACGATGCTTTCTCCAACTCAATTTGCAAAGGCAGCTTTGATGCATGGAACGGCAACTGTTATAGCTGATCCCCATGAAATTGGAAATGTTCTTGGACTTGATGGAATAGAGTATATGATAGAGGCTACAGAGGGGATACCGCTTAATGTTTACATAGCCATGCCTTCAGCTGTTCCCGCTTCTCATTTTGAAACATCAGGTGCAAAGATCGGACCTGAGGACATAATAAACTTCGTTGAAAAGTATCCAAAAAGAATTATTGCTCTTGGAGAAGTTATGGACTTTCCCGCCGTTTTAAACTTGGACAACGAAATCATTACCAAAATAGAGGTCTTGAGGCACAAATATAGAAAGATAGATGGACACGCTCCGGGTCTCTCTGGAAAAGCTCTTAACGCCTACATAAGTGCTTTCATAAGATCGGATCATGAATGCACAAGGGCGGAAGAAGCTCTTGAGAAAGTAAGAAGAGGCATGCAGGTTTTTATAAGGGAAGGAACAACGGCAAGAGATTTGGATGCACTTATAGGAGTGGTGAACGATAAGAACCAATACTTTTTCTCATTCTGCACCGATGATAAAGACGCACTTGATATAGTAGAGGAAGGTCATATTGACTTTAACATAAGAAAGGCCGTTAAACATGGCGTCGATCCGATAACCGCTATAAGGATGGCAACGATAAACACAGCAAGATACTTTAACCTTAGAAGTATGGGAGCAGTTGCGCCGGGATACAAAGCAGATCTTGTGATACTTGAGAATCTTGAAGATTTCAAAATAAACATGGTTATTAAAGATGGAAAGGTTGTTGTGAAAGATGGTAAATTTATTGGAAATCTGAAGGGAAAAATTGCGGATATACCTGACATAGTTGGAAAGGTGAAACTACCAGAGTTTTCAAAAGAGGATATCAAGGTCAAAGATAAAGGAAGGAAAATCAGAGTTATAAAGATATACGAAAAGAGTCTTCTTACCGATCATTTAGTGGTTGAACCTACTGTAAAAGATGGTTTGGTAGTTTCAGATGTGGAAAGAGATATATTAAAGATAGTGGTTTTTGACAGGCACACCGGGACTAACTTCTCTGTGGGTTTTGTAAACGGCTTTAAGTTGAAGAAGGGTGCAGTTGCAGGAAGCATAGGTCATGATTCGCACAATGTTTTCTCCATTGGAACAAACGATGAGGATATTGTAGCAGCTGCGAAAGAAGTTGAAAGAATGAACGGAGGAATAGTTGTCGTAGTTGATGGAAAAGTAATTGCTTCAGTTCCTCTTCCAATAGCTGGTTTAATGTCCAACGAACCTTTGGAAGAAGTTGTCGAGAAGATAAGAAAGTTGGATAACACCCTCGCAGAGCTTGGAACGAATAAGGAACTTTTAATGGCCGTTTACTTCATCCAGCTTGCGGTTATACCAAAGCTCAAGATAACCAACAATGGGATAGTTGATGTGGAAAAGCAAGAGTTTGTGGATTTATATGTATGAAGGGTAAAATAGAACAAAAGGAAAGTATTTTATGGAAATTACAAGTTAAAAACGTTTAAATCGTTGACATAAAAATCCAACTATGATAAATTATGCAATCGAGGTTCCGGCGTAGCTCAATCGGTAGAGCGCCCGGCTGTTAACCGGGTGGCTGGAGGTTCGAGTCCTCCCGCCGGAGCCATTTTATGTTGGTTAATAGCGCGTTAAAGGCGATTGTCCAATATAATCCACCCTGAGTAATTTTGCAAGTTCTTCAAATCCCTGCCTCGATTATTATACCTGAACTCAAGCTCTTTTGCGTATAACGGGAACATTCCTACAGACACACCGTTATAATTCGTGATACTTCATAAGCCTTTCCTTGGTATAGCTCCGTTTATAGTAGCAGGGATAAGGAAAGATGGATGCAGAGAGATACTTGGGCTAAAATCTGTGGAAAATGAAGTAGAAACTTTTTGATAATTTTCCATGCGCTTTTACACACTTTGCGATAGCATCCCGCGTGGCACTGCAAAGACTCTGCCTACTCTAGAAGAGGTAACCCCATAATTTATATGTTGTTCATCATATGCTGAATTTTCTGGATTTCTTCTTTAATTTCACTGGCTTTTTTATAATCTTCACTTTCTACAGCCTTGTCGAGTCTTCTTTTTAACAGATACATATGCCTTTCATAAATTTCTTTTGTTACTCTTCTATCCGTTTCTCTATCTTTCTTAAAGAGGATTCTCAGAACTGCTACAGGCATTCTTATGAATACATCAGTGTAGTTTCCACCTATTTCAAGACGTCTTGTTATGGACGCTTCCTGTACTATGGTTGCATGTGCAACCAGCATTCTCAGGCCAGCTAAAGATATTTCATTGCCTTCTTTTAGTACGCTTTTAAGACATTTTCTACAATATGCCACAGTTTTTGGCAGACCATCTGAGTCGAATCTATATACAAATTCCGCATCTTTTCCACATTTTTGGCATTTCATACTACTCCACCTCTTTGGAATTGTAAATGCTCATGGCTTTATCTATTCCTTCCTTTATTATAACCTCAAAAGCCTCTTTTGCCATAGTAATAACTTTATATAATTTGGCTAGTTCTTCGTCGGAAAACTCACTTAAAACAAATTCTGCCAGACGCATTCCAGGTGGCTTAGGCCCAATTCCAATTCTTATCCTTTTGAAATTTTCTGTTTGCAGGGTATTTATAATAGATTTTATACCGTTGTGTCCTCCATCTGAACCGCTTTTTCTGATTCTAATTTTTCCAAGAGGGAGCCATATGTCGTCGTAGGCAACAACCAAATCATCAGTTTTCAAATAGAATTTTCTCATAAAGTATGGAAAGGCTTCTCCGCTTAGGTTCATATACGTCAAAGGTTTAACAAGAATGAAATTATCGCATTGACTGTACATATAAAGACGCTCCCCTTGCCAAGGGGAGCATCCGCATTTATCTTGCAGATAATCTACAAACATAAAACCTGCGTTGTGCCTGGTGAAGAGATACTGCGCGCCGGGATTTCCAAGCCCCACCAGGGATATCACTACTCTTCTTCCTTCTCCTTTCCTTTCTTTATAACTTCGGGTTGAGCTTCTTCTTGTTCTTCAACTACTTCCGCTTCTTCCTCCTCCTCCTCAACTCCTCTTCTTGGAGCTATTACAACTGCGAGGACTTCCTCTTCATCCATTATTGGTTTGACACCTTCAGGAAGATCTAGATCTTTAACGTGAAGGCTTTCTCCAAGACCGAGGTTTTCAATGTCAACTTCTATCTTGTCGATAATCTTATCAGGATCAATCTCAACAGGGAGCTCTTCTACAAGTATTTCTAAGAGTCCTCCTCTTTCTACACCTATTGGTTTACCTTTGTACTCAACAGGAATGTTGATGTGCATCTTGTGACCCTTCATAGGTACATAGAAGTCGAGGTGAACTATACTATCATGGATTTTGTCTCTTTGAACCATCTTAAGGAAGACTCTGAGTTCTTTTTCTCTATCATCTGTCTTGATTTTCAGGTTGATAGGAGTGGTTTCTGTGATGTGGTGAAACACTCTTTCGACCTCGGATTTTTTAAGCTTGATTGATATAGGTTCTTGCCCGGGGCCATAAACAACAGCAGGAATATATCCTGCTTTTCTTAACCTCTTAACAGGTCTTTTCCCGAGCTCTTTTCTAATTTCCGCGTGAAGGGTTGCCATCTCCATACGCCTATCCCTCCTTTAAGAGTTTTCGGCGCGCCTGTAATGTTATATCATAAATGCAAAGAATGTAAAAGAGCTTAAAGGTTTATTTATTTTTGTTTATATAGGAGAGAACGTGAATTATATTGATGATTTGGATTCTTGAGCTAGCAGATTCTGCTTTGAAATGAATTATTGTTAATAAAGGAATGAAAAAGTTTTGAAGAATGAATTTTGCTCAAATAATGTTCAGCAAATTTTCTGGGATAGCGAAGAAATATGAATCTCCCGTTTTTAATGGAATATTCTCACATTTTAGGAAGGAGAAGGACGAAAAGCTACGAAGAGGGAAATTAGAGGAAGAATTGAAAAGGATGAAAGATATAGTTAATTTGCTTGGGTCAAAAAGTCTTGTACTTTTGTTCAACTAATGAACTTGAAGGAACAGAAATAGCAAAGCAGATAACTTATGTTCTGAGAGACTCTGGAAATTTCGTGTTTTTTGTTACGCATTTTGCAAGATTTAGGGAGATTGCTTGTAGTGAAGGAGCTGAGTGCTTGAGTGCGGAAGTTTTGAAGAATGGAAAGAGAACTTTCAGGATGATTAAGGAAGTTAATGTTAAAATCTGTCATGGTAGAGATCTTTTTAGAAAAATATTCGAAGAAATTGAAGTTAAATAGCGCCTTTTTAGAGTTTTGTTAGTGTGAAAAGTTCGTGTGTGTAACATTTCGTTAACTGTTCCTTCATTGTCGCTTAATTGACAGATTTGCTGATGATGGTATTATTATCCCCGGCTTGTGTGAGTTGAGCAATTTGAATGAAGGTCTTTTGAAGGTATAGAGCTAAAAAACATTGAGTTTTAGTTTATAAAGTTTTATCCGGATTGGATTTAGTCCGGAAAGGGGTTTTCTTGAGAACTTTTACGAGGTTCTTAAGAAATCGAAAAAAGGGTCTTGACAAACAGAACTGGGTCTTCTAAAATTCGAACTGCGCTTTGAAAAAGGAACGGAATAGATGCGTACTTTAGATAAAGCAACTGATCCCGGGTCATTGAAAAGTGGATAGCAGGTCCTTCCGAAGTTTTCACCTTTAAGGTGGCGTGAGCCAGAAGATCAATACCTTTCATATAAGTTTATATGGAGGGTTTGATCCTGGCTCAGGGTGAACGCTGGCGGCGTGCCTAACACATGCAAGTCGTGCGGGGAAACTCCCTTCGGGGAGGAGTACCAGCGGCGGACGGGTGAGTAACACGTGGGTAACCTACCCTCCAGAGGGGGATAACTGGGGGAAACCCCAGCTAATACCCCATACGCTCCGTCTACACAAGTAGGCGGAGGAAAGGAGCGTTTGCTTCGCTGGAGGAGGGGCCCGCGGCCCATCAGGTAGTTGGCGGGGTAACGGCCCACCAAGCCTACGACGGGTAGCCGGCGTGAGAGCGCGACCGGCCACAGGGGCACTGAGACACGGGCCCCACTCCTACGGGAGGCAGCAGTGGGGGATCTTGGACAATGGGGGAAACCCTGATCCAGCGACGCCGCGTGCGGGATGAAGCCCTTCGGGGTGTAAACCGCTGTGGCGGGGGGCGAATAAGATGGGGAGGAAATGCCCCATCGATGACGGTACCCCGCTAGAAAGCCCCGGCTAACTACGTGCCAGCAGCCGCGGTAATACGTAGGGGGCGAGCGTTACCCGGAATCACTGGGCGTAAAGGGGGCGTAGGCGGCCTGGTGTGTCCGGTGTGAAATCCCACGGCTTAACCGTGGGGCTGCGCCGGAAACTACCAGGCTTGAGGGCGCTAGAGGGAGACGGAACTGCTGGTGTAGGGGTGAAATCCGTAGATATCAGCAGGAACGCCGGTGGGGAAGCCGGTCTCCTGGGGCGTCCCTGACGCTGAGGCCCGAAAGCCAGGGGAGCAAACCGGATTAGATACCCGGGTAGTCCTGGCCGTAAACGATGTCCACTAGGTGTGGGGGGAATTATCCCTCCGTGCTGAAGCTAACGCGTTAAGTGGACCGCCTGGGGAGTACGCCCGCAAGGGTGAAACTCAAAGGAATTGACGGGGGCCCGCACAAGCGGTGGAGCGTGTGGTTTAATTGGATGCTAAGCCAAGAACCTTACCAGGGCTTGACATGCCGGTGGTACCGACCCGAAAGGGGAGGGACCCCTCCCTCGTGGAGGGGAGCCGGCACAGGTGGTGCACGGTCGTCGTCAGCTCGTGCCGTGAGGTGTTGGGTTAAGTCCCGCAACGAGCGCAACCCCTGCCCTTAGTTGCCAGCGGTTCGGCCGGGCACTCTAAGGGGACTGCCGGCGACGAGCCGGAGGAAGGAGGGGATGACGTCAGATACTCGTGCCCCTTATGCCCTGGGCGACACACGCGCTACAATGGCAGGTACAATGGGTAGCGACCCCGCGAGGGGAAGCTAATCCCAAAAAGCCTGCCCCAGTTCGGATTGCAGGCTGCAACCCGCCTGCATGAAGCCGGAATCGCTAGTAATCGCGGATCAGCCATGCCGCGGTGAATACGTTCCCGGGCCTTGTACACACCGCCCGTCACGCCACCCGAGCTGGGGGCTCCCGAAGGCATCTGCCCCAACCCGAAAGGGAGGGGGGATGCCGAGGGAGAACCTGGTGAGGGGGGCGAAGTCGTAACAAGGTAGCCGTACCGGAAGGTGCGGCTGGATCACCTCCTTTCTAGGGAGATCAATAGGAGGACCTGCTATCCACTTTTGAATGGCTCGGGGGCTCGTGGCTCAGTCGGTTAGAGCGCCCGCCTGATAAGCGGGAGGTCGGTGGTTCGAGTCCACCCGAGCCCACCACTGGTGGGGACGTAGCTCAGCTGGGAGAGCGCCTGCTTTGCAAGCAGGAGGCCAGGGGTTCGAATCCCCTCGTCTCCACCAAGAGGTGCGATGGGGTCATTGAAAACTGCATGGGGGAAAGTAGGAGGTGAAGGTAATAAGGGCACACGGTGGATGCCTTGGCGGCAGGAGGCGACGAAGGGCGTGGCAAGCTGCGATAAGCCTGGGGGAGCCGCAAGCAGGCTGTGATCCCAGGATGCCCGAATGGGGAAACCTGGGTAGCTGTTGAGGCTACTCACCGCCAATGGCGGAGCGACACCCGGGGAAGTGAAACATCTCAGTACCCGGAGGAAAAGAAATCAACCGAGATTCCCTTAGTAGCGGCGAGCGAACGGGGAGGAGCCTAAACCGATGCAGTGTAGAAGCCCAGGGGCGTTGCTGCATCGGGGTCGTGGGACACGGCTGGGGGAGGCCCTGGACTCCCCAAGGAGTTACAAATCCCCTCTCTAGCCGAACCGGTTGGGAAGCCGGGCCAGAGAGGGTGACAGCCCCGTAGGCGAAAGGGAGGGGACTCCTGGGGCCGTGCTCCCGAGTACCACGGGACACGTGGAATCCCGTGGGAATCTGGGGGGACCACCCTCCAAGGCTAAATACTACCTGCCGTCCGATAGTGCACCAGTACCGTGAGGGAAAGGTGAAAAGCACCCCGGAAGGGGAGTGAAAGAGGACCTGAAACCGTGTGCCTACAAGAAGCGGGAGCTCCAACGAGGAGTGACCGTGTGCCTTTTGATTAATGAGCCCGCGAGTTACCGTCTGTGGCGAGGTTAAGCCGAGAAAGGCGGAGCCGTAGCGAAAGCGAGTCCGAATAGGGCGCGAGTCACAGGCGGTAGACCCGAAGCCGGGTGAGCTACCCCTGGGCAGGGTGAAGGCGGGGTAAAACCCGCTGGAGGCCCGAACCGGTGGACAGTGAAAAGTCCTCGGATGACCTGGGGGTAGGAGTGAAAAGCTAACCGAACCCGGTGATAGCTGGTTCTCCCCGAAACGTATTGAGGTACGGCCTCGGGTGGTCTGTAGCGGGGGTAGAGCACTGATAGGGCTAGGGGGGTAACCTCCGAACCCTGTCAAACTCCGAATCCCGCTACACAAAGCCCGGGAGACAGCCCACGGGGGATAAGCTCCGTGGACGAGAGGGGAACAACCCAGACCGTCGGCTAAGGGCCCGGAACGGTGGCTAAGTGGGAAAGGGAGTGATGAGCCTAAGACAGCTGGGATGTTGGCTTAGAAGCAGCCATCATTTAAAGAGTGCGTAACAGCTCACCAGCCGAGGCTCATCGCACCGAAAATGTAACGGGGCTTAAGCCACCTCCCGAAGCCACGGGTCAGCGCTTTGCGCTGGCGGTAGGGGAGCGTTCCGCTGTAGGGTGAAGGCGGACCCGCGAGGGCCGCTGGACGAGGCGGAAGTGAGAATGCGGGCATGAGTACGCGAAAGGAGGGTGAGAATCCCTCCCCCCGTATGCCCAAGGGTACCTGGGGAAGGTTCGTCCGCCCAGGGTTAGCCGGTACCCTAAGGTGAACCCGAAAGGGGTAGCCGAAGGGAAACGGGTTAATATTCCCGTGCCACCTGCGGGCGAGGCATGAGGGGTGACGCAGGAGGCTAGGCGCCGAGGACAAGTGGTATGTCCTTCCAAGCGGTTAGGCCGATGATGGGGGTAGGCAAATCCGCCCCCGGAGGCTGAGCCGTGATGGGGAGGTCCTTTCGGGGACCAACGGCGCTGACGCCACACTGCCAAGAAAAGCCTCGCATGCCGCTTGAGCTCGTAGGTGACCGTTCCGCAAACCGACACAGGTGGGCGGGCTGAGAAGGCTCAGGGGAGCGGGATAACCCTCGCCAAGGAACTCGGCAAATTGGCCCCGTAACTTCGGGAGAAGGGGTGCCGCGTTAGGGTGAACCTGGGGGAAGGGGCAACCCGGAAACCAGGGGAGCCCGAGGCGGTCGCAGTGACAAGGGCCTGGCGACTGTTTACCAAAAACACAGGACTCTGCAAACTCGAAAAGAGGATGTATAGGGTCTGACGCCTGCCCAGTGCCGGAAGGTTAAGGGGAGGGGTGAGGCTCCTTCGGGAGCGTAGCCCTGAACCGAAGCCCCGGTAAACGGCGGCCGTAACTATAACGACCGTTGTAGTTACGGTAAAAAACCCGGCTATATGCGGGAAAGCCTGGAGTGCCGTCGGGTACCATCTTTTTGGATTGGATGGTAACAATCCCGCGGAGTAAGGCGGAAGAAGCCTTGCCAGGTAACCCGCAGGAAACCTTTGCTGGGTTCTCCCATAACTTCGGTGGTGATAGATTGCTTGATGTTAAGAAAATACCTTTGAAAATAGGTTATTACTTAGCAGGTTTTGCTGATGGAGAGGGTAGCTTCATAGTAACATTGAGACCCAGGAAAGATTACAAACTTAAATGGAAAGTGTCTGTTGCTTTCAATGTCGCAAATAAGGATAAAGTAGTGCTTGCACTTTTTAAGAGATATCTGAGGTGTGGCAGCTTGAGACAAAGGAAAGATGGAATATGGTACTATGAGGTGAACAACTTCCGATCCATCGTTGAAAATGTGATTCCTTTTTTTGAGAGATTTAAATTTCTTTCCGCTAAGAAGAAACGTGATTTTTCTAAATTTAGAAGTATAGTTGAGCTTATGCAGAATAAGGAGCATTTAACAAAAGAAGGTTTGGAAAAAATACTGGCGCTTAGAGCCCAAATGAATGATGGCGGAAAGAGAAGGTATGAAGCAACAACATTGGGAGAGCTCAGGGAGGGATCCTCAGAGGCCATACGCCGGGCACCACATGAGCATGACCCCTAATCGGGGATGGCGCCGCCGGCTCATGGGTGATGAGATGGTCCATTCCCTACGGCGACGTAGGGCCCTTTGAAGGGATAGCCTCAAAAGAGGTGAAAAAACAAGACAAGAACGGTCCTAAGGTAGCGAAATTCCTTGTCGGGTAAGTTCCGACCTGCATGAATGGCGTAACGACTGGGCCGCTGTCTCGGCGAGGGACCCGGTGAAATTTCAGTCTGGGTGAAGATGCCCAGTACCCGCGGCTAGACGGAAAGACCCCGTGGAGCTTTACTGCAGCCTGGTATTGGGCTTTGGCACACCGTGTATAGGATAGGTGGGAGGCTGTGAAGCCGCCTCGCCAGGGGCGGTGGAGCCATCCGTGGAATACCACCCTCGGTGTGTCGGAGTCCTAACTCGCCCCTGTGAAGAGCAGGGGGAGGACAGTGCCAGGTGGGCAGTTTGACTGGGGCGGTCGCCTCCTAAAGAGTAACGGAGGCGCGCGAAGGTCGGCTCAGGTGGGTTGGAAATCCACCGTAGAGTGCAAGGGCAGAAGCCGGCCTGACTGCGAGACCGACAGGTCGAGCAGAGGCGAAAGCCGGCCCTAGTGACCCGGCGGCTCCGTGTGGAAGGGCCGTCGATCAACGGATAAAAGTTACCCCGGGGATAACAGGCTGGTCTCGCCCGAGAGTTCACATCGACGGCGAGGATCGGCACCTCGATGTCGGCTCATCCCATCCTGGGGCTGAAGCAGGTCCCAAGGGTTGGGCTGTTCGCCCATTAAAGGGGTACGTGAGCTGGGTTCAGACCGTCGTGAGACAGGTCGGTCCCTATCTGCCGCGGGCGCAGGAGGCTTGAGAGGGGTCCTCCCTTGTACGAGAGGACCGGGAGGAGGGGGCCTCTAGTGTACCGGCTGTCACGCCAGTGGCATACGCCGGGTAGCTACGCCCCTAAGCGATAACCGCTGAAAGCATCTAAGCGGGAAGCGCGCCTCAAGATTAGGCCTCCCATCCCGTTAAGGGAGTAAGGCCGGTTCGAGAAGAGGACCTTGATAGGCCGGTGGTGTAAGTCCCGTAAGGGATTGAGCCAACCGGTACTAATCGGCCGAGGCCTTCACCTCCGAAATCCCCCATGCAGTTTCCAGTGACGCCCATTGGCGCCACTGCGAGTTTCCTCGGGTGCGGATATCGGTGCGGGAAACACCCGGTCCCATTCCGAACCCGGCCGTTAAGCCGCACCGAGCCGATGGTAGTACGGGGGCAGCCCTGTGCGAGAGTAGGTAGTGCCCGGGGATTTAAGAAGCCGGAGCAAAAGCTCCGGCTTTTTTGTTATCAATCAGCGTCTGAATTAGCATTTGAAACACACTTTTTTAAACGTTTGTCAAATGTTAATACCTCAAATTTTTCCGAATAAGCGCAAAGCAGACAATCTACATAGTCTAAATTCGTAGACGCGTAAATATTGAATGATTTTTCTATAATGTCTTTATCCTGCACTACAATATTTCTGGACTTTAAAAGCTCAGTTAGAACTTCCGCTATCTTTCCTCTTTCCACCTTATAAAGCTTTTGAAGAACATATACGATTTCTGTTATAACAGCCTGGTTGAGTAAAGCTTTTCTTCTTCCAAACAAAACATCTTTAAAGAATTTTTCTGCAGTTTTATAAAGGTTCTCGTCGTCTCTGAGGAGGTAACGTAGAACAACATTTGCATCAATCATTACTATTTGTGAAGCCACTAGATGCTGCCTCCTTTTCTAGTTTCATGATTTCCTCTGTGGATTTTCCTTTTATTGCGTATTCACTCAAGATTCCACCAAGCTCTTTTAATGGTTTCAATATTATCCTTTCTCCATCAAAAGATATTTCAAGGATGGAGGTTTTAAGTTTTTTTCTGATAAATGCTGGTATAGTAATCTGACCCTTTGAAGTAATTTTGGTCGTCATAGTCTTACCTCCTTTTTTTACCTTACATATCGATAATATATTACTTTTTGGCTTTGTCAAGTAGTATAGTTTGGCCGTTAGAAATCGACCATACATTTATGATACTTTTAGAATATGAAAACATTAACTTGTCGTGTTGTTTCTACAATCAAGTTACCTCTTGAAATATAGATATATACATCCTCTGCTTTAAATGGAAGCTGGGGAGATTTCAAGTGGAAAGTAGTATTTGTAGTATTTGAAGTAGTATTTGAAATTGTTACTGTAAATGTATCTTGAAAATCGGAAGGGGAGATAATATACATTTACCATTTTTCAATCACCTCTGCTATCTGCGAAGGAGTTTTCGAGATGATAACTCCTATTTTTTCAAGAACCATCTCTTTGTATTGAACCGTTCCCGTTTCACCTTCTACTATCGCACCGGCATGTCCCATCCTTTTTCCTTTTGGTGCATACCTTCCCGCAAAGAACGCTGTGATCTTGCCATTGAAACCGTCATCTATGGCTCTGCGTATCCCATCAACTTCAAATGCAGGACCTATTTCACCTATAACTACAACTTCGTTTATTCCTCTTCCCATTAAAAACTTGAAAGCCTCATGCATATTGGTTCCTATGATGGGATCACCACCAAGACCGATTGCTACGCTAATACCTTTTGCACGAGATACAAAACTTGCTATTTCGTACATCAGCGTGCCGCTTCTTGAGATTATCGCCACGCTGCCTTGCTTGAAGTATTTTTCAGGCATTATACCGAGTTTGATCTTTCCCGGAACGATCACACCAGGGCAGTTTGGTCCAACAATGGTTGCTCCCACTTGTTTTGCATAGTTTACGAATTCAAGTGTATCATGAACAGGTATGTGCTCAGTGATGATTACTATTTTCTTTATACCATTTTGAAGACTTTCCATTACTGCTTCCTTTGCATAGGGTGCTGGAACAAAGACGATGCTTGTATCAACTCCATATTTCTCAACGCACTCTTTAACACTTTCAAAAACAGGAACACCATGAACATTCTTTTCTGAAAGATTTTTCGAAGTGCCACACAAAATTTTCGTGCCATAATTTAGCATCTTCTCAGTATGAAATCTGCCGTATTTTCCCGTTATTCCCTGAACCATAACGCGTTCATTTCCGGTCAGCATGCTTTCACCTCTTTTGCGTAGTTAACTACTTCTTTGCACAATCTTTCCATGTCTTCATATACATTTATGGAGTGCTCTTCCAATATTCTTCTTGCTTCATCTTCATTTGTGCCGGTTATTCTAACAAAGAGTGGTAGATCATTATTTTTGTGGAATTCAACAATAGCTTTGGCAACTTCGTCACCCTTTGTTATACCTCCGAATATGTTCAAAGCGATTGCTACAGGAGAAAGCTTTTTGACCTCCTCCAAAGCAGAAATAGTTACTTCTTTTGATGCCCCGCCACCTATGTCAAGAAAATCTGCCGGCTTGCATCCAAGACTTTTTATCAGATCCATAGTGGCCATTACTATACCCGCACCACATCCGATAACTCCTATATTTCCGTCAAGTTTTACAAAATGATATGGCTTTTTCTTTTCGGCAAATTCTTGCGCCCATTTCTGCCTAAACAGTGCATTGTCATCGATGTGGACAACTGCATCAAGAGCTGTCATTTTATCAGGTGTGAATGGGTTGATTTCAAGAAGGGTTAGATCATATTTTTTAAAAATTTTGAAAAGCTTTTCCGCAACATCAGAAAAGGTCGATGGAAGCTTGTTAATATCTCTTTCGGTTCCTTTTATGATTTTCTCTGGAGATTCTTTTGCCACCTTCTCTATATCTATTCCACCCATCTCTGAGAAAATAAACATAATCTCCCTTTCAATGGGGTTGATCGAGATGGAAAAATACCACTCTTTTTCGTGTTCTATCATTTCTTCTATCAAAATTCCAAAAGGAAGTTCACCAGATATAGGCTTTTTAAAAAGATACTCTGAAAGAGATAACGTTTCTTCGAAAGATTCTGAAAAAGCAATACCACCTTTTTTCATTCTTCCACCTACAAGAACCTGCGACTTTAGAACTTGAGGAAATCCAAGTTTTTCTATATCTGATTTTAATTTCAAAATATCCTCAGAGCTTCTAACAAGAACACTTTTCGGAACTGATATTCCTCTTTCAGAGAGCAACTTTTTTCCAACAAATTCATGTAGTTTCACCTTAAAATCCCTCCCAAAAACATGGTAAAAATCTCACATATTTGATGCACTTATGTTACTATAAACCAGATGTTTAAAGGTGTCCATATATTGCAAAACCGTAATTTAATATCATTCACGCAAGTTAGTGAGGTATATTTGACATTTCATCAAATACACTTTATTTTATGATAGCTCCATGTATGAGTTTTTAGTGTAGGCAGAAGAAAGTTATTGGAAAGCGACTGGCCAATATCTCCCGTATAGCTAGGAGTTATATTTCATAACTAGCTTGTCAAAAAATTCTTTGCGTATTATATTTATGGTGTATAATAAAACATATGAATATATATTCAGTCATTCATAGGAGGTAGAAAAGCATGTATGAGCAAAAAATAAGAGAAGAGGAAATAATGGATATAGATGAAGAGATTTTAGACATAAATGATATTGCTTCAAAAGAAGCAATAGAAGCTCACGAAGATAAAATTTGGGGTATAACAGAGTTTTTTTCTGTGTTATCTGATCCTACTCGGGTAAAAATACTCCTCCTGCTTATTGAAGGTGAAAGGTGCGTTGGAAAATTAGCGGAAGAGCTTGGAGTTGACAGTTCCTTAGTTTCCCATCAGCTTAAGATTCTCAGGCATCTAAGACTTGTTAAGAAAAAAAGAAAAGGAAAATTCATGAGATATGCGCTTGCTGATAATCATATAATCGAAGCTCTTAGTGTGGGGCTTAATCACGCCGTTAGCTGCATGGGACTTTGATAAATTTACAAGGAGGTGGTATGGATGAGTTGGAGAGGTTGGGTTACTTTGATTTTTTCAATATGGCTTATCATCGCATCACTGATTCCCGGTATTGTCTCTCACAAAGGTGCAAACATAGCGGATTTCTTAATCGTGGGGCTTATTTTCCTCATAGTCGGTATAGTCACAGTAAAGAGTGATGAAAGCAAAGGAATCGGCTGGGTCACTCTAATCATTGGAATATGGTTGATCATCTCTGCGCTTATACCTGGAATAACCGGGTCTAAGGGAGGAAGTATGGCAAATGGTTTGATTTTTGGAATAATTACACTGATACTGTCTTTCTTCAACAAAAAGAGGGCATGATGTTCCTACATAGTGTGTAGAAAGAAGAGGGGGGAACACCCCCCTCTTTTTTGTGTAAAATTCCTTGCAACTTCCATATTCCATATTCGCCGGTTAAGTTATATCATAGGGCGTTGGTATGGAAAGGAAGGTAGAGAGGTATTTTATACTTGAAGGTGTTTTCTCTCTTTTCTATATCCTTTTAACCCAGGGAGCTATCTTCACAGGTCTTGCCTTAAAGTTCAGATTGGATGAATTCCAGCTTGGAATAGCCGCATCGATACCGGTATACATGCAAGTCTTTCAATTAGCTTCATCATGGATAATGAGGTTTTTCAGTAGAAGGAGTGTGATGGTCAACATATTTAACGGAATAAGCCGATATTCTTTCTCACTCCTAGTGATCTTTCTTGTTCTAAATAAGCTTATTTCCTCCGTTTTTATATTGTTTCTCACAATCTCCCAAATATTTGCCGCAATAGCTGGAAGTGCGTGGGCATCGTGGATGAAAGATCTCATACCTGATGAAGAAAGAGGTAGGGTTTTTGCAAGGAGAAGTCTTTACATTTCACTTGCTACATCAGTTATAACTTACCTTTACTCTGTCATAGTTGACCATCTAAGTTATGGATTTGAGATAGTTCTTATTCTCTCTGCTTTGGGAAGCACCGGTTCTATTCTTATGATGAGAAAAATTCCAGATATTCCCGTAAAGATAACAGCCACAGGGATGCCGATATCTGTTGCTTTGAAAGATGAAAATTTCGTGAAGTATCTTATTTTCCGTTTTTATTGGGGAATTGCTGTATCGTTCTCCGCGCCATATTACACATATCATCTTATCAAAAACCTTCATGTAAGTTACACTTTTATAGCGTATCTATCGATAACAACTGGATTCGTTGCGATGATATCTTACCATATATTGGAGAAAATATCTGACGACGTTGGTCACAAAACTCTGGCTGAAGCTTCTATAATCTTTATAGCTGGAATTTCCTATATGTGGTTCTTTATGAACGGAACCACATACAAATATCTCTTGTGGGTCGATGCTGTTTCCACGGGTATATTTTGGCCTATGATGAACTTGGCATTGATGGTTCTTCCCCTAGAGGTGTCTTTCAGTTCTGACCCGTTGTTCTTTGGTCTTAATGCTGTAGCAGCGAGTTTAGGATCATTAATAGGTTCGATACTTGGAGGGGTTGTTTCAAAGTCTGTATCTGGTATCCACACGAATCTCTTTGGATTTGAATTTTATGGCACACAGTTTATCTTCATAATAGCGGCTACTTTGAGACTCAGTGCGATTGCGTTCCTCTCCAGAGTACGCGTGAAAAGGTACACTCCACTGGGAAAGTTCTTCGTCGATACAACTTATGCGATATTCAGAAGACCTATATTTAGAGTTTTTGATAGAAGTGTTATAGCAAACTTTCTCACGAAAAGTGTCCAAAAATTGAAAAGAGAAAAGCAAAGATCCCAGAAAAAGAAGGATAAAAACTAAATAAACTCTGATTTCGCTACATATTCGGAAAAAGTTCTCACGTCTGGAAATTCAAAATCAGCACTTTCTTCAACTACAGGTGTGGCGCCAAATCCCCTTCTTTTTATGAGAACAGTTTTTAAACCAAACTTCTTAGCCGGAATTATATCGTGAAAGACGCTCTGGCCCACGTGTATCCACTTGCTTTTATCAACGCCAAACATTTTATAAGCAAATTCAAAAACCTTTAAAGACGGCTTATAAGCTTTCACCTTCTCTGCAGTCACTACAAAATCGAAATGCACCCCTATATTTTCTATACTTGCCTTTATTATGTCCTCATCAGTGTTGGATATTATCGCTATCTTTCCGTATCTTTTTATTTCAACAAGAGCTTCTTTTACATCATTAAAGGGCTTCCAGGTGTAAATGGAACGCACCAAGACTTCTTTTTCTTCATCCGCTACATTAACACCGTATGCATAGAAAATCCTTTCTGCAGCCATTTTTAAGACAACCTTGTAAGGCTTGTATTCTCTCTCAAGCTCAGGCTCGATTTGGGAGTAAAGCTTTAAAATTTCCTCTCTTTCCACTTCTATTCCGTGGCGTTTAAACACCGGTTTCAGTGCATTGTATATACCATCTTCCCAGTCTATCAGTGTTCCATAGCAGTCAAAACTGAATAAGATGTTTTTCACTCCTCTTCTTTCTCTTTTTCTTCCTCGACTAAGACAAAATCTATTTGCATTCTAACCTTGTCTGCGGAGACGACTTTTGCTTTGAGCTGATCGCCAAGGCGATAGACCTTGCCCTTTCTTTTTCCAATCAGAGCATTTGTTTTTTCATCATAGTAGTAATAATCATCCATGGTGGAAACATGGACTAAACCTGTTATCATCTTCTCTGGAATTTCTACGAAAAGTCCAAATTTGGTGACATTTGTTACAACAACATCGAATACCTTGCCAATGTAGCGAGATATGTATTCGACCTTTTTCATATCAACAAGGTCCCATTCTGCCTCATCTGCTACTCTTTCTCTTCTGCTGCAGTGCTTTGCCGTTACCGGAAGGTCCTTTGAAAGCTTCTCTATCTGATCCTCCGAGAACGCTCCACCTTTCTTTATGTAAAGCTTCAAAAGCCTGTGGACAACGAGGTCTGGATACCTTCTTATCGGTGATGTAAAGTGGGTGTAAGCGTAAGATGCAAGACCAAAATGGCCGATGTTAACGGCGGAGTACATCGCTCTTTTCATAGAGCGAACAAGTAGCCGCTCAACACTTGAACGGAGCGGATGATCACCAACCTGTTCAAGGAGCTTCTGAAGCATCCCCGGATGGATGTTCTGAGAGAATTTTGCCTCTATTCCAAGAGCCGCCAAATAGTTCTTCAGCTGCATTATTACATCCGGGTCTGGTTGCTCGTGAACTCTATATATGAAGGGAAGCCCAGCATGTTCAAAAACCTCTGCAACCGTCTCGTTGGCTTTTATCATGAACTCTTCTATTAGAACTTCAGCTTCTCCTCTTTGCCTTGGGACTATATCTTTAACCGTTCCATCATCGTCAAGTATCACCTTAACTTCATCGCTTTTTATATCTATAATCGCTCCTCTCTTTCTCCTTGCCTCTCTTATGATGTACATGAGCTCTCTTGCATCGAAGAGCATATTTGAAATCTCTTCACCAATTTCTTCCTTCGCCCTTGCATCACCTTCAAATAGTCTGTTAACCAGTGTATATGTAAGTCTCTTTTTGCTTTTTATTATTCCTTCTCCTATCCAGCTTTTTACAACCCTTCCTTTCCTATCTATCTCCATCTCAACGCTCATAACGAGCCTATCCTGCCTCTCGACCAGCGAACAAACTCCATTGGAAAGCTTGAATGGAAGCATCGGAATTACGGTATCTATGAGGTAAACGGAGGTTCCCCTTTTGTATGCTTCCTCATCAAGCTTGCTGCCTTCTTTTACATAATAAGAAACATCGGCTATATGAACACCCAATAAATAATTACCATTTTCCAGCTTCTTCACCGTAATAGCGTCATCGAAATCCTTTGCATCCTCACCATCGATGGTAACTATGATCTGATCCCTGAAATCCCTTCTCTTTTTGTACTGTGTTTTAGATATCTTTACGGGAACAGCGTTCGCCTCCGCTATTACTTCCTCCGGAAACTCCCCCGGCCATGGAAGATCATGTTTGACTATCACACTTGGAAGATCAACTGATGGATCCTCAACATCTCCAAGAACCTTAACTATCTCTGCTTCTGGGTTTCTTCCAGGGGAAGGGTATTTTAATATCTTCGCTATAACCTTTTGGCCCGGTTTTGCATCCTTTATGTATTCTGGAGCAACATAGAAATCGTAATTTATTTTAGGATCATCCGGTATGACAAAACCGTATATTCTTCTCTTCTCAAAAACTCCCACTACCTTCTTAAGGCCTCTTTCAAGGATTTTTATTACCTTTCCCTTTGGAAGATCTTTCCATTTTCCTACTATCTCAACGACAACCCTGTCTTTATGCATAGCAGTTGAGGCAAATTCAACAGGAACGGCTATTTCTTGATAATCATCGGTGAACACAAAGGCTATAACACCGCTTCTTGTAAATTCAATGGTTCCAATTCTCAGGTTATCACTGAGTCTTCTATACCTACCTCTACCATCTCGAAATATGAAACCTTCATCTTCAAGTTCTTTTATTATTTGCCTAAGCTTTTTTCTTTTATCTTTCGTCCTTGCACCAAATTCCTTGTATATTCTCTTAAGAACCATTGGAGTGTATTCTTCACTTTCAAAGAAGTTTTTTAAGCTTTTCTTGGAAATTCTCATTCTTTTCTCTCCTTTTCTAATAGTTTATTTTACATTAAATTTTACACTATGATGGCCTGCCTTTATATAGTAATCAGATAAACTTGTAGATAGCGCAGATGATAGAAAAAGACACCAAAAAGAAAGGAAGAGAATATTTGTGAAATTTCATCCATAGACTATTATCATTTGAAAGATCAATGGCAATGATATTAGCCAATGAAGATATAACCGTTCCATTTCCACCAACATTCACCCCATACAAGATATCTTTAAATCTGTGCGTAAAGTTAAGGATAAGAACAGTTGCTGGCACGTTACTGATCAATTGTGAAGATATGCTGGATACAGCAAAAACTCTTCTTGGTGAGTTTGATATCATCGCGGATAAAAGATCTTTCACAGGCTTCAAAGATGCTAAAGTGTGGAAATCCAGTGATATCGCAACAAAAATGAGTGGCAGAGTCCAATACGCATTTTTAACTATATCCTTGAAAAATATTATGTATAAAACAAGGAATATAACGAAAGCAGCGTAATTCAGCTTGAATTGCAGCATGATTATGTACAGTGCCAAAGACACCGATGAAAATAAGAAAAGCTTCTTATCCACAACGATATCTTCATCTGCATCTTCCCTTAAAACTATCTCCTTTCTTGAAAATAATACACATGTAAAAATCACCAATATAGCTGCCATTATGGAAAACACTGGAAAAGCTACCGTTATGAATCTAAAGAAGGAAATATCCATCTTATGCCAAAGAAACATATTCTGGGGGTTGCCAATCGGTGTCAAGGTGGAAAATACATTCGCAGACATAGCTTCAAAGATTATGAGCTTTGAAAGATCATTTTCGATGAAACTTCCCAGCGACAGTGTAAAGGGAACCGTTATAAAAAGAGCTACATCGTTGGTTAGTATGGTGGAGATCAGTCCTGAAAAAATCACCAAGAATAATGCCAATGATCTTTCTGATTTTAATCTTTTTGCCCACGCTTTCGCCACTTTATGAAAAATCCTGCTTTTTTGCATACCTGTGGTTATTATGGAAAGCCCTGCAAGTGCTGATATGCTCTTCCATTCTATGGTGAAAAAAGAAGCATAAGCATTTTTTGGAGAAACAAATGCTAGCACGATAAAAATAAATATGAAAGAAAAAAGCACCATGTGTTTTTTCACAAAACAAGCCACATTTACCATATCGTGCTTATTATACTCCTAAAAAATGTTACATTCCTTATTCGAACAATTCCTCAAATATGTCCTTCACTCTTTGGATCTTATTAACCTTTGAAACAGCTCCGCCAGTAAAAACAACCCTATCCTCGACCTTTCCAACAGCTTCATTGTATAAAGATTCTGCGATGCAATACGGTGTTTTTCTGAAATCGCAGGTCTTTATGCAATGATACCTACACGTGAAAGGCTTTTTTCACCTCTTTTTACCGCAACCACGAAGGCATTTTTGATAGCCCTTCCCGGCAATTCAACAGAGCTCTTTATTATAGTAAACATCTCCGTTCTTTGCCTCTATTATTCGCCTTTTTGAACTCTGGGCTAGCATCACATTCTTTCACTGCGATAAATAGAAGTTTTAATCATGTCTGCAAAATTTGTCAAAGCTACCATTATATTTACATCTATGATTCCTTTAGATTTTTCTCGTGCTTTCCTTATAACGTTTCTATACTCTATTATAGAAACCTGTCTGTAATTTTTTATCTTTAGGAAAAAACAATGATACCTATTCCTCGAGCGTTAGCAGCTGTAGCTGCCAAATTGTCCAAAGATGTCCTAACTGCCATTCCCTCTTGAACCAAGGAGTATCTGGGTTTTAATTCCCCAATGTGAAACCTCTTCATTTTCTTCACTTCTTCTTCTCTAGGTTGCTTAACTAGTTATAGCGTTATTAATAAAAATTTAAAGAGAGCTTTTAGCATTACAAGTAAATGCATAGCTTTACTTTTTAATCAAGCTGTATGAACAATAGCCTTTGATTTTTTTACTTCAGAGTGTAATAATATCATTGGGGAATCTTTGTGAATAGATTCTCAATATGTTGAAACTAATTTCACAATCAGATGGAGGCGAGAGTATGGTTCTTGTGTATGCATTGGTAATAAGCTTCATAGCTCTTTCCCTTGCCTACATCAACTACAAAAAAGTCGTAAAAAAAGAAGAAGGAACAGAGAAGATGAAGCAGATATCAAAGATGATCAGGGAAGGAGCAGCTACATTTCTTCGTCATGAAAACTCCACGGTTTTTAAGGTAATGATTCCTATAGCAATTATCCTTATGATAACTACAACGTGGCATGTAGGGATAGCCTTCATACTTGGAGCGACATTGAGCATGCTTGCAGGAGTTTTTGGTATGAAGTCCGCAACACATGCAAATGTACGAGTGACTAACGAAGCACGGAAAACAAAAAACATAGCAAGTGCTTTGAGGGTGGCATATTTAGGTGGAAGTGTTATGGGGCTTTCTGTAGCGGGGCTTTCTATACTTGGGCTTGTGATAGTGTATTTCGTTTTTGGAAAACTACTTGGTCAGCTTTCTGAAGGAAAGTTGGTAATAGAGACAAACTGGCTTGGAATAAACTTCATACCGTTCACAATGACAGTTTCAGGTTATGCACTTGGATGTTCTCTAATGGCGCTCTTTGACAGGGTAGGAGGCGGAGTTTACACTAAAGCCGCTGATATGGCCGCTGATCTTGTTGGGAAAACGGAGCTTCAGCTTCCAGAGGACGATCCAAGAAATCCAGCTACAATTGCTGATAATGTTGGTGACAATGTTGGTGATGTTGCAGGACTTGGAGCTGATCTTCTTGAGAGCTTCGTCGGTGCTTTAGTATCTTCCACTATACTAGCGGCATATATGTTTAGGCTTTATAAAGGAATTTCTTATTCTACTTCTATGAAACTCATTGATTATCCTATAGCACTTGCCGCAACGGGGCTTCTGTCATCGATAATAGGAATACTTGTTGTTATTTCAAGGAAAAACGCAAAGGATCCTCAAAAGGTTCTTGATAGCGGGCTTTGGACATCAGCCATATTAACGGTTGTATTAGGATTTTTTGCAACATACTGGGCGTTTCACGGAAAAGCGGATCTTTCTGCAGTCGGTTTTAGATATGGGTGGATCTCCCCGTGGGGGGCACTTGTTACGGGAATTGTGGTAGGGATTGCAATGGGAAATTGGGCAGAATATTACACGAGCGATAAGTTTAAACCTACGCGGCTCTTGAGCCTTCAGTCAAAAAGAGGAGTGGGGGTTGTAATTAGCGAAGGTTTGGCTCTCGGAATGGAAAGTACTTTTATGCCAACATTGACATTGGCTGCTGGAATATTAATTTCAAATTTGTTTGCGGGGCTTTACGGAGTAGCTGTATCGGCTGCAGGAATGCTTTCTTTCGTCGCCACCGCTGTATCAACGGACAGTTATGGACCAATTGCCGACAACGCAGGTGGAATAAGCGAAATGGCAGGTCTTGAAGAGGATGTAAGAAAGATAACGGATAGACTCGATTCCGTTGGAAATACAACAGCAGCTATCGGTAAAGGATTCGCTATAGGATCAGCTGCCTTGGCGGCGTTATCCTTGTTTGCCTCTTATATATTCTCCCAAATAAGTCCTGAGGACCTTGCAACCATCAAGGATGCATCACAAGTGCTTGTACTCAACATGATGAATGCAAAAACAATAGCTGGTGCGTTGGTAGGTGCAGCCCTTCCGTTCATGTTTAGTGGGATGTTGATTAAATCGGTGGCTGACTCCGCAGGAGAGATGGTAGAAGAGATAAGAAGACAGTTCAAAGCTCACCCTGAAATAGCTGAGGGCAAAATTCCTCCTGATTACAACAGATGCATACAGATATGTAGTAGTGGAGCTTTGAAAAAAATGAAGGTCCCTGCTTTTATTTCCGTTTTAACCCCTCTTGTTAGCGGATTCTTATTTGGGACGCAATTTGTTGGAGGCTTGCTGATAGGAACATTACTATCTGGCGTAATGTTGGCGATCTTTTGTGCAAATTCAGGTGGTGCCTGGGACAACGCTAAAAAGTACCTTGAACAAGGAAATATAGAAGGAATAGGAAAAGGCACAGAAGAGCATAAAGCACTTGTTGTAGGAGACACTGTTGGTGATCCTCTTAAAGATACAGTTGGACCATCCCTTGATATACTCATAAAAATAATGTCGGTCGTGTCAATAATAGCTTCTTCAATATTCAAGGTATATCACTTGTTCTGATGTATGAATTTTCTAAAAACATAAAACCGGGCATAGTTGCCCGGTTTTATGTTTTGTGGCGGAGGCGGTGGGACTCGAACCCACACGGGCGAAAACGCCCACCGGTTTTCGAGACCGGCTCCTTAGCCAGTTCGGACACGCCTCCCCGCCTGTGTATTATAAACAAGTTGAGATAAATGTAAAGGATGGGATGTTAAGTGTTATGTTCAGTTATAAGATGAATAACTATTCATCTTAAAATTACAAGTTATGGAAGCGTTCTTTAGGTTCATACTCAGTATCCTCTAGCTTTCCCTGGATAAAATTCTTTACAACAGTTTCAACGGTACCCTGAGCACCACGTATCACCTTAATCCCATAACTGTTCAGATACCTTATGGCTTTCTGGCCTATCCCCCGTACTATAAGTACATCCACATTTTTTTCGCGCATATAGTTTGGAAGATCACCTTCAGCGTGTTCGACGATTGGATTAGGTTCTATTTTTACAGAAACTATTTCCCCGTTTTCCACATCCACGAATGCATAATAAGGTGCTCGACCAAAATGCTCTGCGATTACTGATGTTATTCCTTCACTTGTTTCCACCGGAATAGCTATTACCATAGTAAATCCCTCCTTTGTATTTTGACAATATTTCTAACAGCATCTTTAAGTTTCTTAATAACTTTAACAACTTTGCTTGAGATATTCAAGAATCTAAAAGTTTCTTTGTAATCTCTCCGATGTTTTCTACTATTATGATTCTTTCCCGCAACTTTTCAGGAACATCCTCTATATTCGTTTCTCCCGATAGGGTGAGTATAGGGAGCGCTCCGGCATCGATAGCCATCTTTATATCCGTGTAAAGCCTATCTCCAACCATGGCAATTTCTGATATATCAATGGAGTAAGCTTGAGCTATTTCATAAAGCATCTGCGGGTTTGGCTTTCCAACGATGAAATCCGGGGTTCTACCGGTAGATTTTTCAAAAAGCGCTATGAAGCTTCCTGCGTCTGGTATCAAACCTTCTTTCGAAGGGCAATTTATATCAGGGTGAGTTGCTATGTAAGGTAGCCCTTTTCTTAGATGAAGAGCGAACTTTCTGATCTTTTCGTAGGTTGCAGTCGTGTCGTAACCAAGAACAAGAAGATTTGGATTTTCTTTATCTATTTTTATATCAAAATCTTTGAATACGTATATAAGATTTTCTGTTCCAAATATGCAGACACTTTTATTGGGAAAGTTTCTTTTTACATATCTTGCAGTTGCCTCACCAGATGTGAAAACAACAGGATTCTCTATCCCCATACCTTCCAACATATTTTGATAATCTTTCGCTGATTTAGAAGAGTTGTTGGTGAGAAAGACATATTTTATCCCATTTTCCTTCAAATACCCCAAAAAAGGGAGAGTCCATTCAAAGAGCTCTCCCCCTATATGTATTGTTCCGTCCATATCCATAACAAAGAGTTTTATTCCCTTCAGATCCACGCAATCACCCCAATATTTCTTTTAATGCAGCTATGAAAGCATCGTTCTCTTCCTTCTTTCCAATACTTACTCTGATTCCCTTCCATAAAACCCTTACACAAATGCCCATTTCACGGAGTTTGTCTCTAACCTTTTCCGCATCTTCTACCTTGAAGTAAAGGAAATTCGACTGGGAAGGAAAAGGTTCAAGTCCAAGATTTTCCAGTTCTTCTGCCATCCTTAACCTTTCCATCTCTATTTCCTTTATCCTACCAAAGAAAAGGAAACGATTTTTAAGAGCCTCAACTGCAAGCCTCATGACGAAAGAAGAAAGGTTGTACTCTTCTCTTACCGTATTTATTCTCTCAATCATTTCGGGATGGGCTATGATGTATCCAAACCTTTGACCGGCAAAGGCAAAAGCTTTTGAGAAAGTTCTAAGTATAACAAGGTTTTTGTAGTCCTTTAAAAATTTCACAGAGGTTTTCCAAGAAAATTCAAAATACGCTTCATCGATCACAACGGTGGCGGGGCTGTTTAAAAGTCTCAATATTTCTTCATCATCAAACATGTGCCCCGTTGGGTTGTTGGGATTTGGTAGAAAGACCATATCTCCTTCTTTCAGTTCAACTTTTGGGATGTACATATCATCTATTAAAGGAAACTCCTCGTAGTTAAGCCTCAAACCTTTTACGAAAAAGTAGTAATAGAAGTAAGTTGGTGGAAATAGAACAACTCTTTTAGGTCTTAACTCCATTAAAAGTTTTATACCATCATCGGCTCCAGCAGAGACCGTTATCCATCTTTCATCGATAAAGTTTGCCCTTGTTGTGTCTTTTATGTAGTTTACAAGGCAATCTGAAAGTTCTTTCGTTGGGGCTTCAGTATACCTTGCTATATAATCTGAATCTATTTCCCTTGCTACTTTCTCCAAAATCTCCTTTGGAAATCCGAAGGGATTTTCATTGAAGTCAAGTCTGATTATTTTTTTGTTTTCCTTTTCCATCACTCTACTTCCTCCCATTCGGTACCTTCTTTGGCGTCTTTTAGAACTATGCCAATTTCTGATAGCTTATCTCTAATTTCATCAGCTACAGAAAACCTTTTCTCCTTTCTCATTTTGCTTCTTATATCAACTAAAAGCTCTATAAGTTTTGATTCTTTCCCCTCTGACCTCTTTGCCTCTTTTGAAAGATCGAAAAGCCCTAAAACGGGCCCAAATTCCCTCCTTATGAGATGGTAAGCCTTCAGAGCTTTATCCTCATCGCCGCCGTCCATCGCTTTGTTTAGCTCCTTTATAAGGTTGAAGATCTGTGCAACCGCCTCCGGTGTGTTGAAATCATCATCAAGAGCCTCTTTGAACTTTTCTATCTGATCCTTCATCCAGCTGTCATATTTCGGAACTGGGATCTCTACATCCATTCCCTTTTCAAACCTCTCTATAGCTTCCCAACCTCTTTGTGCGGCTTTTTTGTTGTCAAGAAGGATATCCTCTGAAAAATCTATCGGCGATCTATAATGTTTTGAAAGGATAAATAGCCTTATAGCGTCTCTTCCGAAGGCTGAAACGGCATTCCTTACAAGAAAGATATTGCCCGAGGACTTGCTCATCTTCTCTCCAACCATCCTTATCATCCCGTTGTGCATCCAGTATTTTGCAAAGACTTTTCCAGTGCATGCTTCAGATTGAGCCTTTTCGTTTTCGTGGTGAGGGAATATGAGGTCTTCCCCACCTGCGTGGATGTCAAAGCTTTCGCCAAGCAATGTCATACTCATTGCAGAACATTCTATGTGCCAGCCCGGCCTGCCCTTGCCCCATGGAGAGTTCCACCATGGTTCTGATGGTTTTGCCGCTTTCCATAGTGCAAAGTCAAGGGGATCTTTCTTTTCCTCTCCCGGTTCAACCCTTGCTCCCGCTATTAAGTCTTCTATCTTTTTTCCAGAAAGCTCTCCATATTTTTCAAATTTTCTGACAGAGAAGTAAACATCTCCAGAAGGAGTAGCGTATGCGTAGCCCTTATCTATCAGTTTTTGAACCATATCGATTATTTCTTTCACATAATCCGTCGTCTTTGGGTGAAAATTAGCCGGTCTTATGCCAAGTGAGTAGGCATCTTTGAAATACTCTGCTATAAATGTG